>ENA-UOTZ01000590-UOTZ01000590.1-compost-metagenome-genome-assembly--contig:-NODE-590-length-30368-cov-5.233205_pt1 | contig 30368 bp, 24 predicted proteins | sample MGYA00238144_ERZ746983 | MGnify/ENA primary metagenome ERZ746983 (study PRJEB28759, sample SAMN06268863) | compost metagenome | isolation source: single cell | place: USA: California, Emeryville, Joint... | reverse complement strand
TGGCGCAAAGATTCCTGCCATCGCTGGACACCCAAAGAATATTATCTTTTTGACCTGCGATGCTTTTGGTGTTTTACCACCAGTTTCAAACCTGACTCATGAGCAGGCGATGTACCATTTCATTTCTGGATATACTGCCAAAGTCGCTGGTACAGAAGTTGGAATCAAAGAGCCACAAATGACCTTCTCTGCATGCTTCGGAGAAGCATTCTTGCCACTTCATCCTGTTAAGTACGCTGAAATGCTTGCTGACAAAATGAAAAAGCACAATGCTCATGCCTGGCTCATTAACACCGGCTGGAGCGGTGGTAAATACGGAGTTGGGAAGGTAAATTTCCTACCCTCAGTCCGATGATTTAATAATATCAAATCAACGTTTGTAGAGAATGGATCTCAAGGTTACAAGAGCTATCATTGATGCTATTCACAGTGGTGAACTGGAAAAAGTTGAAACTGAACAACTTGAAGTCTTCGGTCTTCATGTTCCAAAGACTTGCCCGGGCGTTGATCCAGAGGTTCTTATGCCTGCTAATACCTGGCAAAATAAGGTAACTTACTCTCTATGACGTTTGTGTAATTATTAACAAATCAATAGGAGGAATACAAAACCACCTTGAAATTTTTGGGTGTCAATTTCGTGAAGAATTTCAATAAGTATAAGGATCAAGCTACCCCTGAAATTATTGCTGCTGGTCCACAGAGTCAATAAATTTACGTATTAGCACCGATAGAATTAGCTTAGGAAATTCGTTCAAATATTCTCTTTAATAAAGTTGATAAGACGTAAGCACTGAATGAATATTAATAACAAAGCAAAGCTAAAAAAGGAAATACCCTTTGATATCATTTTTCTAACTTTGAACGAAATTCTTGAATTGAATACAAAAGAAACACGGCCTTTTTAATTCTGTAATTACCCTGAGGGCATAAAAAATTCATCCCGGATATAACATAGAGGCCACACGATCAGCTATTAAAGCGAGCCTGGAGCGAGTATATGTTACAATCTGGCTAAATTTGAAAATTAATCCTGGTGCAGAAATAATTGGTTTACTATTGAATTTGAGCTTGCTGAAATGAATAAGCATTTTTTCGAAAGGAAATTTAAGTCGTGTGACGAACTCTATCGCCCAAAATGTAGCCTTAAAGACTTCATTTATCATTATTGATCCAAAGGTTCATCAGTTGTTGGAGTGGCAACTGCGACATAGGTAGAAGGAAAAATGGAATATTGTGAGCTCGGACGGCATTTTTGGGTCTATGTCAATCTTCAATATGATTATCTATTTTTCTCTTGATCCTAGCCAATTCTGGTGGCACAGAAGTCTTACTTATTACATCGGACTCTCCTTTATTAATGAAGAGGATTATTAATAGAATTGAAATACCTCGAGATAAAAATGAACATACCCTTGGAATACTTTCCTAAGAGCATCCAAATCAAATATTTTAAAATACACGCTCTGCTTTGGGACGTAGATTTTAACGACAATTTCAATCAAAAATGGAATGAATAGAAGGTCACTTCTTTCTAATTTCTGAGTATTTTAATTCTTCGAATCAAATTTTGCTGATAGGGTATTCTCAGTAACTCCTGATTTGTCTTATGAACCTAGTATCATAGAAATCAGAAACATCATAAAATTTCCAGAAACCCTTCTCATCTAATTCTGCAGCAAAGGTATTTTGCTCCCTAAATCAACAAAATGTGGCTCGGAAAAATCCAGGAATGCATAAACTTCTTGAACTACTGACTCAAAATCAACTGATAACCTTCCTGCAAATTCGACAGCTTCACATTTCATTCAGCACTATTTGTACTAACAAGAAATTCAAAAAGTGTGGAGAACCCACAAAAAAAAAATGAGAGAGAGAAAATGACATTTTGTCTTTAATTTCTGAGAACAGACAGCATATGAATTCAAAGTGAGCATTTAACATCAAAATTCGATACTTATTTTTTCACATTCTCTGACTGAAAGAGACCAGGTCAAATCATATCTGACAAATTCCTAAAATTAAATGAAGTTCCTCACAAATTTGCTGAATTTATTCAGCAGTAAAGTAAAGGTCGAGAGCTTAGTTGGGACTGTTATTTCCAGTATTTGTATATAAATTTTCAAGAGGACACTAGTTTGGCTTGCTTGTTGTTGTTATTGTCACGAAAATCATATGCGAAATAGCAAGAACTGAGGAGAAATCATGAATATATTGATTCTGAGCATAACTGAAATTTTTTTTTTTCATTTCTTAGACCGCTTTTTGGAACTGATGACTAGTTATTAATATAAGGGTAATTGATCGCAAGACTGAGAGAGAGGCAGAAACATGGACGTGTAAAATATTAGCTGAAAAATTTGTAAAATGACGTATAAGCCTCTCATCTATCAGAACTTTTAGAACTTATTGGATTCAAGGCTTTCTAATTAAACTAGATGCGACGGCATCGAAATTTAAGAGTTTGAATACCCTGTACTCGAGCTCCAACGAATTCAGCAAGAGCTGTTTTCTCAGCAGAGGGAAGCAAAGCGTTTTCGCTTGAGATATGTCAGAACATCGGTGGATTATCAGTAGATTTCCAACACCATTGAATGATTTCTGATACTATCCTGCTATTTGAGCATTTGTTCACTTTTTCTCAATTAAGAAATGAGATCATGAATTCATTGATATCTGATTTTCACTTTTGAAGCATTTGTAATCCTTCTCAAGTCCAGTAGCCTTCGCTGAACAGCTAATTAATGCCGTTCCAGTTTATTCAAACCATGTCCTTTATGGGATCATGGGTATGATTCATTTATTTATAAAACGAAGTGCTTCTTTTTACTACACCCTCCGTGAAATTAAAGGAATACTCTTTTGATAACTTCGAAATGTATGACCTATTTGAGCGCTACAGCTAATTTACTTCCTCACTATCATATCTGAAACATCATAACCTGGGGTTAGAACACTTTTATTTTACTTTTTACTGTCAAAATACTCATATTTAAAACAAGTTAAATTTTCCGATTTCGAAAGTTATCCCCTAAAGGACGTAGGTGATTTATCACTGAAAGTTATTCGAATTCCAGTAAATCAAAAATGCCTTCTCCTGCTGTTCGAAAGTATCTCGAAGAAAATTCGATGATCTAGAATATAGAAATTGTTGACTGCCCTTATAAGGTGTGTGATGTCTTTGAACTTATATAATAGTTAATTAAAAACGCAAGTGTTACCGAAAAGATAGAAATGACAAATCAAAGATCTGACACATTACCTAAGTTTGACAGATGGAACGTGATCAAAGAAATTGGTGAAGGAGCAACTTCTAAGGTCTATCTAGCTACAGAGAAAGACAGCAACCAACAAGTAGCTCTCAAGGTGTTTACGTTCAGCAGCTCGAACAGTCTCAAGTTATCAGAGACTATGAATAACGAAGTGAAGATACTAAGATGCCTCAAGCATCCGAATATCCTCAGAGTGAAAGATTACATTCAGCCAGTCAAATGCGAGAGCTCAGAGTCTGGTATCACTGACGTTGGAGTTATAGTGCTGGAGTATGCAGAGAGAGGTGAACTCTTTGATCTTATCAAAGAGTCGAACTCCCTTCCAATTGAAATAGCTCGAACATATTTTAAACAAATACTTCGATCGTTACAGCATCTTCATCTCATGGGTGTCGTTCATCGAGATATCAAACCTGAGAACATACTTGTAGACGAAAATTATAACCTGAAATTGGCTGACTTTGGCTATGCAGCCAGGGACAAGGACAGCAAATTTACTACTCCCTCAGGTACTTCAATCTATTTTGCTCCAGAAATCCACGATCGACGTCCATACTCAGCGAGAAAAGCTGATTTATTCGCGACTGCTATTATCCTCTTTACAATGGCCACTGGGCATATGCCGTTTGGAAAAGCAGACCGAGACGACGAGATTTACAATTTAATAAGGGTCGGAGATTCCGATACATTCTGGGATTTCCACAAAGAGCTTTCCATGAACGAATGTGGACATGCTGACTTTGATGATTCTTTCAAAGATCTTGTATGGAAAATGTTTAATCCTGAACCTGACCAACGGCCTTCATTATCAGCGATTTTCACACACGACTTCATGAAAGCAAAAGAGTTGTCATCTTTAGAATTACTCGCCGCTATGAAGTCAGCAAATTAACAAATCAGCTTTTAACTCACGGAATTACGCCAAAACAAAATATTTATTTTTTGAAAATATATCAGAATAAAGACCTGTGTTATATTAATTTACTACATGTTTATACAAAAATTTTAATTGTTATAAGAACAAAAGTAGTTCATTTTCAATTAATCCTGCATGTATATAATTCGTTACAAAGCTGATTGTTTTTTCTTTGCAATTATATAATGATATCGAGTTAACAGATTGCTTTCTGATTTATAGGGAGAGCCTCCCGCTCAGAGAAAAGCAACTAACAAATTTATATTTTGTCTTTCGCATAGGCTTTTATCTACTCTGAATTATAACAAGCCGAAATCTAGACTTGCTTTACTTTTTTTGACGAATTTTGGAGCTGAGAGAAGAGATTGTCATGTGAAAATCTATTTCAAATTGAAATTTTCTGATTAAATATTCTAAGTTCTGCTCGATATCTGAACTTAAAAATATGAATTGAGTTTTAGAGGAAATTAAGGCTAAGATACAATTACCCTCAAATTAGTGAAGGACACGAATTCATATTTTCTTATTATGAGCAGTCACTTCAATAAATAGTATAGAGTAAATGGAAAGGATTTTGAATGTAACAAATCTACAAATTAATAAATCATATACTCTTGGAAGTAGCAATGACAGAAGTAACAAATATTCAAAAATATTGCAGCTGAAGAAAAGCTTCCCTAGCTAAAGTCATTGCTGTATTCGTTAAGTGGTACAGCAACCAGAGAACAGAATACTGCTAATCTTCTACAATTAGGACTATAACATTCTTTATGAAAGAATTCTTCCAAACTTTGATCATTCTCTTTTGCACTCATAAATAATTTCTCCATGTTTTTCATTTTGTGATGATAGCTCACTTTGTTTGAGGGAGTACTGTCGGAATTTTGTGTCAAATTATGGAGAAATTGGCATCGAGGGCCATATTGACAAAACATTTCCTCATGGAACCTCTTGCATTTTACTGTTCTATAATTAGATGGGACATGCTTCTTTGCTATCAACTCATGTTCACCGTGAGCAAATAAACATTTTGGTCCAAGTGGACAGCTACCGAGGACTAAATAGTTCTTACAAAGCTGAAAAATCAAGGTTAGCGCTTCTACTTCATAGGTATATTACCTCAGTCTTCTTTTTCAGCTCATGGTTCATCTTTTTCTCCAGCATGTTTGTAGGGCCTCTTTTTTTGGTAATTACTCTTTCAGATTTTGGATCCACAGGAGCTGTAGCTCGTTGGGAATTTTTCTCGCTGCTTATGGCGAAAAGAGGAGTATTCTGGTCTTGAGCTGGGCAAACTGCGCTCATCGAGTTCTGAAATAAGAGCATTTGATTTAGAACGAAATAAATATTATAATTGACTATCAGACTAGCAAATCATATAGAGAATGGTTGATCGATATTTTACTTTTACTGTCTGGTCAGTCAGGGAAGAAATTTTCTGGAATGCAAAGATTGTCGTGGCTTTTTATTAGCATTGCATAATACCAAAGAAATTCTTCGATTTATTCAAGCGATTTTAGGGGTTTTTCGATCTGGTGTTAACCTTTCAGAAAGCTTTAGTACATCAAAATAAAATCACCCGACAACGTGGAATTGATGAGTGATTAGGCTGTATAGTCAATGTTGCTTCAGATGTATTGCTAGGAAAATGTAAAAATACATGAACAATATAATCATTTAGGAGGTGAGACTAAAATGAGTATGAAATGACGAATGATAAAATCGACTTTGGACGTGATTATACCCCAATACAAAAGCCTACTTAGGCTTATGTAATACCAATTTTCCAAGCTATCTCAGCAAAAACCCTGGCCAAATGATATTTGTTAGACTTTTTTCGAAGTTCTAAAGATTTTAGTTGTGAAAAAAGAACATTTCGAGATTCATAAATTTCTATTCGATAATTATCGATTAATTACATATGAGAAAGAAGAGAGAACATATTCAATATGAATAAGAATACCACAAAGAAAAGGAATAGACACACTGATAAGTTTAGAAAGATAGAAACTGATAACCTACTATTATGGGTAGGCTAAAGAAATTAATAGAGAAATTAAAAAAAAGACTGAGAAAGCCTTCAAAAATGAGAAAGACCTTCAATAATTTCGACAGAAGGAGTTTGTTTGACACACCCACCGTTAGAAATAAAAGATTTTAGAATCCTCTTCCCATTGCCAGGCTCTCGAAGACAGATAATCTGGGGAGATTATAGGCAGGAAGGTTGAGGTTCATCTCGAGTAATTCAGTAGCATTGCTAGATGATTCAGTTGGAGCACTGAGTTCAAGAGCTTCCATCACCTTTGTGTAAGGCATTCTCTTGAGGGAAGCAGGTTGAGAGGCGTTATTCTCTTTGTGAATGAACTGGCATCTCGAACCAAATTTGCAATAGCCAACTTTATGGAAGTCACGGCATTTAGTAGTCTTATATCGTGTAGGGACCAAAACTTTGCTTCTTAGTTCACTGCGACCATGTGCGAAGGAGCATGCGTTTCCGTAAGGACACACAAGACCCAATGAAAAAGTCTTGCAGAGTTCAGTCTTTTGCTTCATTTTGTTGCATTTTTTCACACCTTCCTTTCCCTTTCTTCCAGCTACTGGTTTGTAGCTTTCGAATGATCCTTGTGTTGACAAGCTGTCGCAAGAGTCTCTCTCAGATCCATTTGAGACCGGGGAACCACATTGAGGAACTGGGAAATCGACATAGCCTTGTTTAAAGAATTCAGCGAAGTAAGGGATTTGAATGTTCATCTTGACTGAAGCCATCTCCTTAAGTATTTTTCTTGTTGATTTTACTTTTTAAATAAGAATGAATTTATAATTGTCTTTAGATTTATTAGCACTCAATATATAGACGGAGGAAAATTTATTGCGTTTGCTGAAAAAACCTTATTTACTGAAATAAAGCGCATAAAATAGACTCAATTTCCAAAAACTTAATGAAAACCTCACAAATCTTGATAAAATAGAAAATCTGACAGTACAAATATTAGATGAGTTCATTTAAAAAGCTTGAGCCAATACCACCGGAGAACAAGAATAATAAGTCAGAAAACGGTTTAAGATCAAAGAAATATGATACTATATAACTTAGAGAACATTTTAGTGTGAGTAGAGGCGTTCAAGGCGTGAAAATTTCGGTTGTGGTTCTCTAGCCTAAGCAAGGTAGAGTTAAGTAGTTTCATCTGTGAAAATATGAGAGTGTTGTACAGTTTGATTTTGGTTAGGGATCGTATACGAATAATCTGAAATTACGTAAAATAAACAAATTTGAGGCTGAGAATATTTTTTGTTTGTTTTTTCCTGAAGCATACGTTCACTCATCAGATTTAAAGTTTATGGATTTGCGAACAGTACTTTTCAGAAAATGGCAACAAGTAAATGACCCCTGAGACCGAATGAGATTAGTTCGTAGAGGAAACAATGTTGAAATCGGATAGATGATGAAGAAATATATGCACATACTTATGCTTACTTAGATGATAAACTCGATGATATTGAGATGCTGAAGACATCTATTTTGCGAGATTAATAATCATTAAGAAGGCCTATCGAACGTCAGCAAAGCTTAGATTTTTCAACATTTTTCAAAGAGTCTCAATTTTCAACTCTTTATTTAAAGTGAGCTATGAATCCTTTAAAATATGACTTTGATTCCAAATCTTTGCTAATCGCGGCTCCAACTATGACGTGGATTTGCGTGTTAGGGAAATTGCCAGAGCTTGCTTATCACTATGCTGGTTTTTGCCAGAGCTCTCATTGCCAAAGAATACACATTACACCTCCTGCAGACACCTAGTACGAGCCTAAACTAAATGAATTTCAATTGGATCCAAGCAGATTTTTCGTTTCACAAAGTAGTTTTGTCAATTATTGTCTTTTTGGGATCAGCACTTATTTCTCTACGGTGTTGTATTTATGAGCATCTCCTTGGCTCCTTAGAATGAAAATATGTATTTGCGTACTATCGGATGCGTTACCGAGGAATGCTTGTTGCTACACAGAATTCCTCATTCCTCAATGCTCAACGAATATTCTCACAAATATGGATTTTTAAGTCCTCGTCAGAAAATTAAAATCGGAGAGTTTTCAATAGCAGAATCTTTGCTCATGAAGATTTCACGTGCAACGATGGTGTTAGATCGGTCTAACACCAAAGTGATAGATACCTTTCAATTTATCGTTGTGCTAAAGAGCTCCTTAGTACCTTCAGGTTTGAGAGAACAATTTGGGTTCTTAATTTATACTACGATTTAACAGTCTTTAAATCTAATTAAAATCGTTGATTAGCTTTCTAAAAGAAATTAGTTGAGATACCAGTACTGTACCTAAGTAAGATGAAGCGAATGAAAGACTATTATTCATTTCATTTCGATTAATGTTGATTTGAAATGATGCTAATTGACTCTAAATTTTCCTTAAGAAGAATAGAAATAAATGCTTGTACTATTAACATAGCATTCCTCTCTAATAACGATCCATCTTCGTTCTTAGAGACTAAAGGTGCCAAAGATGCCAAAGATTTACTGTCTTTTATTTTTCTCTTCGATTACATGTGCATTCAGTACAAATTTGTTATGAAGAGCAAAAATTTTGTGTTGATTCTTGCAACTGAAAAATTTTCCCCAGCCATCGCAGATTTTGAGAAGGGTTATTTCTGATTTTGAGAGTATCCAGCCTTATATCTTCAAATCACAGATCATTAACATCAACAATGAGAATTAAACAGGGTTTTTTCTCTCGAGAATTTTGCAATTCAGTCAGATTTATTCAAGATAGTAGGAAATTTCGAACAACGGAAAAAAAGCTTGATATTGAGACTTATATATATCTATCTTTCTTCTCATTCAACTTTTATCTCAGAGCAGATAAAGAATTTCCCAACTAGCAGAGAGTTTATTATTGATGAAATTGGTTTATGTATGTTAATCATTATTGTAGCTGACGTATATTTCTAATATCTTCTGACTGCCATTGCAGAGTTAAATTGAATGTCTTTCTGCTATTATTTCACTTTAACACGAGGTGCATCACAATATTTCATACATTTATTTAAGCTTAATTTACATCGAGCACTCTAGATAATGTATTTATTCATATACAGAAGAAATAGACATGATTGAAAAAAATTACAACTTATATACCAGAATATATTCCAACCCATATTCAACAACAGAATACTTATTCAATAAGTAATGAAAATTAGAAGGACATAAAGAAACTAAAAAATCGGTCTTGTGATCAGAATTTTCCCTGTTGCGCCCAAAGCTTCCAGTTTGGTTCGTTTGTTATAGACAGTGATCGTGCCTTGAGGATAAATAAAGTTCGAAAGCAAGATAAATTAATCTTACCTGATGTTAATTCGGCCTTAGCGCCTGAAAAAATGCATGTCTTATTGTGTACCTAAATTCTAAACTGAAAAATGATTTAATTATAATTTCAAAGTATTACGAATGTTTATATAGCGCGCTAGTGAGTAGTTGGGCACTAAACATTTAATTTGGGTTCTATTTGCATTCTATACAAGGTAGAAGCGATTCTTTGAACTATTCCTATCCATCCATAAACTTAGAAAATTAACTTAAGGAATAATTTTCCACCTTCGAATCAAATTTAGTTTGTTCCAGTCAGTATTATTGATGAAAATCTGCACCAGAAATGCTATCCAAAACGAATCCATTATGAATCATGAAGAAAGCAAGTGTATCTCTCTGTCTCGATCTCTCTTTAACTCGCCCCTGAATTTCGAAAGTATTTTTTCATTGAGAATTAGCACAAATTTAAATCATCAAAATCAAATATCTGAAAACCTTGTGAAATAAGAAATCTTCATCAGAAATAAGAAAGTATCCTTCTTTTAGTCTTTTTGTAGAGTCATTAAATAGAGATACACTAAATTATATCACAAATCAAAAATTTCGAGGTAAAATTTCACAATTAAATCTTTCATTCGAGGTTATATAGCAATAAACGATAGTTCCGAGAAAATTTCGTTGAGCAAATGGTTTGGGTTTTCATAAAAACGTTCGTATCTCACAGTATAATAATCGAGCAAACGGCCTCAATTCGAACAAGTGACTTATTCTCTCAAAGTTTTAATTCTCGTTTCTCAACAAAAATACGAGTAATGACTTTCTGAGTCTTTTGCAAAGATAACGCATAAATCCCTTGTCTCTCAGCAATCAAAATTTACTATTTCTGTAGTTTATGAAGTAAGTGCCAATTTTACTGAATTGAACTTCTTAAAAACGTTATTTGAGTGGCATTTTCATCATTATTCTCATCATTATTTCTTTGAGCGTTTAAGGCTGCGAATTCGGATAATGGGCGTTTACACCTCGAACCTCAAAAAAATTCGCTCTGTGAGATGTCTGGAAAGAGAGAAAGTAGCAATGTACATTTCGTTAAATAGATTTATCTATTAAGTTGAGTTAATGAATTACGCTAATTACATCGAGAAGACAGCTGGAAAAGATATTCAGAGCTCGGAAGATGCTATTGACTCTGATAGAGTACGAAAAGCGGTTAAGGTCAAAGGAAGCGAATCGATAAATAGGATTAAAGAGACACTGCAGTTTGTGAATTACAAAGAGCAACTATCAGGATCGCAAATTTTAAAATATTCAATATATGAGTCAAAATTGCAGTCATATTTAGCACAGGCTGTGATCTTTGGAGCCGCGTTCGCCATATTCAGAAGAATTACTTTCGCAAAGCTTGATTGGAACTACAAACCATGTAAAATCTTTGATCTGATCGATGAATCTCATCCCATTTGACCTTTTTAGGGCACAATCTTTGTATTGATTTGGTGATTCCGGTGACTTATATGAATTATTTAACGTTTTTCGAGTATCCCAAATTGTATTTGGATATCAGCGACCAAAACGAAATTGAAAATATCAAGCGAGATTCAGAGCGACAGACCTACGAAAGAGAGAAAATGCAAGGGGAGGCTATCTATAGAAAAAAATTCTATACAAATGCGCAGTATTGGCATTAATTCTCTCTTCAATAATGTTCTTGGAATTTTGCCTCATGTTATAAATGCTTGACCATGTATCCTATAATTTCTCATTAAGACTTCCAACAAACGTTAATTGCTATTTGAAAAGAATCGGATGGTTCGGAGCATCAGATTAACAATGTTTAAGGAAAGAATTGTTATTGAAGCAGACAATGTGAAATAAGAACAAAATCTTTCTACAGGAATATCCAAAGAATTTCTTTGATAGAGAGTTTTCTCTTTTATTTATTAAACCGAGTACCTTTGAGTTACGTCAAACATATCGGTATGTTACATCCAATATGATTGAGAGGTTGCGGAATTATGTTAGTTCCTCAAATCATTTCCCTTAGTTATTCGCTCTTCATGAGAAAGTGAGTATGAAGATTGATCAAATTCTAAATTTGTACTCGACGAAGTTTAAAGAAGGCAGAAAATATTTTTTCTCTAGAGAAGAAATTCTTAATTTCCTCTGGAAATGAAAATTGAAAAAAATTATAAGCATTCATTGAAGTAGTAGAAGATACTGCCTAGGTTCGTTTCTGACTCTCTCAATTTCGAAATTCTTCTGAAATTATAATAATCTTCATTATCATCTCTTCCATCAGCTCATAGATAATCTGGATGTTGAGCCTGATCTGGTAGTGAGGCACATTAGAGAAGCGTCTGCTGGTCGAAAAGTTTGAAAAGTCGATACTTTCACTCTTTTTTTTTTTGGATTCTGATGTTAAAATTTGGATTGTATAGCACCGACCAAAAGTGGTGAAAGCATTCCAAGTGGCATCATGGTCATGATAGGAATTAATCCCATTAACAGTCCCATCAGAAAGGTGAAACACCACTGCCCACAAAAGAGTAATAGGGCAAATTTCGCTGAGAAAGAGAACCCGAAGCATCCAAATTGGGATTTTGTAATAAGTTTTGTTTTCCTCTCTAAGTACAATGTGGAAAGGTATGAAGTTACGAAAATCCTTTGCCACAACTTTTTGCAACAGTTTTATTCAAAACAAAAAAAAAAATCAGTGAAAATAAGCTAGTGAAAGAATCCGATTAAATTTTAATTAAAAAAAAAAAAGTGTTTCAATTCTGATCATTTAAAATAGATTCTAAAACTTCGGACAAGGTACGACCAGAACCCTACAAATTTGTTGAATGTTCGCTTCATCAGAGGTAGATTGAACTTACTTAACCAAAGAAGTAACTTAGAAAATCTAAATCGAGTGGTATCTTTAACCAGCTTATTTGATACAGGAATTTTTTCAAATTAGCATTTTGGCATTTAGTAGTTATTTATAGTGCACCGATTTTAAACGACTGACATTGGTCAAGGCTTTAATTAAAAAAAAAAGAAAAAAGAAAGGAAGGAAGTTAAAATAGTTATCCTGAGACATGGTTTCCTTAGAAGAAGCTCAAGCACAATTTGGAGACTGGATCATTGAGAAGCAGCTGGGTTCCGGGGGATTCTCCAAGTATTTTTGAGTTTTAAAATGTTATTTAAAATTTTCAGGGTCTATCTGGTAAATAACTCCAAGACAATGGCAAAAGCAGTTGCAAAAGTCTTTGACAAGAAAGCTCGCGTCCTACCTTCCGAAATCAAAAGAGAAGCTGACATTCTAGCGAGTTTATTTCACCCTGGAGTGATCGAATTCAAGGAGCTTGCAGAACAGATAAAACTCTCCTATTCAAGTGGAAAATATCGCTACGAGACAGCTCTCTTGACTGAATATGCTCCGGAAGGAGATTTCCATGATTTTCTTGAGGAATTCGGTCCATTTCCCGAAGACCTTGCTCGTTTGTATTTCAAACAGATGATTCAAATTGTGGAGTTCATTCATAGCAATAACATCGCTCACAGAGATTTGAAGCCTGAGAATTTTGTCCTTACAAAAGAGTTCGCCCTTAAACTCTGTGATTTTGGGAGTGCCAGCCTAAGTAAGGACGATGGTAAATTCGAAGGGTTTATTGGGACGGACGCTTACTTGGCTCCGGAATTTCATCTGAAAAAACACTTCGATGGGAAAAAATTGGATATCTTTGCATGTGGAGTCATTCTCTTCGTTATCTTGGTTGGATTTCGTCCGTTCACAGTTGCCAAGTCAGATGATGTTTATTATTCGCCACTGATAAGAAACTCGCCGCAAGATTTTTGGAAACTACACGAACAGAACTCAGACAGCCCAAAGCAAATATCTTTGTCCAAGGAGGCTAAGGATCTAATCTGTAAAATGTTAGCAAGCGACCCTGAGAAAAGGTTAACTCCGTCAGAGATTTTGGCGCATGAATGGTTCAAAGGAGAAACTGTGAAGCAAAGTGAAATAAAGCAGCGACTTCATGAGATCAACATCGAAAAATTCCAAAGCCTTAGCTGTTAGATTAATCCCTAAACTGCCAAGCTTCGCGTATTGAACGACGATTTCAAATTAAGTTTATAATTAAGAGAGAAACTGTTCATATGCTACAACTCATGTACAATACATTTCGTTTACGAAACTCTTCGAGCAGCGAGTGTTAATAAAATTTTGTTGCTTAGAGATTGTCTTTATTTAAGAACATATATTATAGCTTCATAGTAAATCATTATTCTATTTAGAACATCTGTTCCTTGCCAGTCTTTAAATCGTACATCATTAGTATGCTCCTGCAATCCTATTTCTCCAGAAGGACCGTATTTCGGTCTAATTTGGTTCAAGATTTTGGAACTTCGTACAAAACAAAACTCCTTAAGAAAAGATATCAATATAACCCAAATAACCACTCTCCTTCTTGAATCTCACAACTAGTTTAACTAGTATATTTAATAAACCTGAAGTGGATTCTAGAAAGTGGTTTGCTGACAACCTGACTCTCAGAAGTTGTGTTGAATGAAATAAAGCTAAAATTATTAGAGTGCCAGCGTCTTACCTATTGATATTAAAGGGCAGAATGCTCAGAGCGGCTTCATTATTTTACCGAATGTTGGAGTTGTAAACAACTAAATTCTGCACTCCTTCTTTAATTTAGGTGCATGAACATATCAATTAAATCACGAATGCATCTAATAAATAAATTTTCCAGCGCGGATTAAATGAGATAATTCCTCAACCATAATCATTCCAATAAGAAACTTTAAGAAGGATAGAAAATTCCAATCTACCCAAATAAAACTCCATCATGGAAGATGATAACACCAAAAAAGCGACCATAGATAACTGGATAGTAGAAGGCAAAATTGGAGAGGGCGGGTTTTCAAAGTAATTTTCTTTGTCTGATCATTCTCTTATTGTGGCCCATGAGACTTTAGGGTATATCTTGTCAAAAATTGTAAAACTGGAACGAATGCTGCTGTTAAAGTTTTCGACAAAGGTTGCGGGTTGAATGCTGAAAAGTTGAAAACTGAAGCAGAAATTTTGAGTTCTTCGTCCCATCCAAACATTGTCGCCTTCATTGGATTTTCTGAAACAGCCCAGATAGTAAATCCACATAAGCCATCCAGTACCTGCACAGCAATATTCACTGAGTATTGCTCTGAAGGTGATCTAGAGTCTTTGATTGAACAAATAGGCCCATTCCCAGAGAAGCTTGCACGGACGTATTTCCATCAGATAATCAGTGCAGTTGAATACCTACATAGCAGCAATATTTGTCATTTGGATATTAAACCAGATAACTTCATTCTTGACGAGAACATGTGTTTGAAGTTAGCAGATTTTGGCGCAGCAGCAAGATTTTCAATCTCGGATGAGTTCAAAGTCCGACTGGGAACTGACAGTTATTTAGCTCCTGAAACTTTCCTCGATCAGAGCTACAACGGAAAAAACGTCGATCTTTTTGCTTGTGGAGTTGTATTGTTCATTATGGTTGTTGGGCACTATCCCTTCGGAAAGGCACATCCAGATGATAAATTGTACAAACTTATTTGCGACAAGAAATACAGCACCTTCTGGAATGTGCATCAAGAACTTACTTCGAAAACATCGAAAAAGTTATTTAGTCAAGAATTTAAAGACTTAAGCATATCAACGCTTAAGAGATCTCCAACGGAAAGGTTAAGCTTGGAAGAATTGAAAGCTCATTGCTGGTTTAAAGGACCCACAATTGAAAGAGAAGACATCCGCAAAGTCTTCTATAAAAGTTAAAAAGACGGATAGACACCTTAGTTAGAAGTTTATTTTAGTTTAATATTCACTATCTGCATCCCCAGTCCAGCTTTCAGGTTTCATCGATTAACTCTAATGGTTATACAATCACTTTTTTTTTTCTGACTTTGCTGCTAATTAATAATTGAGTACTTGTCTTTGTATATGTAAACAAGATTTTGATTTTGCATGTTTTATTGAAATCTTCAGCTATCGTGGCACTGCAGCGTTCATGATGTAATTAGAGCGTTGTGAAAACCCGATCATTTTAGACATAGCAAAGTTAAGTCGGAAAAACGATCGAATTGATACTCAGATCTAGATATCTTTTCTCCATGATAACTTTTTGGAACTTCATGAGTGATTGATTGTTCAAGACTTATCCAATGCTGGTATCTCGGAGCAAAATAGAGTTTGGAATGATAGTTAGTTCTTTTAATCTTTCTGGATGCTTCTTTCGTAAAATTTATAATTTGTTTGAATGGATATCAGATAGAAACCCAACGAAATGTTTATCGATTTCGTAAAATTTTTAAATAAGTGCTAATACTTTTCAAATTCCGTATTTTATGTGTCTTTTCATTCTGGTATTATCATTATCTATTCACAAAGATGGTTGGCAAGCCTGATTACCTTAACTGTCCTTCTTCTATTGAAAACTACAAGAACTATCAGCGATATGCTATTTTTCTTAAGTAGTTGAGAGTTTTCGCTTTGCCTTCCTGTCAATTAATCATCCTGGAATTAAAAATTTCGAATTTTATTGTGACAGGTTCTCCCGAATATTTTTTTTCTCAAAACTAATTTCCTTGAATATAATGCAATATCATGGGTTTAATCGATTAAAAGGTTGGAAATAAGCGTTGCAAAAATTTCTGATCGAAAAGATCAATTCCACATACTACAACCATAATTAATTTGAATGGGTTAATAATCAAAGAAAAATTGGCTTTTAACTATCAGATCCTACTTAAGAAAAGCTAAAATGCAATCACCTCAAGGATACTCTGTTTTCAACTTAAAGACTAATGTGCAACCGAGATGGGCACCTTTCTCACCTGGAAGTAACCCAGGCTACTACCATCCTCAGCAAAAGTTTGCATTAAACAATTTTAATCAAAACGCATCTCCTTCGTCCAGGGAAAACGTAAATTGGAATCCATCTTCACCGTTTAGATACCAAGCGAAGCGAGGAATCCCTTATGATGGTTTGAATTCGAGTCGTGAATTCACGGATTTCAATCACCCGAACCAATACGCCATCAATAGCAGCGTCGACTCAGAAAAATACAACATGATTCTCAAGCTACTTGAGAGACAGCAGCAAACAATTGAAAAAATGGCTCAAGATCTCCGAGATAGTAGTTTGCAGGCGGAGAAAATAAATGTTGCATTCAATAAGAAATTAAAACAGCTCGAGGAGACATTTCAATTAAGAGAAGAAAAGCTATTATCTAAAATTAAAAGATTACAACAGAGACCTCAAAGACCTGATAGCGGCCAAGATGTATCGATATATCGTGAGGAGAGATCTGTGACCGATAGAGCTGGAAGGCTACCCACTTTCAATGCGACTCCTTCAATTGAATTAGATATGGAGCCTACAAAAAGTAGACCTCGGAAAAATGTTCAGAGGCCTACAAGAACTGAGAGGCCAAGACCAACGTATGCGCAGCTCCAAACCAAAGCAGAAATCTAAAGGCAGGAGATAGAGATGTCTTTTTTTCCCGTGTAAACGTGAACTTAGACTATCTCATTGTGTTTTAACGATAATTTAAATCATATGATTTCATTAATGTATTTTTTGAGTGATCTGCATTTGAAAAGAATGCAAGAGTCGATTTCAACTATTTTTAATTGTATATGAGAGAAAAAAGCAGAAGAAAGTGTTTAATGTTAGTGTTTACCTTTCAAGCAAACAACAATTTGGATAATTGAATGATGTACATAGTTTATACAAAAAAGACGATATAATGTATATGTAATGAATTTATTTATTTCATTCTTGAATTGAGAATCTAACTATGTTTCTTCTCAACGTTAGCAAGTCAAAATAATGTGGTCTTCAGAATTCTTTGCTGAATACTCTAGAACTTGAATATTGGTTTTTTTTATTTGAAAATACAAAAGAAAAAATCACTTAGCACCTCCTCTCTCTCTTTTTTTTTTCTCTCTATCTAAACTATATCAAAGGCGTACAGATTTATTGTCTTTTTTCCTTTAAAATCTTTCAGTCTGCAGTCAGGAATGATTAAGTTTTTCCAAGAATTCCATGATTTCACTCAAACGCCATAGATTTATCTTTTTCTGATAGGAATCTTGATATCTAACTTTATTTATTCGAATCTGCATGAAATTGTATTTTAAATGCGTGATTCTACAATTTCTGATATTATAAAAAAATCTTCTGTAAAAAAAAGATATGAGCGTGAAATATCTTGCCACTCCAGTCAAGAGCAAAAGCGATAAAAAGGAATACAGAGCAATCGAGCTTCCAAATAAGATGGTAGTTTTGGTTGTGAGCGATCCAGGTAGACTTTCATTGCACTTATAATCCTCCTCATCGACAATTCTTCCTGATTTGTAGAAACTGAAAAGTCTGCAGCAAGTCTTAGTGTCAAAGTGGGCTGTCTGGAAGATCCAGTTGATGTAAGCTTTCTCCTCCCTGTTTCTTCTTAAGCACCCTCTTCAGAGACTCGGAATGGCCCATTTCCTCGAGCACATGATATTCTTTGGTAATGAGAAGTACCCTGAAGAAAAAGAATATTTCAATTACATCATGAAGAACGCAGGTACTACTCACCCATTTGAAAAAAAGAAGACCTTTACTCATTTCTTCTTAGGAACACTTAATGCTTTCACTCAACTAACCGCTACAACTTATATGTTCGAAATTGCGAACCATTTCTTCGAGGGAGGTTTAGATCGATTTTCTAACAACTTCGTCGGACCCTTGTTCAAGGATACTCATGCTGACCAAGAAATGAAGGTACTTTGTTACTACTTATCTTCCATTTCTCAACTTTTCCATTTGCTAGGCTGTTGACTCAGAGTACCAAAAGAACATTATGTCTGATCTTTGGAGGAATTACGATATGTTCCGTTTCTCTTCTAAAAAATCTCATCCTTATTCAAAGTTCGGAATTGGTAACCTTCAAACCCTGAAGCACGAAAACATCAGAAATGATCTGGTTAAATTTTACCAAAAATATTACAGGTAATTCATTCTATTTTACAACTTTGTTTGATTTTTCTTTTGCTATCCTTGATAATGTAGCGCGAATCAAATGAAAGCAGTCATTTATGGAAGAGAATCCCTCGATGTGTTGGAGAAGAAAGCAATTGAATACTTCGCACCAATCAAGAATTGGGACGCACCTAAACTGGTCTACAGCGAACATCCATTCGAATTCCCTCAATACTCCGAGTTCTGGAAGGTTACCCCAATTAACGAAAAGGATGAGCTTTCATTCACATGGTTATTGGACAATTTCCTCCCAGATTACAAATCCAATCCTGCTGAGTATTACTCACAATTGCTAGGATATGAAGGAAAAGGATCACTCCGATCTCTCTTATTTGATGAAGGCTTGGCTACAGGAGTGCACACAGGCTATTACAACGAACTTGAACTCTTCACTGTTTTCACAGTAACAATTGTGCTCACACAAAAGGGCTTGAGCAACTATTCGGATGTTGCTGGATTTGTCTTCAAATACATTAAAATGTTGAAAGAAAAAGGACCCAGTGAAACCTTCTTCAAGGACATCCAAAGAAAAAAGCAGCTCGAGTTTGAATTCTTAGCAAAGCAAAAGCCATACAACTTTGTTATGTTCGCAGCTGGCGACATGTTCAAATATCCCATCGAAGACATCCTTTCGTACAAATACCTCTTTGAAGAATTCCAAAAAGATAAGCTTCAAAAAACAATTGAAAGCTTCAAGCTTGAGAACTTGAGAATTACCCTTCGTTCTAAGACTCTCCAAAATGAGTGTGACCTTACACTAGATTACTACGGAGCCAAATACACAAAGGGCCCAATTCCAGAAAATATTGCGAAGTTATACGAGAATCCGACCACCGAACCAAAAGTCTCAAAGAAAACATTAGATCTTCCAGAGAAGAATCCTTTCCTCCCAGATGATTTGAGCGTTCATACTAAAAATCCTCAGCAGCTTCCAGATTTTCCTTCAAAGATTTATGAATCTCCATTCATTGATTTCTACTTTAAGCAAGATAACCAGTTCCTTTTCCCGAAAGCCGACTTGAGACTTAAGCTCTATACTAATAGGTGAAACTTTGGATAAGTTTTCTGAATTGAAATAACTCTTGCTAGCTGCAATTTCGGCAAGACAGCTAAGGCTGCTTTGTTGGGCCAACTTTGGACCAACCTCTTCAATGAGAGTCTGAACGAGTTGACGTATGATGCGAGCATGGGAGGACTTCATGTCAGCATTTCGCTTGAAGATGATGGACTATTATTCCACCTTTCAGGCTACAACGACCCGCTTGGAACTCTTCTTAACATGACTCTCAAGCAAATCAGAGAATTTAAGGTCGAGACTTATGAACAGCATTTCGAGAATATTTACACAGAGTTGATGCGCTCATACAAGAACAATTTGAAGGAAACACCATACCTTCAAGTAAGAAAATTCATCTTCAGTTACCTAACGAAATACAATTGCCAGGGTGCTAAACTCGCAACGACAATCCTTCTAAAAGGTGGTCTCAGATATCATCCTGAAGAAATGATACAAACTCTGAAAGAAATCACCTTCAAGCATCTTGTTGAATTCCAGGAGGAGTGGCTTACAACCATCAGAGCGGACAGGTATGAATAACTCTTGAATTGAGCTATAACGCAACTATCTATTACTGGACAGTTTGCTCGTAGGAAATTTCACTCAAGAAAAAGCAATCGATCTCATCTGCCAGGCGGAGAAGGAGATCAAAACTCTGAAGAATTCTGTTAAGGTTTTGACGAAAGATCTCGTTCCAGAAGTCAGAGTGGCTAAGCTTCCTATCGGAAAAACTATTATTTTCGAGAATGAATTGAAGCCTGATGAATCTGGACAAGCCGAAACTAATTCTTTCATCCTCTCGCTCTTCCAGTATGACTTCGAAGACCTCGAAACATCAATGATGTTGAATATCCTCAATTGCTATGTCGCAGATCAGTTCTTCAATCAACTGAGAACCACCGAACAACTTGGATATGTTGCTATGACGTATGGCCCATGGAAATTGTTTCCAATAACACTCTTAACTTAAATAGGCAAAATCGACCACTTCGTCTCATTGGACACATTGCTGCGTTTGTTCAATCAAGCGTGAAAACAACCGATTATATTTCTGGTCGAATCACTGCTTTCTTCGATAAAATTCGGGTTGCTATTCAGAACATGTCCGATAAAGAATATGAGCTTTATCGTAGCACAACCAGAGAGCGATTCCGTGACAAAGATACAACTCTTGGTGAGCAAGCTGCAAGATTCTGGCTATACATCGATAATCACACTTTCTTCTTCAACAAAAGTAAAATTTTATAGACTAGCAGGCGGACATTCTAAAATTTTTTTTTCATAATTTTAGAGGAAACTTTCGTTAAGGAAATGCTGAAGATTCCAAAAGAAAAATTCCAACAGCTTTATGAGGATTTGTTCTATAACAAGAGAAAGCTCTTGGAAGTTCATTTGATTTCTCCTCACCATAAGCAAGAGAATCAAGAACTCCGAGAAAAGCGTCTCAAAGCTGATAATTCCACAATTGTTGTGAAGGAAGTTGAGACCTTCCATCGTCAACTAAGCCTGTACCCTGATTATCATAATGCATATATTCCTCTCAGCAAGATTTATGATACCACCAATCAATATCGCTTAAAAGTGGCCAAAGTACTCAAAGCAGCACCATTCTTCGAGGCTGAGGCGTTTCTCAAAGACTCTTTCATCAGAGTTAACATTGATGAATACCTGGGCAAATATGTTGTGCTATTTTTCTATCCAAGAGATTTCAGCAGAGTGTGCCCAACCGAAATTATTGCTTTCTCTGAAAGCTACGATAGCTTTAAAGCGCTAAACTGTGAAGTACTTGGAGTGTCAACTGACTCCAAGTTTTGCCACAGAGAATACTCTAAGAAGCCTACAAGTAATGGTGGTGTCGGAGAGCTGAAATATCCTCTCGTGGCTGATGCAATGGGAAAGATTGCAACATCTTATGGAGTTTATGATGCTGAAGAAGGAAAAGCTGACAGGTAAGAAAGTTAATTATCTGGATTATGCTGATTGTTTTCACTGAAAAGAGCTACATTCATCATAGATAGAAAGGGCGTCATTAGACACTTCTCTGTGAACGACAGTAAAGTTGCTCGAAACATCGAAGAAGTGTTGAGATTGGTTGAAGCATTCCAATACAGTGATGAACACGGAGAAGTTTGTCCGATGAATTGGAAGAAAGGCAAGAAAACCTTGAAGCCTAGCCACGATGCACCAGAAAACGCTGAATTCTGGAAAGAATTGTCTAAGGGAAGCAACTAAAAAACTGAATCTACAGCTATATAATAATAATGATATTATTAATGGAAAATAATTTGTTTGAAAACAGAACTGAACTTTAAAAAAATGAACAGACACCTTTCATAACACAAATCAATAAATCAAATCAATAATCAACAAATAGCATTTTTCGAAAATATATGAAAAGATTAATTACATTACAAATTAGCGTCAATTCAGATTTCAATTGGATATACTTCTCTGACTGTTCCTTACAGATAAGGATAGATCAATGCAAAACACTACTTTCTTCATCTTCAATCTGAGAAGGATATGATAAGCCTACGAGCAAGAAAGCGAGAGATCCAGCTTTTTTGTAACCATACTTTGCTACACACAGATTCTTAATTAATATCGTCCAAGAAAATTGAAAGAGATCTAAAACTAATCAGATGAGGAAGCAAATGTTTTTCATAACATTAGGGAGGTTTGATACAAATTGTTAAACAATTTCAAAGGCAATCTTGTAGCGACTCGACATGAAATTTGTCAACGAAACTTAATGATCCCCTCTTGCAGTTTAATTCTTTATGATGGAAACTCTCTTCTCAAGATGAATAATCCTCTTCTAACGCAATATAGCATATATAATTGTTGCGCTCTCTTTCATTTTATAATTGTTATAATTAGGGCGCTATTCGATAATTCTAACCAATAAGATCATGTAGTCTACTAAGTTTCACCAAATAAAAGTGCTTTAATCTATCATAATTTGCTGTGCAGGTTCGTCTTTCTCGATAGCATCCATAATAGTGTATATATAGGACATGTTGTTTCCTAGTAAGAAACTCAAATGTCCAGCGTCAATTTCTTGATAAGTCACTGATGGCAGCCGTTTTACACCTTCTCTAATATCCTCAATGTTGGTCAGTTTGTCTTGAAGTCCGCCGAAAACATACAAGTGAGTAGTGATTGATGAAAGGTCCAGTACAGGTGGAATCTTAGTTCCATACCGGATTTCATTGAGAGCCGGCCCATAATCAAAATATTTGATCACATAATCCCCCGCGAGAATCATCTGCCGGAAGTGAAGGATACTTTTAATGCTTGTTCCTTGAGGATATCTTCCTGTAAAGACGTATACTCTGTTTGCGTTCACAAGTGAGGGGTCTGTGTCAGAAAGATATTGCACGAGATCTCCACAGAGATCGCTAAAAAAGTAACAAAAATACACGAGCACGGGTCCCAGTAACCTCTTCGGGATTGCAAATTCTTGAACCCCAAGTTTCTCCACGAACCAATTCAAGTCCATCTCCATAGTAGCTCTGACAATGTCATGATTTAAGTTTTTCATAAACATTACGGGTCCCAATAAGAAGACCTTCCCTAGCATCGGTTTGACAAGGCCCTCGACATCACTAGCCAGCATGCCCAAAATTGTCAATGCTCCTTGACTATGTCCGATGATTGAGACAGGCTGATGTGTGATAGAATATATGTATTGTATCGAGTCAGGCACATCATAAAGAGCCATATGTTGCCAAGTAAAATCCCAAAAATCGTTGTCCTTGTCTGGATTGAGCCAAGTATGATTACGTCCGAATTGATTTCCTCGAGCGTTACCAATCCAAACATCATATCCGGAATTCGCTAAAATAAAAGCGGGAGAAAGCTTCTCACCGTTAGAAACCCAAACATCGCCACCACAAAAGATGCCGTGGTTCAATAAGACAGGTTTCTTGAACACATTCATTCCCTTCTGTCCTCTTGCTTGTACCCTAAACAATTGGAGAATGTATCCATCAGCAGTTGTCAGATAATGCCTTTCAATTGGATATCCTTTCGAAGTAAAGATTTCGGTAAACTCCACATGATAGTCCGGGTCCGCTTTAAGAGATGTAATCAGTTTCTCATATTTGCCTCCAAAAAAGTTATTAATTTCAAGCCATTGTAAGTCTAGCGCAGTTTTCAAGGTAACCGAACCGCTCGCAAAAGCTTCTTCGGCTGCCTTGGTATGCTCATTAATCTTCTGCCAGACGTTTTGTGTTTCAGCAATGAACTTGAGCTGAAGTTCCTGGGAAAAAACGGAGATAGAATCTCGATACTCGACATAATCATTATCAAGAAAAGCAATGAACTTGAGCCTCATCATCTCGAATGTTCGAAAGACATCTTCTCTTCTTAGGAAAGCTACGAACAAGAGAAGAATGTAGAAGTAATGGATTTTAGCAATCCTGAAACCCATACGTGTTTCTGATAAAGATTTGAATTAGTTTTACAATTTTAATCTTCGGACTGAGTCTGAATCAGAGACTACGTGGATAGGTTGCTTTCTTTTTTCAAAGCAAACCAAACCATCTATAGAAAGTAGTTTTAAGTTGGATGAATCAGTATTGCCTCATTTCAGATCAATTTTTTGTTGAATATGAGAGAGACTAATTGCTCTTCTCATCATTTTCGTTTTAATGAACTGGATGCAAGATCTAATTCAGTGAGAAGTATCATATTTCTCAAAATTATTGTTGGTGAGCTTTCTCTCATTTCGTAAACGACTTTCTGAATTCAGAAATATGAGGCAGTCAATCACATAATTTATCATTGGCAACATCAATATATTCCAGTAATCTATTAATCTGTAAGCTCTGCCTGTTTACCACTTTTATTGGAACTATGTAACTTTTTTTAGTATATAAAAAAGATAACCATTGTTATCTCCTAGTTTACATTCCTAATACTAATTCTTTGTTTTTCCTTGCTCTCACTTCAGGCCTTAAGACTCTATTCATTTTTTCTTTGTATAGTAGACAAGGCAGGTTTTCGATATACACAGATAATATTTTAGAACAATGGGTTTTTTTAATAACCTGTACACAATACTATGTTTTTCTTTTAGCTTTATTAATGATAGCTAAGCAAAGGTTTATCACTCAATATTATTTTGTTACTCTCTAATTTTCAACACAGCATAAATCTATTTATAAGATAATTTTCTGTGCCGACTCAGCTTCTCCCATAGCATCCATAATAGTGTAAAGATAAGACATATTAGTTCCCAATAAGAAGCTCATATGACCAGCGTCAATTTCTTGATAAGTTACAGATGGTAGACGCTCTATACCTTGTCTGATATCTTCAATAGTGGTTAGTCTATCTTGACGTCCACCAAAGATATACAAATGTGCTGTGATTGAGGAGAGATTCAACACTGGCGCGATTTCCATCCCATATTTGACTTTGTTGAGAGCCTCGCCATGATCAAAGAGTCTGAGATCATAGTTTTGCTCTCGAACCATTTGATGAATGTGTAGAACATTTTTTATGCTCACTCCTCCTGGAAATCTTCCTGTTAGGACGTAAACTCTGCCCAAATTCATAAGAGTGGGATCTGTATCAGAAAAAAATCTAAATATTTCTCCACATAGGCCTGGAAGAAAGTAACAGAAGGGAACTGCTACTGTTCGCATCAATCGATGTGGAATTGCAAATTCTAGCGCTCCGGTTTTTTCCATGAACCAATTCAAATCTATCTCCTTGACTGTTTTGATTAAATCATTATTCACGTTTTTCATAAATATTAGTGGGCCGAGGAGGAAAATTTTGCCAAGCATAGGTTTGGTATTGTTCTCCACATCATTAGCGAGCATACCTAGAACAGTGAGAGCTCCTTGACTATGACCAATTATTGTCACAGGCTGACGTGTGTGAGAATATATATATTGTATCGAGTCAGGCACGTCATAAAGGGCCATATGCTGCCAGGAAAAATCCCAAAAATCGTTATCCTTATCTGGATTGAGCCGGGTATGATTACGGCCAAAGTGGTTTCCTCGAGCGTTGCCGATCCATACATCATATCCTTCATTTGCTAAAATGAAAGCAGGGGAAGCCACTTCGCCATTGAAGACCCAGACATCAGAGCTACAAAAAAGACCGTGATTTAGAAACACAGGTTTCTTGAATATATTTATTCCCTTTTGTCCTCTTGCTTGCACTCTAAACAATTGCAGAATGTATCCATCAGCAGTTGTCACAAAATGAGTTTCAATTGGATATCCCTTCGAAGTAAATATATCTTGAAACTCTACGTGGTAATCTGAATCAAGGACCAGCAAAGATTTTAGTGTATCATATTTCTCACCAAGGTAGTTCTGGATTTGAAGCTGTTGTAAGTTAAGTGTAGCTTTCAAATTCATCGTACTGCTTGTCAATGCTGCTTGAATTGTTTTAGAATAATCGGTGAGTTTTTGCCAGACCTTCTGAGTTTCAGCCATAAATTTATATTGAAGCTCTTGCGAACGAACGGAGAGAGAATCTCGGTACTCAACGTAATCATTGTCGAGGAAAGCAATAAACTTCAGTCTTGTCATTTCGACCGTTCTCAAAACATCTATCCTCCTTAAGAAGGCCAGAAATAGGACAACAGTGAATAGAAACTGCTTGGTTGTCATTTTGGATTTCATGTCACAATCTTTTCGAAGAGTTTTCCCGAACCTTGTTTTTCTTGAAAGGAGAGAATAAATTGCAAGAAGGAGCTCATCATTTCCATAAATATCATTAATTCACTGATGATTCATATGATTCACCCAAGATGATCTCTATGACGCATTACTAATTGCTATCGGAAATTTAAATTAAAAAAAATAAACAGTTTATGAAGCTGAAGCTTGTATTGCCGCTGCTATGAGCAGGCTACCAGAGTTTTGAGTGATTGAAGAAGCTGGGAATCACGAACTAAAGCTTTTTTTTCTTTCGAGAACAGAGGAAAAAAGAGAGAAAAGGTATTCATTTGTCTCATAACTGTTTCAGGTGAATCTATTAGCAGCAAGATGCGAACACAAGGTTTCTCTTCTTGAAAATTGATATTGGAATTTTAGAATAAATGCTGAATTTTTTCAGATATATTTGTGCTCCTGACTTCGTGAAATTTCACAGACAATGGTGATAAAAGATTTGAACACATATTTTCTTATCAGAAAAGTTGGGACTCCTTGCTTATATAAGATTGTATTGAAACTTTGATAGCTAATGAATTAGCAACACAGCAATTCAATATTCCTGTGTTTGGGTCGACCAAAATGACAACTGTTGAGTAGATTCACTCTTTCAAGCAATCTTCCTATGAACCCCAAAGCCTTCAAACTTCCGTTAATAAATCTAGTCCTGCAATCTCATTAAAAAAACTCGCAGAGGCATGTACTATCCCCGGCATCTGAAATCATTTCCCCCTGTTTTTTCAATTGATATAAGAATATGATTCAGAATTTTAAAAAGAACTTATTTAATACCGTCGAACATAAGACATTATTCATAGACAAATGGACCCTCGTTTACTCCAAGACGCAATAGATAGCTCTCAGAAATATTTGATAATAGTAATCACTGTAGTCTCCGCGCTTTCAATGGTGGGCTCTCTTTTCATCCTTGCTACCTATCTATCTTTTAAATCTGTTCGCAACATGGCATTCAAGCTTGTTTTTCATCTGGCTATCGCTGATATTATCTGCACGACTGGGAACTTGCTGTCCGTTGCACAATATAACAGCTCTTCTGATAAAATCTGCTATATTCAGGCCTTGCTAGTTAATTTTGGAGAGTTGTCATCCATCATGTGGACTATGCTCATTGCTTACACTATCTTCACTGTGGTTAGAACCTCCTCACAATCTTCACTTAAAGGAATGACTCTATTTCGCATAATTGGGTATGGAATACCACTTGCAATGACAATCTTGTAAGAATTATCGAGTTTTGCTGTTTACTAATGCATTTACTTTGTTTTTCTGAAATTGATTAGGCCTATTGTCACTAACCAATTCGGAAAAGCTGGGGCTTGGTGTTGGATTAAAGAAACCGAAGAATCACGCGTTTGGGCATCAATACTGCGAATGATTGAATTTTATATACCACTGTGGATTGCTATCATATTTAATACTGTGATCCTCTATAAAGCAAGCCGCAAGCTTAAAAAAATAGTGTCGACCACAGTCGAGAAAAGATTTGCAATGCGTCTCAGATTGTATCCGATGATTCTCATTATCTGTTGGACTTTTGGCACTATAAACCGTTTCTATAACATGGCTGGAAAGGATAGCGCAGTCCTTAATATCTTGCATATTGCCTTTGGTGGACTCCAAGGATTCTTTAACGCCCTTGTCTATGGAATGACCAACACTATTCGAATGATGTATTACAAAAAGTGTGCGAACTCTTGGCTTTGTGGTTGTTGTTGTCGCTGCTTCGGACTCGATGCTGAAAAAGAAATGGATAAAGTTCGGCTTAGAGACCAGGTGGATAAGAAAGAAGGAGAGCAAGGAGAACAAGGAGGCATGGAAATTGATATGAAAGACGCTCGAGAGATTGGTGGAGATTTAGGGTTTGGCTTCACTGACTTCCTACCAAGGAACAAATAAAGGAGCCTTTTAATCAAGTCCTTGCACTGTAGAGACTTAGTATGCTTTTGATATGACTCTTGATCACTAATAATTATGCTTTTTGTATAAATAAGTATATTGACCATTAACTGTATCTGTGGACGGAATATACTCGACTCTTCTTGTAGTTAGCAGCACTTTTTTGGTTATGACAAAGTGAGTTGGCTAAAAAGAATATCTAACGTTAACGGCTCTTCTAAACGTGTATTAGATAGAGAATAAGGATTTTGATAATTCTTATTTGAAGTCTTAATTGACCACGTCGTGCACGTATATGTGTTCGAAAAGTTTACAAATCTAATAAATACAAACTTTTTATAACAGGAAAAAAGAGCAATATCAAAGAATGGCCAAAGGAGGAAACCCAGTCACTGAAACAGTCGAAGACCTTAAGACTTTTGCTGATGATAGCGTCAAGTTCATCAGAAAATGCACAAAGCCAGACAAAAAAGGTAGATAATTTGCTGAGAGTTTTTCCATAATAATTTGCTTGCTGTAGAATACATCAAGATCGCCTCTTCTTGCGCTATTGGATTCCTTATCATGGGAGCCGTTGGATACACCATCAAGCTGTTGTTCATCCCAATCAACAACATCCTTTTGAGTTAAGATGCTAAGATAATTTAGTTTTCATAACGAAAATCGTAAGGTTTTGTGTTTAAGTTGTACTCATTATGTTTTTCATTCCATGAGTTCAGATTTCTAAAGTTAGCTCCGCTGAGAAAATGAACCTAGTCTTTTCACTACATCATAGGAAATGAGAATCAAATTTTTCCATTAGCTGAAAGTCATCTATAGTCAGCATAAGTATGCAGCTCAAAGAAACTTTCGTGATTATTCTTTGATATGATGTTCAGTTACATTTGTACAGCACTAGTAGGAGAAAGAGCCCATCTAAATGTTTGATAAAGTTAGCAGTTATAAACTTTCATAGCTGAAAAGATACAAGCAATCAGGAGAGCCAAAATGTGTTTATAGGAAGAAGACGTTTAAACTTTGAGGCTCTCTTCTCATTTTTCCTCCTAACAGCAAATGAGGAGCATACTCTATTTCATTAAGCGAGTAGAAAGCTCACATATCATAACTTTTAGGTGCTATCAAAATCTCTTAACAATATTAAGATTATCTTCGTTGAAAATTCACAACAACATTATAATTTCTTTTTTATTTAATCATAAAAAAATTTTAAAAATTGAAATTTCTTTCCACTGTAAAGTGAAAAGGGAGGGTGGAAACTAATTGTCTCAAAGTTAGTGTAGAAGGTATATAATAGGTGAAAAGGTAATGTCACGAGTCAGATTCTGTATATTTGTTATTGGGATTACGGGTATATAAAATAATGATAAATTTTCTGTTGAAAGTCTAAACTTTGATTGTACCTGAAGTAACTGAGATGTGTAAAGGTGATAGCAATGGTGTATTAGAGCGAGTGTCCTAAGAAATATGAACGAAAAAGAAGTCAGTTAGAGGGAATGGTAAGGATCAAAACTCGAAATATTTGTTGCGAGTCTCGATATTTCAATATGAAAAATAAGTTGCAGCTTCTAAATATAACGACAAAAGTTTTGCATTTCTTTAGTTGTTTTAGCGGAATTAAATACCGACTGAACATATGCATCATTATTAATAAGAATGTAGACTAAAATATGAATATCACAGTTTTGTTTTTAGTAAATCTACTAAGGTCAATTGAAACGCAATTTCAGAACTTGAAGGTATGTATGAGTGTTTGTTAATTGAATTTACTTTTCTATACTGATAAGCATGCAGAAATAGTTTGTGAATTTCTACAATTACATACTAGTTATTGAAAAGATCATTAACACGGTGAAAGTCAAAGAGATCCAGCCAGAGCTTTCTTCCCCTTTCTAATCTGTCTTGCTGAAATTAGAGTTCACGAATTAGTTCAGCTACACCTGTCAAATAAAGAACAAGTCAAAAGTTCTAACTGCTGTGGTCTAAGGACATTCGACAACATTCAAAATAATAACTGGTTTGCTATTTGTGTAGTGAACTGAAGATGTTAGTTAGCAAAATAAAATGGCCAAATCCAGTCCAAAACTATTGATTAATTGAGAGAAATCAGCTTCATTTTATTCAAGTCTTTGCTGAGAAAAACTGGATATTGCATTTTCACTTC
>ENA-UOTZ01000589-UOTZ01000589.1-compost-metagenome-genome-assembly--contig:-NODE-589-length-30396-cov-12.008345_pt1 | contig 30396 bp, 18 predicted proteins | sample MGYA00238144_ERZ746983 | MGnify/ENA primary metagenome ERZ746983 (study PRJEB28759, sample SAMN06268863) | compost metagenome | isolation source: single cell | place: USA: California, Emeryville, Joint... | reverse complement strand
TGGATGCAACAACCTCAGACGAGATGGGATTTGTTTTTATCATATTGACGATAGCTTCAACACTTACAGGGGTACTACTTAGCTTGATTCAAGTTCTGCTGCTAATAAAGGACATCCTCCAATACTTGAAAGACCGAATAACAGATCAGAAACGGGTTCAACCAATGACAATTTCAGCGCTCTCAGAACTTCAGATTTTAGCATTTGATCCGACTCCCTCTATTGAGATGAGAGAAAATAAATTTAAAGACAAAGTGATTGAAGCCAGTGAGACATTTTTGAAAAGCAATCCTCTCTCGCCTCCCAAAAGTAAAGATTTATCCGAAGATGAAAAAATGTTTGTAGCTCTGAGGAAGTTGTCTCCTACATTTTTTGAAAGATGGCCCAAAGGAAAACAGCGATACCTAGATTTAAAAGAGTGGTGGAATTCAGTTCGTTCAGAAGTTAGCATTGATACAATTGATGCGCAAGAAACAGCCGCGAAAGACCGTTTTGAATAACTTCCGATAAAGATCATGAATATGAGCTGCTGGCGAAAGATATCTTCTCTCGTTTTTTACCTATAGTAGCACAACTGATATTTTAGAAATATTTTTTAAGCAGCTCAGATCAATTACATGAAATGTCTAAGGAACCTTCTCGGGACTGATACTTAATCCTGAATATTCGTCTATAAATTGAGCTTGAGATTTAACTAGTTTAGCAGTATTGCCATTTCTTGCGACAAATTGAAATTTAAATATTAAGAGATTGCTTCATTACACTCCTACTTGAGAATTTCGGGAACACAGGAGTATAGTATGTATCCTGCTGAATGCCTTGAATTTCCTTTGAAAAATCAATTTTAACAGTAACAAATAAGTCCTTCTAGGTAAATGATAACCCACATTGCTAAATTGACTTTCGAGATATCTCGTTGTTTGCCATTGCCAGTCCCCACGCCGAAGACTTTGCCTTAGCAACTGTGTCGTATAATTCTCGAAGAAAAATTGATCTTACCATACCTTTTCGCTTTCGCAATTATATTCTACCAAAGCAGAAGAGCGATGTCAGATGATTCTCCAGAGGACTCTGTTGATTCTGGCAATTTTGCTAATGACCAAATGGAGATGTTCTATTTGATCTTCACAGGAGGTGATGCATCAAATTATTCAGGTGTGATGATCCCATTCTATCTTCTGGTGGTTGTCTTCCAATGTCTTGTGCTTCTGAACTTGATCATATCGATTATTGGAGAGACCTATGGACAAGTAACGGAAAATTTCGATATCATCGACTTGAAGGAGAGAATTAATATGTTGTCGGAAATTGCTGAGGAAGCAGCTGCTCTGAAAGCAATCTCCAAGAAAATCCCGTGCCAAAAAAGAAGACCAAGATGGTTCCAACGCAAAGCTTTGAGAAATAGAGTTGTAGCAAATGAAAGTTCTCAGAACAATATGGATGACAGGTTTGTGCTTGTTGTTGAGAAGTTTGAGGGGAAAAGTGCTTCAGAGGTCTCAATCAATGATGTTGGCAATAAACCCAACGAAATGAAAGACGAGATTGACACTGAAAAAAAGAGATAAATATTATATTGAAAGAGGATATTAGCGTATTGAAGAACGAGATTAAGAGCGAGTTTGCAACTTTGAATAGTAAATTGGAAAAGAGAAGGGAGCATTGAAGAGTGGAATTGAGACTTTGAAAAGCTAAATCAGCTCAACTCAAGCTCAAACGATCAACAATTTGAGAGCTATATTCCAAGATATGTTCTCTGAAATGGGTGGAGTCAAAACGAAGAAAACTCCTTGACATGAGAAGGTATGAAACACATTCATACTCAACAAAAAGATTTCTATTGATATCATTAATCTTGGCATTTATATATTTCATAAATCCAAGAGAATAAGTTCAAAAACATGGAATAAGCGAAAATATTGTCTCATATAAAATCCTTCATATTCTCACAGTAAAATCTTCTTCGCAAAAAAAAAACTTAAGAAAACTGCCTTCTAGAGAATCATTAGCAAAAATCAACTCAAATAAATTGATTTCTGGATCTTCGTAATGTTGCTGCGAATATATTGAATTTTATAGAATTGTCCATATGTACACTAAATAACACATGTTTTTTCCATATGAAAAGACTTTTGAAAAAAGGTCTCATGGATATACAGACTACATTTATTTTCTACAATTATCCAGACAATTTCACACACAAACAATCATGTGCCCATCAAGTGCACCTAATTAAGGAAAGATTAATATGCTTCATTCTTTTAAATTAAAGACTATCATTTTCTTTAAATACAAATGACCAGCAAATCTTTTTGAGCACTTGCTGATCTGATCTGCAATCATTTGAGAAGAGAAAATTATTTTATAATAGGTTAATGTATTTACATCGCACTCTTTGAAAAGATCTAATTTTATAATACAACAAATTTAAAATATATTTTCGCGCTGCCTTTGGCAAACTCAAAAATAACAAATGCTACCACATACCGAGACTAGCAACGGCCAGAATACTGCTATTACAGCTCTTGAAGAGGCCAAGGACAACCCACTAGCGGATGATAACCTTAAAATGTCAATAAGAACTGATACTCTAATTCTTCTACAACAGTTTCTATAACGAAAATTTCATTGTTCTAACACTTCATCCTTCTGATTACTACATCAACCTAACCTTGACAAGGAACTACAACTTCCCCCCTTCCAACGCTCCTTGCTTGGTCCTCAGATGTAACCAACGAAATCAGTCTTATCGAGCTCAAGACAAAAGAAAGTTATGAAAATATTGCAGGTGCCAGAGTAACAGGAAATGGTAATTAAGGCCTTCAAAGATTATTAATTCAAATTAACAACCCTTAAAGGCGAGAGAACACATCTAAAAGAAATTCCGAACACAAAATTACTTGTCTCCCTCTGCCATAACTTTTACGAATCAGCTAAGATGGAGATAATTGACATTCCACAGGACGAAACAAAGAGAATTTACCCTACAGTTTACTCATATGGAGAAATACATGGAAGTAAAATTGATTTCCTATGTCATTTTGATTCAATTCTCTCTTTTGTACCACTGAGCCGAGAATCTTTAAAATATTACGATAATCCTTATATTTATCGTTAGTGACTGGCTATGGAGATGTGACGTATAATTCGCGAAGGGGTATCCTTGGGGCGCTCCCTCTTACATCGAATATAAGCTACCATTTGTTCAGCATCGAATATTGCAGGCAGAAGAGTCATTATGATGTTAATTTACTGAGAAAATCGAAGTGGCATGCAGGTCATAGCATCCACTCCGCTATTAGCATTGATTTCGACCCTAATGGAGAGATTGCAGCGACTCTCGACTCTTATAGTGTCGCTGTGATATCAAATGTGAATACTAACCAGTACACCATTCGGTTTCGCCTGGGCGGGGTAAATGGGATATTCAGATTGCAGATCATAGTCTCTCTATCTTTATCATTTTCCTCATCACCTCTATCGATATTCCTATCATCAGCTATTTTCATCTATTAGATCGGTGGGGTCGCTGTAGATGGAGTCCTCATACTGGCGAATCTCTATTATTCATCAAATATCATTATAACAAACTCGATGTCCTTGATATTGAGAAGACAGCTCCCATCTGGAAAGCGCCTATCCAACTCGAAGAAAAAGCATCTGGTAATAAAAAGACAATCATTATTTTTCTCTAATCTCTCATGATTTTGCATCGATGGACAATAAGAATACACTATTTGGATTGATGTTTGCCAAAGCGATGGAAACCTAGTGGTATCTGGTGGAGAGGAATGCAGTGTGAAAATTATTGATAAAAGAGAACCGAAAATTGTCCAAACTTTTGATGACCTTCATACAAGTAAAAATCATTGATTCATTTAGCTATCATGTGTTTGCGTACTTTCTTAAACATACTCTAGATAGGATCAACTGCGTTCGATTCAGCCCGAGTGGAGACATGCTTGCAAGCGCGTCTTCGGACGGGACAGTTCAGGTGGTATATCTCAGGATTGGGAAGGAGCCTCATGCTGATGGCACTTCGGATGGAAGTAATCGTGAGCTGTCATCTTCATTCATCTTACTCGAATATTAGGCGCTGTCGGTTCCGTCTGCTTTATTTAAGAGAATGAGAAGCTGCAATAGCACACAAGAGCTTAGAAGAATGATAATCAACCTACATAAAAGAATGGATTCGCAATAAGGCTTTGTTATTTCGTAGCTGGTTGCTCTTTATCGTCTTTCTTTTATATCATGGTTTTATAATTCTTCATTAATGAAAAAATGAGTGTGCTTGAATTTTTCAAAATTAGAACCTACATATGATTAGGACTTAATGGGAATGCAAAAACAACTTTTCTTAACTTTGAAACGCTACAAACCCAACTCAGTCTGTGGCTATGCTCAATCAAGGAAACAGTTTACAATCCACTCATATCTCATAGCCTTTGCGACAAAGAGCTTTATCAAACGAATTAAGTTGGATTTGTCTTTGTCAGGAAATATCTTAGTACCTGAGAGCGAAAAACACTAACAGCGTGATAAGCACAACATCATGAAATCTCGAAGAGCTATTTCCTCTCGATCTCATTTTACTTTTTCTATGTTAGTGATAACCTATTTGGGATATAAATATCATGGATGAGGGCCCATGGATATGAGTGATAACATGCAGATACTTTCAGTACTATTTTCTGCATTTTCTTAGTCACTTATTTCTACACAAAACGAGTCATTAAGTAGACTAATTCTCATTACTCGTCAAGAACAATTAATGCAACTAAACACCTCCGCTGCTAAGAAGTAAACTCTCATTTTGAAGAGTCCGGTTCAACTTGAAAAAGGTAGGAGTAATGACAACTAATTTTTTGACGTTTCGTCTAGTTGCAACTCCCAGTATTTTCAAATCAAAGAGGACCCGGCACAACAAGAATTTACTTCCCACTCTTAAATGCAATTTTGTTGCCGCTGGCCTTTTCATGCTTATCGAAACGTACATCAGGAATAGTAGCCTGAAGAAGAGCAACTTTCTTGGATGAAACGGCGAGCAATGCTGTTATTACTTATGAACTTCCATGGAATCGAAATTCCTTGATTGGAAAATTGAAAGAGGAGCCCAACGTTTAAATGTCTGATAGTGGATGGTTCCGATAAAGACTCGAAATCTTGTTCATCGATTTATTTACCCTTTTTCTTCATTTTTCACGTGGTGGAAGCATCGATGCCCTCTTGCCCTGAAGACTGTATTTTTTAATAAATTTAATTATAAGTGAAATAATCTTAACTGATTTATTTATCCACAATTGAACAAACCACGATTAATGATCTCAAACTCAAAACAGAACAGGGACTATCGCAATCTCATAATTTCGAAATCAGAGATTTCTTTGAATACATGACAAGCTTTCTCAATAATATTATACTATCCTGAAACCGATTTATATGAGGAATGGAGAAGAGTGTCAATTTTCCAGTTTGTATCATTTTTATGGGCCTTGAGACTAACTACATTGAACCCAATTTCCCATGTGGTCTCGTATTCTTAGTTTATTTGTGATTTGAGGGATTAGAAACTAAACTCTCAAATAATAACGTATTAATGAAATTAAACAAACCTGAATTGGCCTTTAGAAAGGAATCTCTCCTTGGCTGGCCAAGCATTTGGATAAAAAAACTAAACTTTTCTAAAGGAAGATTCTACGCTGATAATATTCTCTTCGAATATTTTTGTGTCTAATTCAAATTATCAGTCCTGAATTAAAATCTTATATCAAGTCACTGCGACTCCAGACTTCAAGCATTTTCCAAGAATATCAAATGAACACTCCTGACAGCCCGGAAAGCCCTGAAGAGAAAAAATCTTTACTGGTATATCATAAAAACGCCTCAATTTTTGAAATTGACTAAATCTCCAAGCATGAAGATCTGATTAGAAGCAGAAGAATCTACTTCTGGGTCCTATTCACTTTAGGAGCCATAAATAACACAGGCTATGTCCTTGTAAACTCCTCAGCACAGTCTCTTGCAGTCAGATTCGGTGAGGCGAGTTTCATGGGGCTGTTTCAATTGTAAATTAGTTAAATCTTTCACGTTTTTAAAACAATCAATGGGATAGCTGCTTAATCTTTTGTGGCATCATCGTGAAATTCGTGAACTCAAGATTCCTGCTCAAGATCAGACATATTATAAAGATAATGTGGGTCGTTGGGTTCCAATTGACTGCATATGCTATGATCGCTGTAAGCACAAAATCTGATAATATCGTTGGATTTTACATCGCTATTGCCGGTGCAATGATAATGGGCATGGCGTCATCATTAGGTGAGATAACAATTATCGGTAAATACCTCCTTTCTTTAGAATTTCGGCAACAATTTTGTGAAATAGGTTTCTTAAAAGGATTCGATCCTGAAGTTATCAGCGGGTGGAGCTCAGGAACTGGTTTTGCTGGTGTTTTCGGAGCCGGATACAACCTACTTCTGCGATTTTTGAGCTTATCTGACTTTATCGTAAGCTATTCTGTCTTGACAACTATTAAATCCCCACTCCAAAAAGATATTCATGGCAATGCTGCCTTTCAGCTTGATTTATTTCCTTTTATTCAAATGGTTGAAGAACAAGATGGTCCATATCGGCCCTGACTCAGCTTCCATCGAAACCGAAAGCCAAAAAGATTACGAAAATAAAGAAGCGCAGGAAGCTGATATAAACAGGACGATTTCTCTATCAAATGTCAGAAGACTCTGGCACGACATTTTCTACTTCGCGATTAACCTTGGAGCCGTAAATTCGACTTTTAATCCTTGTTCTATATTATTGGCATAACAACTCTAGGTCTACTATCTTGAATACACTTGCACGACAGGTTTCGCGAACAGCTCCACGATTATCTACCAAGATAGTCCCGAGCACTACAAAAAGAACGTAAATTGGATGACATTTGCGTTTGGTTAATTAATACTCATTATATCTAGTCCTTCGTTATACTACAAGTCTGCTATCAGCTGGGTGTATTGATCTCTCGGTCTTCATTAGAGTGCATCAAAATAAGCCGCGTGGCGATAATCACGCTCATCCAAGCCGTCAATTTCGTAATTTGGGCTGTCTTCGCAGCGACACACGAAGTGCCCTTGTGGATTCAGTTCATAGCAATGATCTGGGTCGGGCTTATGGGAGGCGCTTCCTATGTGAATATTATGTACTTATTACTTAGATCTTCCCAAATCCATAAACCTGATAAGGAAGTCGCTATAAACTTGATATCTATAGGAAATGATTTTGGAGTAATTCTTGCATCGATTACATCGATTGTCCTAGCGACGACTGTTTTCCATACAAACAATTAACTGTGTATCTATTGTTGGGGGTTTTTTCTAAATAAATTCACAATAACTTATCGAACTTTAACTCATGTGAAAATAAGTGAATCAAAACAGATCCAAAAGGTTTTTCCTTTCAAAAAAAACTATAATGAGAGCTGAGGAGGAGCCAACTCAGGCATATTATTTAATGAAATGTGACCCAGTCTTTGTAAATTTGACCATAGAACTGAGCGATGTTCTTCGAGAATCAGACAACTGTGGACTACTCTGCTCTTTTTTTAGTACTGAAGGACGGGGAGGGGCTGTATCTGTGTTCCGCCGCGGTTGAGTTTGACTCTCTGGTCTTTCATAACAGCCTCGCGCAGAGCGATCTGTCTCGCCGGTCCCTACACGCGATGAATCGGTGTCTCTGCCCATCTGAGACTGATAATTAGCGTATTTCATTTTCGTTGAAGCTCCTAAGGTCTTTAATGTTTGGCTTTCCTTTGGAGCTTCTCTAAGCTCTTTATTGAAAAACTCAATTTTGAAAAGCTGAGCAGTAGGCACGCTTATCTCCTCATAAGTGGAAGATTTTCTGCGGGCTGGCAATTTTGACTCTTCTGGAGAGTAGCTATATCCATCTGCAACATCGATTCTAATGTTCGAGCGTCGGGATTCTCTGCTCTCCTTTGCTCTCCTTAGTTCCTCTTCAAGCTTTTTCGCCTTAATTTCAGTCATTGCGAGTGCTTGTTGAATGGCTTCATTTTCAGCTTCCATCTGGCGTAGTCTTTCGGCTTCTTTTTCCCTCAGTCTCTCAGCTTCCATTTGTCTCTGTCTCAGTATTTCTATTTCCCTTAAATTATCAGCTTCCATCTGCCGAAGGTCTTCAGCTTTCATTTGTATCATTTTCTGCTTCTCTGAGTTTCGCCTCTCAAGAGCTTCAACAAGCGAATCTTCATTTTCCTTAGCTGGTTTAGCTTTCGATTCTAAAAACTCCTCTTCAATTTCCTGATAACGCTCCTGAGAGTCTTGTATTCGTTGATCCCTCTCGGCGCTAACTCCTCCAGAAGAGCTGTTGTCATTATCTGGAGTCTGGAATCTTTTAGGACGGGTTGGATTTTTGTAGTTGCGTCCAGCTTTGCTTCTAGCTACTCGACCTTTAGTCGTTTTAGTATTTTTGCCTATTGTATTGCTTGCGACGTCATTCTCTTCTTCATAATCTTGCTCGTCTTCTTCGATTTCGTTGGGATTGCTCTGATTTTTATCCATGCCCGTGTTCCTTCTCTGACGGTTATCATTCTTACCACCTTCCTCAGGAATTTCTTCCAATCCAGTTCCATTTCGGCCAGAACTCAATTTGTTTCCTGACTCATCTCCTTCGTCATGCTCCTCACCAAATATCTCGTGTCCTGGATAAACAGATCCTCGTTGGCCTGATTTCTTTTGTTTCTCCTTCGTGGACTTTTTATTTCCTTTTGTCTTCGAAGGCACTCTTTCATTTTCACCGTCTTCGAAGAGTTGGGTATCAGGGTACACTGAACCTCTTTGTTTGTTTTTCTCCCTATTAGGATCCTTCTCCGCAAACATTCCTTTCCCAGGATAAACAGAACCTCTTTCAGCATTTGATTTCTTGCTCTTGTCTCCAGCCTGTCTTTTGCCTTTGGATGCGTTTCTTTCGTCTTCACCTTGAATTATGTTATCTTCTGAGTGCTCTCCGGCAAACATTTCCTGGTCAGGATACACAGAATTTCTATATTTCTCTTTAGATTGCTTGGTTCTCGTCTTGTTAATTGAGACAGTTTCAGAGTGCGAAATCTCTGTTTTGCTGCTGCCCTTAATTCTTACGTTTCTATCAGAAGAAACCTCATTTTCTTGGTTAGAGGACCTTTTCGAATTTCTATTGTCGTCTTCATATTCGTCATCGTACATGTTTCCTGGATACACTGAGTCCCTCTGTTTACTCCTACTCTTCTTTGGTCCTCTCTCTTGGAAGAGATCTTTATCCGGATACACAGAATCTCGACTTTTATTCTTTTGTTTGCTTGAAGCTGTCTCTTGGAACAGCTTCTGGTCAGGGTAAACAGAGTCTCGAGTTTTATTCTTAGGATTTTTAGTAGTTCCTCTCTTGCCAGCGGATGGTTCTTCAGATTGAGAAAGCTCTTTTCTGCTTCCGCTATCATTTCCAGCGTTTTGATCAGAACTCATCCCTAGTTCTTGGCTCATTGAAGCTTTGCTTGACTTCCGTGATCGGATGCCGTTTTCTCCTTCATCGTACATTTCGTTTCCTGCATAGACTGACTCCCTTTGCTTATTTCTATTCTTTGCTGGACCTCTCTCTTGGAAAAGAGCTTTATCTGGATAAACAGACCCTCTTGTTTTGTTTTTTGGATTCTTTGCGCCTCTTTCCTCAAACATTTTTTGATCTGGGTAGACGGATCCTCGGCTCTTCTCCTTTCTTTGTGAGTTCGGTCGCCTCTTATCTGAAGCCTTGCCATCAGACTGAGACAAATCTTGCCTGCTTCCGCTGCCATTGCCAGTGATTCGGTCAGTACTCACCCCACGCTCCGGGCTCATTGAGGCCTTACTTGACTTTCGTGACCGGGTGCCGTTTTCTCCTTCATCATACATTTCATTTCCTGGATATACTGATTCCCTTTGCTTATTCCTGTTCCTCTTTGGTTCTTTCTCCTGGAAGAGGCCTTTATCTGGATACACAGAATCTCGACTTTTATTCTTTTGTCTGTTTGAGGCCGTCTCCTGGAAGAGTCTCTGATCAGGGTAAACAGAGTCCCTGCTTTTGGCTTTTTTGGTGCCTCGCTCTGCGAACATTCCTTTATCAGGATAGACGGAGGGTCTTGTCTTTTGAGCTTTACTATCTTTCTTATTAGTTGCAGATTTTTTAGAGTTGTTCCTCTTATTCTCGGCAGAATCGTCCGATCCTTCCTCAACTTCGTTTATATCAAACATTTCGCTCTCCGCTAGCGACCCTCTTCCATCTAAGGATCTCTCCCTCGGGTTGGAACTCGCTCTTTCTCGGGTTTCTGTAAGAGAACTAGCCCTTTCACGAGTATCTTTTGGATTCGAGCTCGCTCTCTCTCTAGTAGCTGCGTCCTGAGCGTCGGAATCTTGATCTTCTTCTTCGCCTTCAAAAAGTTCTGCATCAGGATATACGGACATCCTAGCTTTCTCTCGACCAGACTTTTTCAGACTACCACTGTTTTTCCGCTCAGGTTTTTCAGCACTGCTATTTCTGCCAGAACTTTCATTTCCCTTTGAGTCTGGAGAACGATTTTTACTTCTTCCGCTCTTTTGGCTCCCTTTCTCTCCAGTCTCACGGCCTTTTCTTCCTCCCGTCTTTGAGGTGGATTTCTTCTCATTTCCTTCAGAAAACATATCGGCATCCGGATACACAGAGCTTCGCGCTTTCTCTTTCGAGCCTTGTTTTCTACTATCAGCTGAATTTTTGCGCTTATCGGCGTTGTTGAGTTGCTTGGAACCTCCCTGTGAGCGGTCAGTTTGGCTCTGATGCAAGTCTTCATCAGACATTCGCTTATTCCCGCTTTGTTTCTCTCGCTCAGAGCGTCTTCCAGACATCGATAACAGCCTGCTTGTATTATCGCTTTCGGAGCCTTCAATCCCACCTTCCTCTACTATTCTGCTGTCAGCGAGATCATGAAGGCTACTCTTTCCCATGCGAGTGGCCTGGAGCGCCTCTTGCAGTTTCAAGAGATTTTGCTCAATCGAACTAAAATCAAAATCAAACGATTCTTTTTGACCACTGCTCTCCAACCTCTGCTGATCTTCTTGAAGTTCGTCGTCCAATCCTAGTTTTTTCCGCATTTCTTTCAAGAGCGAAATTAGTTCGTCATCTGTCAAATTCTTTTTAGACTCGGAAGACTCCAACAGCTTCTGTTGTGGGTTCGAGGCCCTGGAAAGGTCTGCTTGGTTTAGCAACACTTCTGAATTCGCACGAAGATTTAAGCTAGAGCGCGTTGTTCCGAGTAATGAGGATTTTGATCTGGATTTGTATCCAGGGGATCTCTCTTTGATTTCTTGCGATCTGTTCAGGCGTTCTCTGAGTTCTTCTTGAGCAGCGATATACGAGAGGTTGTTCTTAGTGAGCTTATTCACTGAATTTCCTCTGATTTTGTTTTGGAAAAGCTTTTCGGTGTATGGACTCAGCGTCGGGCTAAAAGACGGCTTCTCTTTCTCAGCTAACTGCTTAAGTTTCTCCAATCTTCGCATATAAAGGTTTAAAAGTCTCTCAACCACATCAGGAGAGGTTTCAGCAATGTAAACCGCCGCTAATTTTTCCGTCATATCATTCAGAAGGGGCCGGAAGTTCTGAATTTCGACTGAATTCATCAGCGCTTCCTTCGGAGAACGCTTGGAGTCTCCGTGGGTTAAGATGCCGAGAGGGTCTTTCGCAAAAAATGAAGAGGCAGCAATGTGAGCCTCGTCTTCATCAGGAGAGAAATATCGTTGATTAATCTTCGGTTTGAATGTCAGTTCTTTGCTTTCGTTAAGCTCTCGCTGGCTCTCAATTTCGACTCGCAGCTGCTCGAGTTTAATGTCTCTATGAGACTGATATCGCTGCAAACGCTCATGGAAAGGTTGACTATCCATCGAACTTTTCCTTGAATTCTTTAAGTTAAGCTCGGGCTTAAACGTCAATGCTTTAGCCTCCTCGAGTTCTTTTTTCTCGCTTTCTTGTTTGATGCGCTCCTGCTTCTTACGAATAAAGTCATTCACAGCGTTCTGGTAGTATTTTTTGTCAAATTCGTTGGGAGTCACCTTCATCGCATACAAATCTAGAAATAATTAGAAATGATGGGTTAGAAATGACTTATCATATAGGAAAAGCAATATACCTAATTCATTGAATTTCTTTCTTTTTATTGACTTTGATTTCGTCTTTTCGACGCTTTTTGTCTCCCGAGCCTTTCCTTCCTCGACGCCAGTTGACTTATCCTTAACAGGAGTTCTTTCCTCTGGATTTTCCAATGCAGCTCTTAATTTTGCCATTGTTGTTGACGGCCTTGGCTTGTCAGTTTCAGTTCCCTTGTTCTCTTTGATAGACGCTCTTTGCTCCGAGCTTGGCACCGAGCCGGTCGTTTTCGTTGATGGTCTCGGTTTGTCGGGACTGGTTGTGCTGGATTCTTTAATTGAAGATCTCTTCTCTGGAGCTCCGCCTGTGCTTGCCACTGATGACCTTGGTTTGTCCTGAGCAGCTGCATTGGAACTTCTCCTGGACTCCTTTTGGTCTGTAATTACTAACGGCGTGTCAACTTTGGTCGCGGGGTTCGCAGTCGATAAATCTTGAATTGACTGCCTCGCTGATGAAGTGACACTTTCAGTGTCGGTCTTCACAGAGGGAGGACCTGTTTCAAGCTTGGTGAGGACATCACCGATCCAAGCTTTGAGGGTATCGATTTCGTGCAATGCAGTGGTTTTTTGTGTGTTATCGTTTGATTGGCCCAGCTTCTCCTCCTGACCTTCAATATGAATCAAAAGTTTTTCAAGAGACTCAGTTTCATTGGGATCCAAGCGAATTGTTGCATTTTTTCCTTCAGAATTTTCCTCTTTGCTGATAATCTGTATCAGAGATTTCCTCATGGTCCGCGCCTCTGTGGTTGACGTTACTTGGGTTTCAAGTTGATCAAGATATTTTCCGACGAGGTCTCTGAGGTTGTTTGAGGTAGATTCTGCTGGAATATTATTGAGAGCCTCACCCGCTTGAGTGGTGGATTTTTTAGAGACTTTTTGTTGAGGCTTCTGAGAAAAGGTCCCTTTTTTTGGTAGATTTTTCGAAGGTAGATCTTCGAGGCGAACAAATGTTGACTGATGCCGCCCTTTTGTTGGTTTATCTGCGGGATTTTTATCTACTGATAGCTTGGATTTCGAGGCGTCAGGCTTTGTTAGCTTACGGATCGAGTCCCCTTCGACTGTCATCCGCTTTACTGGTGACGATTTCTTGCTCATTGACGGATAGATTAACAAAATTATATTATGATAATTTATTTAATGAGTCAATTCAGGCAGGGATATATGAAAAAATTAGTTTGGATCCCATGAAATCGTGCGCATTGGCTCATGCGCGTACTTGATACGGGAGATCACTGGGCAGTAGTAGTAGGGTAGCACATGAATAAATCTAAGATACTCGTTTATCTAGCTGAGTTACCTGAAAACGAGGGCTTAATGATGGATGTTCTAAGTGATATCGACTAACACAAGAGCAATAGTCTTAATGAGTTTCAATATACATGAGAAGTAATGTTTAAAGGAAAGGGAAATTATTCTATGTAGGTATTGACTTTGAGTGTTAGGGTGAATTTAATTCTGTGAATGTTGGTCAGAGAATCTTGATAATATCGGCAACTAGGAAGTGAGTTGAAAAGATTACATTCTGTTTAAGCGTTTCTTATAGAGCCGCAATAATTAGGTACAGTATTACTATGAATATACGACATTACATTAATTATTTAGGTTGTACAAACAGTCACTTTAAGTTATAATCAAGCATTATCGTTCCAGTAAAGATAATATTCGCTGGAGTTTTTGCCAAAAAATTATTCAATACTATTTTGCAGAGGAATCATTTCTTGAATCAAGAGCGAAGAATAAACCGCTGTCAGCCATTCAAAAACTGGTATCAGCACATTCTCTTCTTCGGCGGTAGCTTTGCCATTAGGCTCTTCTTTTTTCTTATCTTTTGCTTCCGCTGTTTTCTCGCCTTCATCACTTTCTGGTTCGCTTCGCTGTTCCTCACGAGCTTCTTCAGAGGATATCCCGTTTATATTCTGAGGAAAGTACCAACAATTAGCATCCAATGATGACCCACTAACACTCGAAAGAGTCCATAGGTCTCTTGCTTGAGGAATCTTTGGTGACTCATGCCAACGAGCTCTTGCTTCATGGGATTGTGGAGGTGTATTCAAGCTGGTTCGTCTCTAATTTTTGTCAATTCAATTAGTAATATTGAATGATCATTTACCTCTGGAATACGCACATTCTGAGCTGACTTTTGTTTGAATAACTTTACTCCTGGTGTCAAAACCTTTAACATTCTTGTTCTTTGATATATCAATATTATATACGAAAAGTGGTTATTTCTAACTATTGAAAGAGTTATCCATTTAACTCTGCTTTGGATACCGTCAGATTCCACCCCATAATTCGGCCGCAAATTAAATATTTATTTCCCATACTCTGTAATTTTCAAATACCGTAAATTTCTCAAATCACATTTGGCTACATTGCGATTCTCCCCTATTTGAAACCAGAAATGGCACTAATATCCTGAATAGCTGAATAAGGAATTAGCATCTTAATTCAACGAAATTTTATTCGTCAAATGGTTAGTCTTAAGCTCATCCGGGTTCATCGGACATATGAATAGCGACTTGGCTATGATCTCCATTGCAAGGAAAGACTAATCTTTCTTCCTCTCGTTGCTGAAACAGTGATTCAATTTTCTTTCAACAAAATGAGGCACTCGCTTTGATCTCTGTACGTTTATTAATCAGAATTAAATTTCGAAGAAAGATCAATCAACTCGGTCTTTGACTCAAAAATTCCAATGATAAAAAATCTCTCCAAAGCACTCAATCTGGGAGCCAAGGCACTCGCTAAAAGAAACGTTGACATCTTGATCAACAATCGATCATTAGTCAACTACGCAATCAATTTTTTCAGTGATAGACCGCCGAAAAAAAAGATGCCGAAAGGTGAAATTCTACCCCTCAGCATTCACAAATAACAAATCTACAGGCTTTGAGAAATTTCAAAAGAAATATGGATCTCCTCAAGGAAAAAAGCCTGAGGAAAAGCAAGAATCCTCAGAACAGCAAGCAGAGAGCAATGAAAACAAAAAACAAACGTTTGAGCATGATGGTAGCCAAATTATTCAGATTTTTCAGCTCATCTCCACTTAGAAGATGTAGAAAAGAAGAAGAAACAAACGGAAGAAACCTCCGAGGCAGCTAAAGGTTTATCTAATTGTAAAATGTCATCTAATATCATTGTTATTCTATAGAGGAAAGCAAAAAGGGCGAAGAACAGCAAAAGAAGACAGAAGAGCCCGAAGAAGAGGCGATAGAAGACGAGGAAAAGAAGGCCAAGAAAAAGAAAAAAACGGCGAGCGAAAATTCGTACTATAAGATCAATCCAAAGGGATTCAACACCCAAAATTTCTTCGATCCGAGAAACAACCCCAATTTCAACTTCAGATATATTTTGCTTGCGATGGCAGTTATGTTTTTCATCAGCTCTCCAATTTACGATTACTTCAACGAGCTTGATTACATCTCCTATTCGGTAATCAAAGGTTCTTTTTGAAACGAGAGTCTCATCTATTTGGTTGCAGGACTTGGTGAGAAACTATATTGAGCAGGACGCTGTCTTAAAGATCCTAGTGACGAGGAAAAACTCAGATAATGAATATCAGACCGTAGCGACCATCTACCCAAGCAACCCAGAGAAATCAGCTGTGAAGATGGTGATTGGAAATATTGATCAGTTCCTTGAAAACATCGAGCAGGTTCAAGTGAATAGAGTAAAATCAGAGTTATCTGAAGCATAGAGCTAAATAATATTTTGATATTAATTAGGGAAAGACCCCTGACAAATTCATTCCTATTGAATTCCAGTACCAAGTATCGAGCAGCGCGGGTTTTTCAAGAGCATTGAATATAGTCTGGCTGGTGGTTATCGTGACGTTGATGACGTCGATGTTTAGATCCATGCGAAACATGATGAATATGGGCGGTGGTGGACGTGGAGGCCAAGGCGCTGATCCTTTCGGTTTTGGTAAGAAAAATTGCCGTTCATGAGATCTCTATAACGACATATAAAGGCAAATCGCCTGTCAAGATATATGGCGTTGGCAACGTGCTCAAGACGAGATTTAAAGACGTCGCTGGGCTCGAAGAAGCCAAGATTGAAATCGCAGAATTTGTCGATTTTCTGAAAAATCCACAGAAATTCAGAGAACTTGGAGCGAAGATCCCAAGAGGTGCTTTGTTGACAGGCCCTCCAGGAACAGGAAAGACACTTCTTGGAAAAGTAACACGATATTAAAATCGTCAGAAATGTGATTTGAAAAAATTGAAAAGGCTGCTGCAGGTGAAGCCGGTGTGCCATTTTTGTATATCTCTGGATCAGATTTCGTTGAAATGTTTGTCGGTGTTGGTGCTTCAAGAGTGCGTGACCTCTTCAAGCAGGCGAAAGCAAACGCTCCGTCAATTATTTTCATCGATGAAATAGACGCAGTGGGCAGGAAAAGAGACTGTAAATACCATCACTTGACAAACCTTTATCTTTGCTTTCTATTTCTCTAGCTAAAGGAGGAGGAAACGATGAGAGAGACAGCACGTTGAATCAGCTGTTGGTCGAAATGGACGGTTTTGGTACCGATGTAAACGTCGTTGTAATTGCAGGTAACAGCCATTATTTTACCAACGAGCCAATAATTTTGCGTCTGCTTATTAGCAACAAACAGAAAAGAGCTGTTGGATAACGCTCTCACTCGTCCTGGTCGTTTGGATCGTTCAATTGAGGTGGGTTTGCCTGACATCGAAGGCCGAAAGGAGATTTTTAAGGTTCATCTTAAACCAATTAAGCTGGACCCATCGAAAACCATCGAAGAATACGCCAAGCGACTCTCCACTCTGACTCCTGGCTATAGTGGCGCTGAAATTGCTAACTTATGTAATGAAGCAGCGATTTTGGCTGCGCGTCACAATCAGAAATACGTCACATCTGAAAACTTTGAATTGGCCGCGGAGAGAATCATGGCGGGTCTCGAGAGAAAAAAACTGGTCTCTGATCAAGAAAGAAGAGTCACTGCGATTCACGAATCAGGACACGCTGTGGTGAGTTGGTTCTTAGAGGGCGGTGCTCCTCTTCTTAAAGTAAAACTTTCCTTCTGCCTTCAAGCTTATCTTAACCGTGTGTTGTACTCTAGCTGACTATCATCCCGAGATCTAAATCGCTTGGGTTCGCTCAATATCTGCCCAATGAAAGCAGTTTAGAAAGCAAGGATGAGCTCCTTGATAGAATATGTTGTATCCTTGGTGGAAGATGCGCAGAAGATCATTTTATTGGCAAAGTAAGTCCAAAATCTTTTTCAAACGAATGGTTAACACCTGCTATGAATCCAGATTACAACAGGAGCTTCAGATGATCTCCAAAAGGCCTATGCTACAGCACATGCGCTTGTAACTCGATTCGGAATGAGCGAAAAACTCGGTTACGTTGGTATTCCTGATGAGGAATTTGTTAAAAGATATAGCGATAAAACCGCTGAGGTAATTCTCAAGCTCTCGAATTAGACAGAACACATTTGATTAGATGATCGATGATGAAATAAAGAGAATCCTTGACGAGTGCACTGAGCGCACGAAAGCGCTTATCGCAAAGCACCAAAACGAAATTCAAAAGTAAATTATTAACGAGTCAGAATATATTAACCGACTGTTTGTAGACTGGTTGACGCGTTACTCGAGAAAGAGACATTGGATCTCTACGCTATCAAGGAGATTCTTGGTGAGAGACCATTCGAGCCGAAATCTAACTATAAATCGTACCTTGAAACTCGAAACAAACAAAAAGAAGAGGAAGAAGAGAAGAAAGCCCAGGAAGAAAGCAATCCAAGTGAAAAAAAGACCGAAGAGGATGATAAAGGCAAGACTGATGCGATGAGAATCTATCAACATGATTAATTAGTTTTCTTAGATTGTCTCTCTGTTATTGTATTGTATGATCTGTTATTAAAAAACGCTGAATTTGGCTAGAAAGAACATTTTTGAGATTTACTTTGTGTAGCATGTGCTTTGAAGCTAATTGGCCTCTTTCTTCAGTGAGTATCTTTCGAAAGGAGTCTAGACACACCAAGATTAAGAGAAATGATTCCGCTGGAATACAAATAGTTATTAATTAAATTACTGATAATTTCTGAATCAAATGCCCACCAATCCCCCTGACACAAATCACGGTGAAGGTTTCGGCTCAGAAAATGGGAAGCAAAGGGACCGATCCGATATTTCTAATGAAGGAGAAGAGAGTTCGAAGTCAAGAAGCACGCATAGAACGGGACGTAGCTAAAGTTCGATTCGAGGAAATAAGATCTATTTTCAAATAGGTGTCTTTGCATCGCAGGTTGGTGTGAAGCCGTGTGCTAACGCACACGAGCGTTCTTTTGCTACGCCACCAACTGTCTCAAAAAAAAGAACTTTGAAGAAAGAGGTCAAATTTGAGTATGCACCTGCGTGTTCGGTGTGTTCGAGGTTATTCTGTCAGCTGAGAGGCCCATTTCAGTTGCATTGGTAGCCTGTCTTGTGATGCGTTTGGATTGATTTGAGCTAGTCTTTTCTGCGGAAGGTCCGTTTGTAAGCAATGCTCCTCAAAGAACATCAACCAAGCTAGAATCTGTGATATTTGTGACTTTAAAGCGTGTAATAAGAGAGTAATGGTCATTTCAATGATTTTTTAAATAACTACTACATCAGGCTGATAATAGAAGACAGGAAGTTCTTGAATCACGAGAAGAAGCTATACAGAAGGCAATCGAGAAGAATGTGATATTGGAGAAACAGATCCAAGAAATGGAGAATAAACTATGTGAGATAAATTTTCAAGTACTATTACACTTGCGAGGAATTTGCATTATAAGAATATACTCAATGAAGGCTCAGGGCGAAGAAAAAGGATTGCTCGAGAGGCTGAAAATTGTGCAAAGGGTATGCTCAGTCAGCCAAGAGCGTTTGTCCAAAAAGAAAGAGGCGCTTAGCAATCTCAAAAAGAACGTCGAAGCCGAGAAGGGTTCCTCTCGAGAGCTTGAAAAGGAACACGACAAGCTCCACAGATCAAATAAGACGCTGTAAGATTCGATTTTTATTCTGATTGTGGGCATTTGATTATGAATAGGCGCTTGGATAGAGAACAAAAGCAAGCATGGCATCTTCTTAAAATAGAGGAATATAACCGACTTAGCTATCAGAAACAGAAATATGAGCAATCAGTAATGTTCCTCCTCTTCTCACTGAGTAAGTAATTGAATTCGACAATATTAGGAGTCGTTTGCTGATTTCTTGGCGGCAGCGAATAGAATCTCTCGAAATGCGAAACTGAATGGTTCATTATTGACAATTGAGAATTATGTTGCCGGACTACAAAATTCAAAGAGCTTTTCCAATCACAGCGATGATGGCCAAGAACTGCCAACTACAGACAACACGAGAATTGATTATCATCCAACGAAGAAAAATCATCGGAAAAACGAACGAATTAACGCCGATAATGCATGCAAATGCAATATATTCTAACAAAATGAGGTTTAGGAAAGTCTATTCCTGAATTAATTAAATTAGACTATGTAATTCGAAGATAATGGTGGTTTTTTTGGAAAACAAACTTTGCATGAATTGTAAATATCTTGATTTAATTATACTAGTAAGTATGTGGACATCCCATATATAATTGATTGTTTGCTAATAGCGAGGCTTAAATACTCATTTCTGAGAACTCGATAAACCAAAGAACTTGATATAAATTCGACTGCATTACTCCAGATTCTGATGGCCAGTAGCTATTAAATTTGAGTACCTCATTCAGGAATCATTTGAGAAATATATATAGAAGGTGAGATCTTAGTGATAATACTATTTATATTTGATGCATCTTCCTCTGAGGCTTACCAAGTTTAGAGCCTTTCTCTCTGTTTTATAAATGAGCTTACTTCTTTCACAAACTCTTCCGGTTTAGTAAAATGAACCCAATGATTCGCTCCTTCAATATATACAATATCCCTTTGAGTGTCAAAATTCTCAAAAACGCTGTGAAACTCGGATAATTCATTTCTCGGAACATACTCCGATTGACGACCTGCTATTACTTTCACGGGTCCGCTATACTTCTTCGAAGTGCCACGGTATATCCCCAACAGCTCGTTATAGAAAATATTTATGACGTCAAGGTTCACTTTCCATTTGAACTCATTCTTTCCCACCTCATCTATATTTGACATAAGTAACCCAGCAACACTCTTCGAATTATTCGCTGCGCTTTCAATTTTAGCCCATAGCTCCTGTCGTGAGAGACCTTTCATTGGAATCTTTGCACAGGTCTGGAGCATTTCTTGAGTTTTTGCTCCGGCTTTGAATTTTGTGACGTCATTATAATCGTAAGGTCCGACGTCACAGACAATCAGTCCTTTTAGCCTCTGAGGGAAGAGCCTTGAGTATACCATTGCTACCTTCCCTCCTAAACTGTGACCCAAAAGGTAGAATTTTTCCAATCCTAACTTTTGTGTAGCTGCTTCGATGTCGCACGCCATGTCTTCGAGGCTCATTGTTGGTTTATGCTCAGATTTGCCGTGGTTTCTCAAATCAAATAGGTATGAGTTGCAAAGGCTGCTCAATTCTTGATGAGTAACAATGGGACGGAAATTAAGACTATTTCCCATCAGTCCATGCGCAACCACAAAGCTAGCTGGGGCTGAATCGTTCAAAAAGCTCAGATAATTTAGTTTTGCGACATCTGAGAACATTCGTCCAGGTCGGCTATACAGTTTTGAGTGAGAAAAGAACGCTTTTGTGCTTTTAATCATGTGTTTCTTGAGCTGAAATTATGATTAATTAATTTTTTTAGTACATCTAATAATACTCAATTTTATGATCCAGAAGTATTAGATGATGTGAAATCAGATTCTGATGCAGGCATAGAATTTCTAAGAATGCCTAGTCCTTTTCTATGAGAGAGAGAGATTAACGACAATGGAGTGCTGTTGATATAGAATTTGATAGGAGAATAAGAATTTCAAAAGATCTTGAAAAAAAGATTTGTTACAAATATATGAATAAGCTTTGCTACTTAAGATCCTCTAAAAAAAATTTAAATCGAGGTGTTCCATCCCTTCGTTAGCCATTTAAATACTGTTTTTTTTTTTGAAAGCTTAGGCCAATTCAAGCACAGATTCATCAGATTCAAGTTTTTGCGATATATAAGACCCATGAAAACTTCGGTTACCGAGAGAACGACCCAGAAACTCGCGCTCTTGCTGCAGCATACTTCTCGATTGTTCTCCAAAAGACAGTTTGTCCCTTAGCAAAAGGAACATAAACACCGCAAGAATGGACAAATCAAGCAGGTCGTTAATCGCTTGTATCCAGCCGCAGACACTGTGATAGGGATCAGCATTATCAGGAGCCATTGTTAGTCCGAAGAAATATCTTATGTAATAGTATTCCTGCCATAAGTTGCTGATCAGAAGCCAAATTAATATAAACTTAAGGGTAAAAACCGAGCTCTTCGGATGACTCAGCATCGCAGCATCAGCTTTTAAAGCTATTTCCCTCTTCATAAGAAAGCAAGAATACGATATCGTAATTCGCTGCTCGATTTTCTCTTCGATAATCGCTGTATACCCACATGGCGTTACCTCATTCTGAAGCGACTTTCTCATCGCTGCTTCTATTTCTGTCACCAAGTTGCTTCTCCCTTTCGAATCCAGCTTTTGCTCTTGTAGATGCCTGATAAGCAATTTCTGAACGTGCACTTCACGAGCGATTTGCTTGCTGTGAGCATGCGTATTATTCTCATAGTTCATAATCCTCAGTGTTGGTATGACCTTTAGGAGGATGACGCCATGCACCAGTAAGGAGTACAAGAACAGAGTCGGCTCCTTGAATGATGTTTGAAGCAAATCCTGGTAGAGAAGGACACTGGAAATATGCAGGAAAAGAAAAAGGATGAAACTGAAGACAAAAGAGCGCTTGAGTATAAACCGGATCGCGATTTGTCTCTCTGCGATTCTGATAGTAGGACAGCAATCGTCGCGGAGGGTCCTTGGAAAATATTTAGATCTCCATGAGATGACTTCGATGACGAAGAACCAAATGAAAAGCCTTGTGCTCCGAAGCAAATCCGCAGAAAACGCCAACAGGTATTTCTCAATGGGTTTTGAAGTTTTCTCCGGGAAATCAGGGGAAAAATACTTAAGGAGCACAAAATTCAATATGTCTGGAAGAGAGCCGCTTAGGAGCGATATGGTCAGTATGCTGTAGTAGGTCAAGGAGTTGATTGATTGAGAGTCTGATACGTATTGGCATATTGTGTTCCGGCTTCTTTTCATGAGGATTTTAGTGAAGTTCGCGCAAAATGAGCTTTTTTGGATTATTCTCCTGCGAAGGAGTTTTACGGAGACGACCAATAGAGCGCTACAAGCAACTGCAACAACACCGATTGTCCAAAGGAACCCAGAATAACAAGCCAAGCTGCTTGGCAGTTCGAATGAAGCACAGAAATAATCTAAGATATCTGCTACTTGCATTTTTATGGGCGCCTGCTCTTGAGCTATCAATAAATAAAATTAAGTGGATTGCAACACGCACCAAATTATCAATATTACTTTAGGAATTTTAATAAGATAATAAGAGCAGAAAGTTATTGAGAGAGATTGAGCCGAGGTAGTGCAGACTTCGGGTTTTTCGCTTCCTTTTATTGGTAAAGAATCGCTGTTTGATTGTATTAGGTCAGGATTCACTTTCACCACTCTCTCTCTAAGTGATAGTTTAGGTTAAGATGATTTTATTATGAATCTACTTATTATGTAAATTGGCAACAGACAATGCTTTGAGCTTTTTGATCTGGTCAGCTACTTTCTTAAATAATAGTAGATTTATTATTATTTCTATTCGGCATTATGATATATATGAATGCCTATTCTAACTTCTCTTAGACAAAGATATCGAGTGCTAAGTCTTCTTCTTTAAGTGACGGATCAACTCTATATTTTGTGAAATCAGTGACACCGGTCTTCCTCAACACATCTTCATCAACGAAAAAGTTTCCGGTCGTTTGTCTCGAGCAGCTGGTCAGAATCACATAAGCAGAGTCCGCCATAACGGTATCCTTTCGTGAGTTTTTCATCATTTCTTCGCCTCCAACCACATTTTTCACCGCGGCAGTCGCAACGGTTGTTTTTGGCCAGAGCGCATTCACAGCGATTCCTTGATCTCTGAACTCTTCGTGCATACCGAGCACGCACATGCTCATACCGTATTTAGCCATCGTGTAGCCAACGAATGGTGCAAACCATTTGGTTTCCATGTTAAGAGGAGGCGAGAGAGTCAAAATATGTGGGTTCTTGGATTTCATCATGTGTGGAATGCAATACTTCGACACCATGAAGGTTCCTCGTGTGTTAATATGATGCATGAGGTCGTATCTCTTCATATCGAGTTCCAAAGTTCCGACCAAATTGATAGCAGAAGCGTTGTTGATGAGGATATCGATATGACCCCATTTCTCAATGACTTTTGCGATGCAAGCTTTAACGTTCTCTTCGTCTCTGATGTCACATTGGAGAGGAAGAGCTTGACCTCCAACTTCTTCGATCTCTTTTGCTGCGGTATAGATCGTGCCTGGTAATTTTGGATGGTCCTTGACAGTCTTGGCGAGAATGGCGACTTTAGCTCCGTCTTGAGCTGCTCGCTTGACAATCGCGAGGCCGATTCCTCTGGAGGCACCGGTAATCACGAGTACTTTGTCTTTGAGGTTACCAACGGGCTTGAAGTCGAAGTTGCAGTTAGGATTTGTCAGTTCTATGATGGAATTAGCTATGGAGAGGGGAAAAATATACTTGTGTCGTTCTTCGAGACGAGGTGGGAGCTGATTAGTTGAAGTCTTTCCATTTTAGGTGGTTGTTATGTTGATTTTGATGAGGTTTAAAATTTGGACGCATTATATAATCAGAATTTTGATATTACAGTCGTCAATGACGTTGTTGGAAGATATAAATGATGCCAGTGAAACACTTAAATTACGCTTGTAATATGGCTCATGAAACCTCCTCTCGGGATGAGAAGAGGCACATGAAGCGCTTTGAGAACAATTAGCCATCTCATTCACATTATCCGATTGGAGAATGATGTCGAAATGGCTTTGAAGATGAGAGAATTAAGATATCAATTTATTGCTTAGAGAGATGGAGTAAAAAAAAAAAGCATGTCCTGATCTTGAGTTACTAACTATTCGACTAAGTTCAAGATCATTTTCTCTCCACTGTTAGGATCAAGAAAGAAAAGCTGCTGAAATTAGGAGATTTAATTGAACTTTCAAAAAAACTCGTCTTAACACTTGCTCCCTAGTCGTCAGTCAATTTGTGTATCTTCTGAAAGTTATTTCCTGTTTCAATTTGTCAGCCAACTGTAAATAGAAATACATTATGAATTTCTCCGAAAACCGTTTTAAGATAGTAAGACAGCACAAAGGATAACCATTCTGCTAAGGACTATAAGGATTCCGCTTAATTTCTGAAATACAGGCTCACCTGATCAAATTAAATTTCCAGCAAAATCTCTTGAATTTTACTTATATCCGTTTTCTCATTCAATCTTTCAAAACATCTCATTCAATTTGACGAATTCATCCGTTTGTTCAGTAATATCATTTAAATAAGCAAATTAAATACACTATATCTACTAACAGATGAATCAGTATAATTCTTTCTCCTGCGAACTGATCACTCTGGAAAATCAAAGTTGCTTCGCCTATCTCAAGACAAGTACAGTAGTTGATCTTCCAGAATTTCCGATCACAATTTAAAAGAAAAGAGAAAAAATTATACATATTTCATCATGAACAGCAACAACAATAGCATACTTCAAGCCGGAATAAAAGAGTTCCGATGCCCAGACCACCCAAATCATTTTATCACTCGCGCTATCCTCAATGCTGATACAACGGATGTTTTATTCTGCACAAAATGCATAAATGACAAGAAACTAAGTCACCGAGCTCTAACACTTCAGAATTACATCACAATCGTTTGTAAACTAACGAACACAGTATTCAGCGCCAATATACCTCCCATCAAAATGCCTACAGAAGTCGCCGAGGCCTTAGATTGTCAAAAGCAACTTATGGACAGCTTTATCAGGCATATCGAAGCCGAGAAGCTATCGGTCGCTGAGTTCTACGAGAGATTAAAGGCCGACATTATCAGCATCATTGAGCAGAAGAAGAAAGAAGCCATCGAGTCCTTGGAATCGCAGATTCAGCTGCTGCAGCGTAATTTTCACAGACTGCAGAGGAAAAGCAAGCTGTATTTTGAAGGCACGATCAGCTATCCTTACCAAAACTGCGATGATCTCATTGAGGATGTAAACAAAATTGAAACAACGGAAGAATTGCAGGTGTTTTTGGGAAATATCAACGAGCAATGTAAGGATATCTACGCTTGTACCCGCAACTCAGACATCGCTGGCTCAATAACAAGCTTACGGAAGTCAATGTGTTCCCTTGCAAGGTCGCTGACGCTGCAAGGGACTCAGCCGACTGTCGGACTGAATGGGCTGCATTATGATTTGTCCTTTGATACCAAAATAGCAGCTAGTCTGAAAAGATATCTCGAAGAGTTCAACCTCCTGAAAGAGCCGATCTTAGCCTCAGAGTACTCTGTTACGATTGACTCGCTTATTCTTGATAACAGCAACTACGGTGGCGAGGACTTTGAGAACCAAAAGGAAGTGAGGCTGCTGTCAAATTGGATTCATCAGCATGGAAAAGTAAATTATACTTTATTATACCGCGGCTCACGAGACGGGTTCAGAGCCAAGAATTTCCATAGTCTATGCGACGGAGTAGCCCCTGTGGTTGTTATCATCGAGACTACTGAGGGAAAGAAATTTGGTGGTTTCACAGAGGTTGCATTCCATTCTGATAAAGTAAAACCGACGAAAATCCAAAAATCGAGTTTGCCTCAAATAAATTCTAAAGTGACAGCAAATGAAAACCGAGTGTTTTTGTTTAACCTCGATAAGAGGGAGAAATACCCTCAATTACCAAAATCAACAGGTCTTATGAAAAAAACGTTTAGGAAACCTGAAGAGCTCATCACAAGCGATGCTAAGTCAGGCGCGTCGTTTGGAAACGGAGATCTCAGAATATCAGATAAATGCAATGAGTCAGTCAGCTATTCGCTGTTAGGTTCGACTTTTGGGAGGAGAGAGGTTAGTAATTCAAGATCAGGACCAAGCGGAATAGGAGGCACACTCAGCTTCTTGGTCAAGGAGATCGAAGTGTTTTTCGTTGAATATGATAAAGCTTTTGCTGTGAATGATTATGAGTAATCATTTGAATTGAATGCTAAATAATCGCTAATTTATGGGGATAATTTTGCTAATGTTTCAGAGTGATTTTGCACGTATTTTTATTAAATTGTTGGAATTTTGTATATATTTCGCACAGACTTCTTACAACAATATAATATTCAAGAATCGGGTGATTCTCAGCCTCAAAGATCCTTCCTCCTTGATGACACACAATAAGCAATGTAGAGCAACGATATCTACTGTTGATAAAAATTTTGTTTCTTTATATTTGGCATGCATTATTTGAAAGCGTAGTAGTTAAAGTATATTATATCACCTTCAAAGCAGCTATAATTTAGTTGCTACAATCATAGCACATGTAAAGTCAAATGGAGTATTATTTCTCTTAAGCCGTGCATAGTTCTCTCTAGTATAAGCAAAAAACTTCTGAACTTGTTCTTCAGTCAGTTTCTCCTTGTAGGCAAGTAGCTCATGCGTATTTGTAGTTGCAAGATATTCTTCAAAATTCGCCAAATATACTCCAATATTTTGATACCAGAACAAATCCAACCTGAAACCCGTGTTCTCAAGGTGCTGTTTCATTGTCTCTCTTTCACCCAAGTGAAATAGATCTCTTTCTTTATAAGGAGGGAAGTTTAGTTGTTCAGCAATGAGATCTAACGGCAGCAATAAAGAGTCCTCCCTTTTCTGAGCTATCGTCGAAAAACATAATTTTCCTCCAGGTTTAAGCACTCGATTCGCCTCTTTGAGAGTAACTGTGACGTCTGGGACAAGGTGAAAACAAAGATTTGAGTGATAGAGCTCGAGTTTGCCGGATCTTATCATTTTCAAATCATCAAGACTAGCAATATGAACAGTTGATTTAATATTGTCATGCTCGGGGCATTCGTGATGTATTCGGGCCTTTGTTAGTTCAACCATTTTCTCAGATAAATCAACAGAGTATATACGAAATTTTGCATTGACTCGTTTTAAATTTTGCAAGATGTAGATCGTTGCCATTCCGCTGCCGCAACCTGCGTCAAGGATCGTAGATTTTTCTCCGAAGTGCGCAACATGGAGTAGACTACGAGCAAAATTGACGTTATCAGCCTCAACTTGGTCAGCATAAGTTTCAGCAAAATTATTCCATCCTTTGCGTACTTTGTAGAGCTTCTGTTCTGAGTTTGTAAAAGTATAAGTTTAAGAATGAAACTAAAAGAGTTACCAAGTGATTTTGTTGTGCAGAAATGCCGAAGGAAGTGTCTAACCTCAATCATCTGAATTATACTCGTTTTAATTAAAAAATATCTTCTTGTTAGATGATTCTGATATCTCAAGTGAATTTTGGAAGTGATTTGTTAATGGATAACTCATTTATCTTCTATTATTGCAGCAGAAAGAATGAGAAACAGTTGGTACACTCTATGAAGATGTAAGAAGCAGTCTTTTTACATATACGCACACAAAAAAAAAGAGAGAGAACAGTGATAGAGAAAAACCTACTACTACCAAATGAAAAGCACAACCAATGTTGCCCTGAAAAATTGAAAATAGATAAAATCGGATTCTTCAGCATTTCGCTGCTGAAACCAGACCATATTATCACATTTTTCCTATTACGATACCCTAATAGGACTAAATCATATATATATTAATCCAGGTTCTTGAATATTTTATTTACTTTCCGCAAAAACAAATTTGTCTCAAACTACAATGAAATTCTTTGTCATTATCATAAGCATCTCTCTTCTTCTGCTCTCTACACAAGCGAGTCTGTTTTCTCCACATGTTGCTTTGAAACATCAGTCATCTCACATCTTTGTTAAACAAAACGAGACATTTCTCTTGGATCTGGACCAAATATTCGAAGGCCACAACCTCACATATTCAATTAATTCCACAGACGCTTCAGTCAACAGCAGTCCTAAGCTCCTAGCAAAGGGTAAATTTGGACCTCTTCTCGCTGGGCCAGAAACACTCATCTTTCAATCATTTCCTCGCAACACAGCCGGTCACTCTGACTACACTAAATATCTCCTCCTCCTCACGATGGATAATTTCTTATACTGGGCAAACATTCACAACTCCACAAGCATTCCGAAAATCGTTTATGGCATCCAGATCACGAACCTCAAGTCAGTCCATTGCTATAGTTCCGAGCAGATTTCAAATGATTTAGCTGTAGTCGACTGTGCTTTTATCAACCCGTTTACAGCTTTGCAGTTTGATCTATTCTATTTCATTTCTTTTTCTCAGCGCGCCGTTGTTGGTTTCTACAATAACACAGCCACAACTCACACGACCTTTGACCGTACCCGGGGTAATTCTACACGTGGAGTCAAAATAGCCGAATTTGGGAATAACAACCGATTTATCTTTCGATACGTCGGTACCGATGCTATCACAAGCGACTTGTATAGGAACGATTCGTTTATCGAAGTTTACAAAGCTGCAAATTGGATCTCCCCTTCTCCGAGTTTCATAATCAGCAGAGCCTCACTGCATGTACCGTCGCTTAATCTTGTTGATTTTGAAGTACTTAACGGCACTTTATTCGTTCTCGAGAGCAAAGGAAAACTTTTCTCAATTCAAAATTACGAAAATTCATTTGATTATGACTCTATCAACGTGTTTGAGATACCGTCCAAAAGCAAAGTTTTAGGCTTCGCCTTAAGTATTGAATATTATAGGAAAGTTCCCACAATAACAGCTATCGTCTATGCTAACGATATAATATGGGAGATAGACCTGACGAGTTTAACTGCACCAAAAATCATTAAAACTATCACATTTGAGACTGGGACTGCGATACAAAGAGTGGATTTTACAGATGAGTACTTATTGGTACAAAAAGATTGCAGGTCGTCGGTGGATCGACAACTTATTATCCATAACCGAAAATATAACAATAGTGCACAGGTATACCAAAGTTTGCCGTTTAAAAGCAATTGCACTGCTGTTCAGTGGTTTGTTGATAGAGTCTTCGGTCATATTATCCTTTGGGACCAGGATTTTTCGGTAGTGTATAACTATCAAATACAAAAAAACCGGTTGAGTTTTCAATCTTCGAAAGTTGGTAATGGCTCGTTGCTAATTTCAGCGATAAGCTTTGGGGTTGATGACTCTAATATTACGCTGTCAAAGTTACTTTCTTATCAAGTGATTGCTGAGAATGACTTCAGTCTCTATAAAAATCCTCCAGCTGCCTCTGAAGGTCTCAATTATTACGTTCCATTTGCCTTGGAGTTAGATTCTCTCGTCCATGGTCCAGGACCCGAATTTGCTGTTCAAAACACCTCAACGCTCCCCAAATATATGATACGCAATCATGGAAAGCTGGAAGTGTTGCTCCCTTCGTCGTTCAAGCCAGCTAGCATCCAATTTCATAAAATTTGCTCAAATCTTTCTACGCCAGGAACTATCAACTGGTTAATCCAGGACAAGAATTTAATCCTTTATCATCTGCTTTGCACAGAGTCAGTCGACGTTAAGACTGAATCTCCATCAATTAGTTGCAATTTGCTAGGTCAAACAACACTTCAGAGCCAGGTCCTTCAGGCATTCTTAGCTCCACAATATTTTGCTCTCCTTGTTAAGGACAGTACAAATTCTGTGCTTTTTTTGAATTCTCATCTGGATCCTTTGAAAAATTTTTTGGCAGAATCGCATTTGAATTCTTGCTCTGACTTAGTGCTTTTACCCTCTGGTACTCACATCGCTTGCTCTCAAACTATGGCTAAACAAATAATTCTTTGGGATGCGGGGCAGTCTACTCCCAATGGTTTCCTTGTGATTAATCAAATACAGATACTTCAGAGTATATATCCAAATTTCAGCCCGAGAGAACTAGTCGTAAATGAAGCATACCCAAGCCATATTTTCATCAAAAACGATAACGGCGTACTCGGATTAGACCTAGCTCTCTTTAAAAGCATGGGAATTGCTGAGATATCCCATTCTTTCATACTTCCAGCGGATGGAAATTACAGCAATTTTGAATTCAT
>ENA-UOTZ01000588-UOTZ01000588.1-compost-metagenome-genome-assembly--contig:-NODE-588-length-30406-cov-20.309835_pt1 | contig 30406 bp, 17 predicted proteins | sample MGYA00238144_ERZ746983 | MGnify/ENA primary metagenome ERZ746983 (study PRJEB28759, sample SAMN06268863) | compost metagenome | isolation source: single cell | place: USA: California, Emeryville, Joint... | reverse complement strand
AAAGATGTTATCACTGACCCGCTTCCAAAAGAGCAGAATCTTGGCGTGAGCTGGTTTGTGCAGTTCTGGCACATTTTTGTAATTAAATTGCAGGATCAATTACGAAATCCAATGGAAGGGAAAATAAAAATTATCTCTGCGATAGTCTTTGGCATAGTAGTGGCCATAGTTTTCAACAATGTAACTTAAACCAAAAGGTCCTCTTCATTCACCTTATCCTTAACAGCTAGGGCTAGGGGAAGCTGGTATTCAAAACAGAAAAGGACTGCTCTTTTTTATTACCCAATTGGCCGTGTTCAAGGCAGTCGATGGATCGGTTGCTACATGTATTTCTTCTTTCTTGAGTAAATCAAAATAATTTCTAATGTTTATTTACAGTTGCTGGTGAACGTGCTATCTTCGTTAGAGAGCGGCTCAATCAGACCTATTCAACATCTTCCTACTTCTGGGCGAAATGTTTGGCTGAACTCCCCATGTTCTTCCTACAACCAACCCTTCTGCTCTTAGTCTCATATTTCGCTGTTGGCCTTGATATGAAGGCCTGGAAGTTCTTCGCGCAATGTAACACCATCAAACGTTAAGTTATCGAATCTAACTCACTTGCAATCAAGTGATTAACTTAGTCTGCGCATATCTTGCCGGGTCTGGCTTCGGGCTGCTGATTTCAGCCTGTGTTCCGTCACTCGAGATCGCGGCGGATCTTATCGCTTTAACTCTTATACCGTTATTAGTATTTGGTGGATATTTAGTAACATCAGAGCATATACCCAAATTTTTCTACGAATTGGTCTATATCTCACCCTTCAAGTATTCATACCAGGCAGCGGTTCAGGTACTGTTGAGGTTCTTTAATTTATTTTATCGTCTTACTGGTAGATCGAGTTCGAGAGCTTGGACATCCAATGTGAAGTGCCATGCGATCCAACGAGATATGATAGGGAAGAAGGAATTGCGTTCTCAATGGGGCTGCTATTAATTGTTGCTTTTACAGCGAGGATAATTGCATACTTTGGGCTGGCATATATCAGTACACCAAAGAAGCCTAAAATCGAGACTTATGTAGAGAAATAAGAGGCTGAGATAATTCAGATTTCCTAGGTAGTGCAAGAATTCAATAATATTATTCATGTTTATCGAGAGATTTTTTTGTCAATTCACCATACTAACGAATTCATTTATTTTTTTCAAATGCATCTATCACACTTCTTCTTGCAGAATATGAGCACATCAGAACCTATTCCATTAGTGCTTGTTAAACTTAACTATATTATTTATTATTGTTTGATAGATTTCAAAAAGCAACGTCAGACTGTATGCATAGAAACTCAATTCATTTGCCACGATAGTTAATTCTACTCTCTTTTTTTTTCAACTTTGCTCATATGATAATGAGGTTTGAGCAGTCGTAATGGAAAAGTATGGTTTGGATATAACACCAAGAGAAAGTTAGCAAACTATCTCTGGATAACTATTCAATAGGGAGATTTGTCACACGAACGACGTCAAGCCAAAATGAGTTTTGATTCGCATCCTCTCGGGCATAATAAAGCTCATTTAATTCAAAAACTCATCGAATTATAAGAATTTATAAAAGAAAGCCGGACTGCTTTCTATCAGAACACTTAATAATTGGTTAGCAATTTAATTCTTGAATCGCACTTGATTTTAAGTGCTATAACCCTCTCGAATTAGATACTTTCTCTTGTCAGATATCTGAATGATAGCTATCATTAGTGTATGATTAATCCATCTTCAACTCACCAAACTCTTGCAGCAAACCTCCCGCTACCTATTTTATCCAGCTGCTGAGTTTGTTATTCTCAATTCACATTTTTCTAATGCTTGAAGAGCTTTCGAATCGAAAAATAATGCAACGTTCGCCTACGAATCTATAAAACAATAGCTCACGAGATGTGCAGTGAATTCTTGCATTGAATAAAGCTACTTTTAAAAATTTTTATACCCTAGAGGCAAGAACTTTTCAACACTATTCAGGGTCTATAGAAAGATGTCTATCGAGCTAACTCTCCAAAGGTCAAAATTGCTATGCTATGCAACACTAATGCCGAGACTGCCTATAAAGCATAGATCTAAGATAACTCCTTCGATTAATTTCGAAAATTAATCAGCTACTCTCTTGCATTTCTACCCGCTTAATCTACCTTGCCATGTCTCAGCTAGTGCAGGATTTTGAGGCCTACTTATCATTAACAAAAAAATTGTACTCTACGTCATTCAAATTTCAAATTTATAAAGATTCCATCAGAATTAAAGTTAAAGTGCGTTTTTGCTTCCGGTTAAAACGAGCATTAAATAGTGGTTGAAGAGAGAATATAATCAAAAATCACATCGCAAATTTTAAAAAATCAAATCCCGCAGAATGAAACCTGTCCTAAAAACTTTCGTACTTCTCTTGGCTATCCTAGCCATGTGCCCAACAGCAGTTCTTCCTCATCAATGCTCGCACGGCGACTTCATGAAGGATGTCACGCTGGTTAAAGGTATGGAACACGAAAGAGAGAACCTCAATCCGTAATACACTAACCCTTAGAAATTGTATCCTTACGATCTATCTAGGCGAGGAAGAAGACTACTTGACTGGCAACCCTTGAGGGTCAAGGTTGACTACACACGTACTCTTTCTTTCCTTTACCTTTGTTCCTAAAAAATCCATTTTAGTTATACAGAATATGCCTGAGAACATGAGACAATACCTCCAATACGTTGTAATACCTGCATCCATTGACAGAATCCAGAAACTTTACAACGTAATCCAATACACGACCCCTGTTAAATACACATCATCGACTTGCGGAGGTATCGCTGTTCCAGCTGAACTCAAGGCTGGAGTCGAGGATACGGATCTTTACTTGATCACCACTTGGGTCAATCTCAGCTCTAATTACTTTGTGGCTCGAGCCGGCCCTTGTGCGGTTGACTCTACCACTGGCAGGTTGAATATTATCAGAGACTTTGTTAGAACAAATAAAATTTTTAAAATCTAGACCATATGTTGGTATCGTCCAATTTAATTACGCTTATATGGGTGCCACTGAAGCTGGTTATTCTGTGATGCTGGGCGCTGTGCTGCACGAGATTCATCACGTGCTCTTCTTCAGCTCGTCGCTCTTTAGCGCGTGGATTAACCCTTCCACAAACGCAAAGACAAATCCGTTGAGGTAAAGCACTGATTTCCGGTCCTCTTTACTATTATTATTTCCTTGATAGCTATGTAACGATTGATGGCATAAGCACCGCAGTGCTCACTGATTCAACGCTCGTTCAGGCAGCCAGAGATCATTTTGGCTGCCAAACCATGACTTACGTCAGACTCGAAAACCAAGGCACGTCCGGCAACGTCGGTAACCACTGGGAGCGAAAAATCTTCGGAAATGAAGTAAAATTTCAATTTACTGAGTCAAATAATTTGATATCCTATTTCCAACATATAGTTCATGATCGCACAAACGTCAAATAGAATGCCGATCTCAACCTTAACTCTGGCCGCAGCAGAAGCAAGTGGATGGTACATGCCAAATTACAACCTGGCCGAGCCTTTATATTGGGGCAAAAATAAAGGATGTAATTTCATAAACAGCCCGTGCCTTTCCGGAAGTCCGCCTACTCCTGTGAGTTCGGAGTTCTGTGGTGTCGCAAAGGCTATCGGCTGCGACCTGGAGCAAAGTGTCGTGTCGGTGTGCGGCACAACCACATCAACAGTCACGAATGCGAATTGGAATTATTTTGGCGACGGCAAGACCACTTCTAGTGATACGTTTTCCGATGGTTGTCCAATCCCGAATACCTCTCGTACCTGTGCAGCAGGTGGACAGACTGGTTACATGGTCCCTGAATATTTCGGTAGTGACAGTGCTTGCTTCACCACTTCGATCGTTTACACGTACTTAAGCTCCTACGGTTATGGTTATGTCGGTGAATGCTTCCAATTCCAGGTAAAATATTAATAGCAATGCTCCATTTGCTTATGATTTTCGTTTAGTGTTCTCTCTCGGGAAGTACTTATACTTTATCAATATGGGTAAAATCCCAGCTCATGACTTGTACTACTGCAGGGCAAGTAATCGCTACGACTGATTCAGGTAAACATTAGCACGATTCCTCAATGAAATAATGCCTTGATATAATTAGCACTCGTTGGAGACCTCATTTGCCCAGACCCCCAGACGTTCTGCCCGATGAAGATGAATACTTGCTCTCAAGCTTGCGGCGGGTACGGTACTTGCGTAAATAACGCTTGCGTCTGCCCCAGTGGGAGAGCTTCTCCTGATTGCCTGCGTTCTACGATAGTATTACTCAATTCATGTGGTTATTTACGAACTTTCACGTGATAGGTTCAAAACGATCCAGCATGCGCTTGCTCGTTCCCCGCGGTCAACAGCATCGACGGCAACTGCATCTGTCCTAACTATGTCTGTTCTGATACACCCACAGTGCAACAATGCTCAGCCTGCATTCCATATTGCACTGCATGCACAAACGTGACGATTTGCACCGCCTGTGCCTCTGGCTACTATGTAACAAGCACTGGAGGGTGCGCGGCTTGTGGCAGCAACTGCGCTACCTGCACTTCCGCTTCCACTTGCACTGCATGCGTATCAGGATACACTCTCACCAGTGGATCCTGCGTCGGAAATTGCCCAGCAAATTGCGCGTCCTGCTCATCTTCCACGGTTTGTACTACCTGCAATGAAGGCTACTACCGTGACGCTAGCAACCAATGCTCGATCTGTAGTTCTAACTGCAAACAGTGTACAGGAGCATCGACTTGCACATCATGCTTCTCAGGTTACACACTCTCCAGTGGTACCTGCAATATCATCTGCTCTTCTAACTGCCAAAGTTGCACCACCCCTTACCTCTGCACCACTTGCAACTCTGGCTATTACAAAGATTCCAGCAATCTCTGTCAGCCATGCGCCGCAGGCTGCTCCGCTTGCTCATCAGCAACCGCCTGCACCACATGTTCCTCTGGTTATACCCTCGCGAATGGAGTCTGCACGGTTACCTGTGTGTCGAATTGCGCGTCCTGCACAACCCCCAACACGTGCAACGTTTGCAATTCCGGCTATTTTAAGAGCTCTTCCACAAGCTGTCAGGCTTGCCCATCGAACTGTGCCGCCTGCTCTTCCTCCACCGCTTGTACCACCTGTAATACCGGTTACACAGTTTCCTCATCAACAAAACTTTGTGTTATTGCTTGCTCCTCAAACTGCGACTCATGCTCTTTGGCTAATACGTGTTCAACTTGTAAATCCGGGTATTTCGTTAATAGCTCTTCTCTCTGCCAAGCCTGCCCCTCGTCGTGTGCGACCTGTACTTCGTCGACGACTTGCACCTCTTGCGTTTCTGGCTATCAGCTTTCAAGCGCGCAATGCACTCCTACTTGCGGACCGAACTGCAATGCCTGCACGACTCCTGGCACCTGCAGCACGTGTAAGTCTGGATATTATTTGAGCAGTTCGCAGTGCACGGCTTGTCCAACAGGATGCTCTGCTTGCACAAGCAGCACGGTCTGTACAGCGTGTAGTGGTGGGTATATCCTGTCAGGATCTACCTGCGTTGCTGGATGTAGTGACCCTTATTGTACTTCTTGTCCCAGCGGTACTTGTACTATTTGTACAACTGGATATTACTTAAGCAGCGGGTCTTGCGCGAAATGTGCTACGCAATGTACGAGCTGCTCCACTACTTCCACTAACTGTGCCAGTTGTACGTCAGGATACTACCTTTCCGGATCAACCTGTACCGCTTGTCCTACTGGCTGCTTAACCTGTAACTCCGCATCCGACTGCACAAGCTGTGAAGGAAATTATCAAGCTGTTGGATCGAGCTGCAATCCCGTTTGCGCCAGTAACTGTGCTTCTTGCACAACACCAAACACCTGCACCACATGCAATTCAGGCTATTACGCTAATGCAGCCCAAACCAGCTGTGCCACATGCCCTTCTTCTTGCAAAACTTGCACATCTGCCACAACTTGCCAAACCTGCAACCAAGGGTACTACCTGAGCGGCTCCGCCTGCACAGCATGCGCAACAGGTTGCCTTAGTTGCACCTCGTCGACAGAATGCTCAGCCTGCAATGAGCCCGTCTATACTTTCAACTCGGAGAACGTGTGCAAGCCTGTTTGTTCTAATAACTGCGACTCATGCACTATTCCAGGATTTTGTGACACTTGCAAGACTGGCTATTATAAAAACTCACAGAACACTTGCAGTGCGTGCAGCAGCGGATGCTCAGCCTGCTCGAGTGCAACGGTTTGCTCTAGCTGTAGTAGCGGATACTACCTCAGCGGCAGTCAATGCAAGGCTTGCTCTACCGGCTGCACTGTGTGCACAAGTAGTACTTCCTGCACTGAATGTAAGTCTTCCACCTACATTCTCAAGGGCAGCGTGTGCGAGTACCAATGCAACACTCCAAACTGCGCTTCCTGCCAAGGAGGCGTCTGCTCGGCCTGTGATGACGGTTACTACTTCTCCGATGGAACTTGCTTGTCTTGCCAGGGAAGCTGCAAGACCTGTACCGGCAGTACAAGTTGCTTGACCTGCATTAGCGGCTACTACTTCGATAGTTCTAGTTCCAAATGCTTCCCTTGTCCTAGTAACTGCAAGGCTTGCCCTGATAATCAATACTGCACCGAATGCAACGACCAATACGGTCTTGATAACGGTGTTTGCGTCCTGTTCCCAAGTTCCTGCAAGAGCACCCAATATTACGACGTATCAAGCAAACAGTGCCAAAATTGCCCGACTTCATGCTTAAGATGCTCCTCAGCTACCAATTGCACTCGCTGTGCTGGGAGCTACTTCTCGAACAACGGGATCTGTACGAAATGCCCTAGCAATTGTATGACTTGCTCGGATGCTAGCACTTGTGAACAGTGCTATAGCACCTTCACTCTTGAGAACGGAGCGTGCACTCGTACTTGCATTGAACATTGCGAGGATTGCTCTACGGGTATTACCTGCGCGAAATGCGAGCCGAGCTACCTTCTTTTCTTCCATGACTGTGTGCCATGTCCTGATAACTGCAATTCCTGTGTTGCAGTCAATGCGACTGATCCATTGAGTCTTTTTGATTGTACGGAATGTTCTAGTGAGGATTATGAACTTGTGAAGACTGATGCTGGGACGCATTGTCAGAAGAAGGGTAAATTGAGTTCAGGTGGCATTGCGGGAGTTGCGATAGGTACGATTGGAGGAGCTATCATCCTTGGAGCCGCAGGATATTTCGTTGTAGTAAAAGTGCTGGGAATTGGCGTCAAAAAGGCTGTAGCCACCAGCGCTGCTGCTGCCACAACCGCTTAATGACTTAATGATATATTTCTTTTGAAGTAAGAAAAAATATTTCTAAATGAATTTCGAGTAAAAAGAAACAATTAAGAAAGCTTCATATCTACAATTTCGAGTTTGAAATATTCATGCTTTATATGGAGTCAATCAAGTGAAAGAGTTCAACATTGCATTATTCCAATATTAATTGAAAGTCTTTCGAGTTGAAAATATTGCTGCATTATAATACTCTTAAGGCCTTAAGGTTGAATAGCACCTAGGAGCCTAAAACAGATTTATAGATTGATGCGTATTTCAAAGCACTAATGCGGTGAAACCATTTATTACCTATCAGCTGTCAACAAGTGTTGGCTCTATACTTTGTCATAAATGAATAAATACACGAAATGAGGACACTCAATTCACTTTGCTTTTATAACAATGGATATCCAGACCTTCTAGCCTTTAAAAAGAATCATGCAATAGATTTCTCCTTGAAGGAAGCACATCACTAAGCTTTTTTAACCTATTTAGGTCTGAATCTCGCTGGTATAGTTCCGCGATCTCTTCCTCAGAGACATTTTTCGTCTCTTTGACATAGATAGAGCAAATAATTATTGAAAAAAGTAGAAATCCAGGGAAAAGAAGGTATCCATAACGCGGGAAGTAGCTAATTAATAGCGGGAAGCACTGGGCAATCAAAAACCCTCCAATCCAATTCACCAGCAGCGCCAAACCCACCCCATTGGTAGGGATTACCTCCATTATAAACACCCATGAAATCGGTCCGATCGTCAGGCCGTATAAAAAAGAAAACGCATAGATTGGGTAGGTCAGATCAGTCGTTACTCCAACAAACTTAAGCGACCAAAATGTTATCCAACATCCTGCTAAAAGCACACAGCCTGCTATCAAAATTACCTTTCTCCCAGTCTTTTTCATCAAAAATCCTGAAAGAAAAGTCCCAACAAGCTGACAAGTCATCATTACTAGCGTTGACGCTAGTGATTTCTGCTCGTCTCCGATTTCGTCATAAAATATCTTGCTTGAATATAGCAGAAGACCATTAAATCCTGTCATCTGTTGTAAAAAAGCGACGTAACAGCCGATTGCAAATCTCCACCTCCATTGCTTGCCTAGCAGCTCCTTATATTTTATACTGCCTTTTGAAAGCTCCATTTCTCGCTGGCTTCGCAATGACATAAGTTGAACGTCTGCATCGTAGCCCTTGTAAATTCTTTTGAGTACTTTAGTGGCGTAGTTATGCTTCTCCTGAGAGACGTAATATCTTGGAGTCTCATACTTAAAAACGATGATGAAAAAGAAAAGTCTTAGGAAGATGGTAATCAATGGGATTCCTAACATGACCCTCCACCATTGGTTCTGTTGATCATTGCTGATGCCGAACCCTAGGGCTAACGAGAGGATGATTGATAAAGCGATCATGAGCTGGATGAATGAGCCAGCAGAGCCTTGCATGCTTCGAGGAGCCATTTCGCTGACGTAGAGAGGAACCACAACGCAGTTAATTCCGATAGCGAAGCCAACACATGTCCTGCCAATGAAAAACACATTTGTTATGGCCACCCAAGTCAGTAGAACGCCAACCAGAGCGATTAGATCTGCGTAAACCATCATAGTCTTCCTTCCCAAGCTCTTTGAGGCACTTCCTGCTAGGACTGACCCTGCAGCAGCACCAGCAGCTAGCAAGGAATTTGATAACCCCTGGTAAAAGGGTATGTCTTCTTTGGGCCACTGGAATACGTAGTCTGGTAGATAGAATGAAAGAGAATTTAGCACAGCGAGGGAATAGCCGTAGCAAATCATGCCTAAGTTTGCGATGGCAACGAGCGACCAGACATAGAGTGAATTAAAACCTGAAGGCCCTTCAATTGAGTCGTCTAAAGAAGATTTAGAGCGCTGTCGGTAATACATTCAGGACCAATTTAAATAATTAATGAATGTTTTGAAGATAGATATACTAACGTAGTCTAGTCAAAGGATGATGTTGTAACCATAGACACTGCTACTTCTTTCGTGTATTGCAATGAGAAAAAAGGATTTCTGTGCGGTGATACTGTCAAAAAACCTGCTAAAACCTTCTAAATTTGAGTACTACTTGTGAAACTATTAAATTTAGTAGATCATTGGCTATTTGAAATGGAGTACCATTTTTTTTTCTCTCTTCGCAAAAGAGCCAATGAGATTCTTAGCACGATAGCTTTTGCTTGGAACCATATTTTCTGATGTTCTCTGCTTCTCAAACTGTAATAAAACTATTATAAAGATAAGTGTAATAAAATCAACCAAATTCATATCCAATATATATTTCACAGAAACTCAAATCAGCTAAACTTCATAAACGCCTGGAGGTTGTCCACCAGCACCACCATCAGAACTAACACTCTTTTCAAACTGACTACAGGTCTTCGATCGAGTTAACTATGCAAAGCGAATCACAAGCCAACATATCCACGAAGAAAGTTTTGGAACCAATCAACCCTATCTCTTTACGCCCTATGTTGGAGGGTCCAAAGGGCTGGATTGATACGATATGGCTTCCTGATATCAACAAAATCTTTTTGATCAGCAAAGAAAAGATTCAACTCCGAGACCCTAAAAACTTTACTCTTGTTTCTTCGAAGTCTTACCCCATTCTAAAAACAATTGAAAGTTCTCTTCAATTTCAAAAATTAATCCATCTTCCAGCCGTAAAATTGATTCTGTTCAATGCAATAAGCCGGATTCTGATTATTAGATACCTTCCTGATCTCCGAATCGTATCTACGATCAGTCCTTTCAAAAAATACTGGGATCTTTGTTCTTGTACTCATCTGAATCAACAACTTATTCTCATTGGAGGGAACTCGAAGAGAATCGCAATAATTAATAGAAAGACAGGAAAGCTCATCAAAAGACTCGTTGCTCCTTTCAATCGAGATATCTATTGCACCGCGCTCTGCTATGTCCCGGCTTCCAAAGTAGTCCTGGCCGCAGAGACCTGCGGACATCCTGAATACCATGTAGCGGCGATTAATGTGCTTCCATTTAAAGGTTATAAACACTACGATGAAGTCATCGGTCAGTCTAACCTGTTGATAAACATTGAAAAACATCGGGTTCTAATCACTTTCTATCACAATTTCAGTGATAGTAAAACTCAAATCTCACTCATACCTTATTGTTCTTTGCCTGGAGAGATCAGTACAACAAAGATTCGACTTCAAGGAAACGCACTTGAAGGGTGCTTTGCGATAATTGAGGATGATTATATTGCTATACCTGGATCAGATTGCTCAAGTCTTGAAATTTACAGCTTAGAAACACCTTCAACAACTCCAGTGCAAGTTTTTTCTGAAGTGTTTGATATGAATGGGAAAAATTATCATTCGTCATTAATCTATAATCCGAGCACTAAGACGTTGCTGGCGTATAGCGAAGCGCGAGAGATGGTAAGTAAGTTTGTATATGTGAATAAATAGGAGTCGATTTGGATATGAGTTAACCGTTAAACAGTGATAATGGGATCAATATGATTGGATTTCCTTTTTAAATTTTGATATCATCTGTTCTTTGTTCGAGAGCTTACATCATTTGTCGAAAAAGTGGATAAAGTGCGTGTTTAATCAACTCTTGATCTACGCCGAACTACTTAGGCGCTTATTAGAATTCGATTCAATATTCAAGAAAAATCATATATTCCAATTGGAAGTAGAGCAAAAAACCAGAGAACATCATTTGAAAGGGAAAAAATGAGAATTCTTCAATCGAAGCACCCAGCTCAGTGTAGTAAACTTAAACCTTATCTTAGACAATGATATTTGTTCATTGATATATTCAAAAAATTATTGCCGATTAGACCTGTGGACTCTCATTTGAAAATTTCTATAGATTGTCTATCATATATGGAATCTTATATGGAAAAGCTGTTTTAGTCGAGTATCTAAGGTACCATCCAGCCAAAAATAACCATTATTTACACGATTAAGTAGTAAGTTATCTCCACAATATCAAAATCATTCTCTCTATGTAAAACCTTATTTCTATTCTCATTACAAACGAATCTAAGTGGGAACTCTGCTCAGTTATCTACTGAAATACAACTCTTCAGAAGTTTCGTAATTTTAATCCAAGAAAATGCAATCTCTCTCTCTACACGAGCAGGTATGTTGGGATAAACCGAACTTCGTCATAGAAAGAGCACTATACCAACTCTCAAGGCTCTCATCTCTCTCGCACTATATTTATATCGGTTTGAAATATCATCCTCATTCCCTCGAATTAAATAAATTAATTAAGGTTCCAGACGTCTTCGCTATTTTTATAGTTTTAGAGTATCGATGAAGCCCACTCAAGCCATTATTCTGCAAGCATTTCTCTCAAATTTACCACGTTGCTGTGCTTTAACTCCTTTCAATTTCTCTTTTCGCCAAAATACTATGCATATGCATTTCGTGAACTAGCATCAAGGTTGCTTTACTTCATGATCTGTTGTGAAAGCAATTCAAGAATACTAAATTAATATTCGGGAAATAGCGTTTAGTTAAATATACCGATTTAAATCCTGTGCTATCTCAGACGCTCTTGAACCTTAAATTTATACCGCATCCGATTCCGAAATCAAATTTATTTAAACAAAAGTACTTACAAGAACACCATCTGAAACAGTTTATGATGACAAACAAAAAGCTCTCTAAGGTTGGATCATGGTATCTCCTAGAGCAAATTGGCTCTGGTGCCACAGCTTCGTAAGCATCTTTCTTTTTGAATTGAGAAAAATTAAGCCTGCACTAGAGTGTTTAAAGCAATAAACCAAGACACGAAGGAAGTCGCAGCGCTGAAAATCTTCGATATCGCAAGCCCTGAAGAAAGAGCCTTGAGAAAAGGAGAATCGAAGATGCTCGAAGAATTAAAGCATCCGAACATTATGGCATCCTTCGGCTTTGAAGAATCTCTCGAGGTCAATCTTCCTGACAAGAAGACCTCAAATGCCTGCGTCCTGATCATGGAGCTCGCGTCTGAAGGCGAGTTCTTTAGAAAAATTGAAGATTTGGGAGCTCTCTCAGAGACGATAGCTCGAACCTTTTTCGGCCAGATTGTGTCAGCGATCGGTTATTTACATGAGAAACGCATCGCTCACTTAGATTTGAAACTTGAAAATTTGCTCCTTTGTGCCGATAATGTTCTCAAGGTTGGTGACTTCGGCAACGCAATTCGTTTGTCTGAAGGCCAAACGGTCCAAGGATTGGCTGGAACACTGCGATTCCAGCCGCCTGAAGCGCTTGAGGGCAGAGATTACAGCCCATTCGCAGCTGATATATTCGCTCTAGGGATTATACTCTTTGTGATGGTGCAAGGATGTTTGCCGTTTGGAACTGCCGAGCGTTCTGATCCGTTTTATGGGCTGATATACAGCCAAGATATCCAAGGATTCTGGGACTTGCACCATGAGCAGAAGAAAAAAACCGGGAAATTTTCGAAGAAGCCTTCAAGAGAGTTTAAAGAGTTGTTTATCAGTTTAGTCAATCCAGATCCACAAAAACGAATGAACGTGAAAGAAATTATGACGAGTGATTGGTTAATGCTAGAGACTGTTGATGCGGAGAGTCTAGCGATCTGGATGAATACGAAGAAGAAGATAACAGCAAGACGGGAAGCGTTTGCCTCAACGAAAAGCAAAACTATGGATTGTGTCAATGAACTAATTTAAACTCCCAAAACGCACCTGGAAACAAAACAGACTAATAAGTCATGTGTTTAATAAGTGTGTAAGTAATTGAGAATTTTTTCGATGTATATATCTTATCTTATTATTAAATTCATCTATTTGTTATTGTCAGAAGAGATATAGTCATGATATAAGCCAATTTTTGAATGCAGTTCATTGGCTAATTGAGAAATATACCCTCTTTTCATTTTTTTACAATATATTTGCAAAGTGTCAAAAGGTTGAAAAAAATTATGTATTAAGCAAATAAGCAAAGAAATCTCTTGCTCCGCATGATAAAGAAGTTGTATACATGCATATAATATAGTAGTTGGAAACAAAAGCTTCGAGAGCTGATGAATTTGTCATAAAATATCACAGAGGCGAATGAAAATATTTTCCTGACATTTTTGGAGTGAAACGACTCGAAACTTAATTTTGTCAGAAAATAGTTGACTTACTGCTAAAATTTGCGGGTTCCTGAATCGAATGTTCATTTCTTAGTTAATAATTTAATAAAATTACCAAAACTGAATTGTTAAGAGCATGTTTGCAATCATCAGACACGGAGAGAGAGCTGATCATGCCGGCGGTGAGGAATGGGCAAAGAACGAGGTTAAATTTGACCCTCATTTGACGCCTTTGGGAGCCCTCCAGGCGCAGGCAGCTGGGCAAAGAGTTGCGAAAATTGTCAAAAGCGCGATTGACGATGGATTACTTGCCACACCTAAGCCCAAAATCCTCGTCTTGTCGTCTCCATTTCTCCGATGCATTATGACAGCTCGAAATATTATCAAAGGACTCCAAGACGAATACGAAATTGTTGATAATGCGATTCATGTTCAGTACGGACTGGCTGAATACATTGAAGCTGCGTTCGATGCAACCGTGTTAGAGGACCTTCATTTTGCGAAGGGAGACAAGGAGAAACTCTCCAAATACGTCGATTATGAGGTTAAGAAAGGCTACATCGATGAAACGGATTTCGAATTGCTTCCTAAATACTCCGAAGACTGGCCTGGATACCATAAAAGATTTTTATATTTCGTTGACAGGTTCCGCAAGTTGCATGAAGAGAAACTCGAAAAGGAAGGCATTGTGACGCTCGCAGTATCTCATGGAGCGGCAATTCAATGCTCTATGGAGATCTGGGATACCTACGATGCGGCGGTTGGTTTCCCATACTGCGGTATCAATCACTTACACTTTGTGAAGGGCGAGGAGAAACCTAAAATTTTGCTTAAACAAGACGGAGAACATATCAAAGGTGTGGTCCTTCCATAATCTGGCACGCTGAGATAGTTGAGCTTTCAAACCGTTATATAACGTGCATATACAAGATCGTAGTTCCTATCGAATTGGTGTTGCATGATCCATAGAAATTACAGGCGAAATATCTGATCCACAAGCATTGTATTATTTTTCTGGATGATTTTACGATAAAAATGACCTTATCGACATTGCTTTAGTCTATTTTCGCATGATAGAGAGCCAATAAGTCGGTTAGTTAGAGACAAATTAAAATCTCCAGCAGAAATTGCTGACGAAGAGTTTTTAAACAACGCATTGAATTATTTAGTTAAGGGGGTATCTTCGAATAAAAAAGAGCTTCGTAATGCAAATTCACTGTGCTTTTAACTTGATCCAAGGGCTGCTGCTTTCCTTGCTTTCTATGATAATTTCACCGTAGAGAGTCCACGGACTCTTCGAGTTCAATATACAACAGAATTTTTTCATCATTTCCAGTCATATTAGAAATATTTTTAAACAAAAAAGGAAGTTTCTAGATCGCCTCAAATTTAAGATTCCATGTTTCATCGGAAACGCCATTTCGAGGTTGTCATTTGAGATATCATTTCGTCGCGATTTCAAATTTTCAAATCTCTACTAGCTGTCTCTCACAGCTCTACTTAGCCGCGATGGTTTCAAACCCTTTCCTAACATGCGAATTGGAAAAAAGGGCCGTTATTACCAAAAGGCAGGCTTTTTCTATGAGGAAAGCGTTTGTATCTTTCTAAATGCGATAGAATAAAATTTTCAAATCTGAAATTAGAAATTAGATCTATTTTTTAAGAACCATGGGAGGAGCCTGTAGTAAAAATAAGAGAAAGGGACCTAAAGGATCCATCAATAAATTCAACTCCATCACAGCTGAACTCAACACCGCATTTAAGGAAGACCTCGCAGAATCCGAAAAGCTAATTCCACGCAAGAACATCGAATTACTCGAATCTCTCAAAGGCCCAGACGACAAGCGAGTACTTGCAAACGAAAGAGAGTTGGTCTCTCAGCTATACTACCATGAGCAGCTCGTTAAACGTTTCAACTCAGGAGTCACGACCTGCCAAAATCTCCGCACAGAAGAATATCAAAAGGAAATTGCCGCAGCAAAAGCAACTGTTCCAGAAAAATTGAAATTCCCTCTTCAAGACCTGCTTGCGACTACTGACGTGGCCGCTCACCTGCATCCTCAGAAATACCAAAAACCTCTGTTCTCCTTGGAGGATGTTCTGAAAACTCAGTTCGGAGACCAAGCCGTCACCAATGCGAAAAAGTATGACCTGATCAAGGACGAGTTCCGTCCAGAGCAGCTAAGAGACTGGAAGCCGACTGACGACCAGCTCGATTACCGTCTCTTCCAATTTTGTGAGCACGAAAAACTCACTGACTTTGCGAAAATTGATCAGGTTGGACATCATGTAGGAAGGCATGCTCCTCTTCTGCAAACCCCGACAAAAGGCGAACACCCTGAGACACAGCCTCAAGATGTAAAGATTGAATTGGATAAAAAACCTCTTCAGCTCGCTGAAATCGACACAGTCAAATCGGGAAAAGAGAGTCTTCAGGGAGGTCCAACGGACACTCCTAAGTTCTTCTTGGCAGAAGGAAAACAAGAAAACAGTCTAACAGGCGGAAGGCAAAGCCATTTCAAAGAAAATCAAAGTCCTATCCGTGAGGAGGAGGAAGAGAAAAAAGGAGAGGTGCAGCACATCGAGCAGCATGGAGCGAGAGAAAGCTATATGAATCAGCCTGGTGCGATGGGTCTAGCTCGGGATGAGCGTATCAGCGCCATGCCCAACCGCATTAACGATTCTCCTTCGAAATGGTCACCTGGAGTCGAAGATGAGGACATGAGCGAAGGCGACATTGGATTCAAACGCCCCTCTAACATGAATATCCGAAAGAGCGACCTTGCCCATAAGTCAGGAAGACAATCACACTTTGGAAACAGGCTATCTTTTAACCCAACTATGTCTCAAAGTGGAACCAAAGCGAAACGCGTAACTAAGTCTGGAATGGGGGAAACCGCTCAGGAGGTTACGATTGAGGAAACTTACTCTCTTCATAACCCAGTGCTAAGCGGCGTTGCTCTCCTCAAGCATAAGTATGACGCTAACTCTGAAATCTTCGCGGAATTCGCGAAACAGTTGGTGGAGAATAGAGGGTCACATTTCTCTGGACACGGTTTCAGCCAAGGTGAGAAGGGCAGACGATCCGTCCTCGGACACCAGATTCTAGCCGCAGAGGACGAAGAAGGGTACAAGAACGTATCACAGCAGCTTGCCGCAAAGAAAGAGAAGTTCTCTGATAGCGAGTTCGCGATCCACACCCCTAATGTTATCATGCACAGACCTGATAAAGCTATCAATGCAAAGGACATGCCGAGATACAGACCAAGCGATTCTCTCGACAAATTCTCGAAATCAATCTTCGGAGATCACGCGTTAAACGCTCATTCCGTTGGACAGGGCTACCTGAGCGACTCTGACTTTGCTAGTGTGCTTGCAGCACTCGCAGAGAATCCAAAGGTCGTGAGAAACTTGCTTTCTCCTGGTGAGTTCAACCCTGAAGGAATGTATTCCGTCGCGCTTTGCGACTCAGGCGAATGGAAAACGTATTTCATCGATGATGTTTTCCCTGGGGACCTGTCAGAGCCTGTCTTCACCAAGAATAACGATCATGGAATCTGGGTCGGTCTTCTCGAAAAAGCATATGCGAAGTTACTGGGAAGCTACCAAGCTATTGGTGAATCCAATATGTTAACGATGCTTGCGACGTTCACTGGTGCCCCTTGCGAAAGAATTGAATTAGAGGCGGAGTATGCAATCGCAGATAATAGAGAGTTGCTGTGGAACTACCTCACTCAGCTTAAGGGCCGAGAAAATCTGATATTAGCTACTTTCAGGGGAAAGACCCGCGCGGAAGGGGAATTGAAGCCAGATCCTCGAGGAAATAGAAAACCTTATTCTTTCACAGTATTGGATGTAAGAACTGCGAATCTACCAGACGGAAGTCTTGAGAGATTCGTGAGATTAAGAAACAGATGGGGAGCTCATGTGGAAGGACAATGGTTGCATGATTCCAAAAACTGGACGCCTGAGTTGAAGAAAACTGTTGGATATCAGGATGAAGGGCACCACAACGAGCTCTGGCTGTCATTTACGGAATTTTTAGCCAACTTTAGTGAGCTTAACGTGGCTAAAATTGACTCTGATTTCGCCCATACCAGTATCACTGTCAATTACACCTATGAGTATGGCATTGCCCAGAATGTGTCTTTCATTTGGGTCAAAGTCGATGATCCAACTCCAGTCACCCTGCTCTTCACTCAGAAAGACCAAAAGCAACATGAGGTTAAAAACCACCGAAAGGACCATAAGTATAGCCATGTTCGAGTGGCCATTGGGCGCTTGGATGAATTTGAAAACATTTGCTCCTGGAAAGGCGGCGATTTCAGAGCGGATTACCAGATTCCTCTTGAGCTCTACCTTGAAAAAGGAGAGTATATGCTGGTGACTGAAGCGTTCTGGGAGAACAAATACTCTCAGCAGCTCACCATCGGTGCGTACTCCCATAAACCGATCTGGTTGGAAATCAAAGCCGTCTCTTCTTACCAATACCAGCTGTATCTGGAGCAATTAGCTGTTGCTTTTGCAGAGACAATGATTACCAAAGGAACCACTGATGCAGTGAAACAAGAAGTGTATTTCCCTGATGTCCTCGAAATTCGCAAGTATACCTCGCAAGCTCTTCCTGGACTCTGGTTTTCGTTCATTAAGAATGAGAGTCATAATTATGTCCTCCATGAGGAACTGAAAATCGCGTTGGCAGGAGATAATAAGGCTGTGCTGTGTTTGCCTGACTTCAAGGAGCAAGAAGAAACCGTCCTTGAGCAGAAGATAGAGGTGTTGGAGAGATCGGATAGAACAATCCTGTTCAAAATAACGAAGGGAAATCCTTTCGAAGTGAAGGTTACGGGCACTTCGAAGATAACAAAGAAATAATTAGTATTAACGTTTTATATCAATTGCATAAATACCGGTGCACATAGAGTAAAACAAAAACATAAAGGTATTTGTGAAGTAATAACTGAGACTCAAGTGCTTTTCATAAAAAAATTTGGTTAACTGAGTAAATAAAACAGATTTCACACACTGATAAGCAAAATCCAAACATCAAAGAAAGTTAAACTCATAATACGTGAGCAAAGACAAGTTTTGCGCACACTTGAATCAGGAACCCAAGTGCGGTGCTGGTGCAGTGTCCTACGAATAAACGTGTGTATACCGTCATAAATACTTGAGAGGGCATTGGAATTAGTAGGCTTTTTAAAAAATGGTTAGTGCTAAGCGAGGAAATGAGTTTTTCTCTTGATTAATAGCTCAAGAGCTGATAAAATATAAATAGATAGTAGCTAACGCCAAGAGTATGGAAGGGATTATGGTATGATAGGGAGCGGCTTTCATTATCCACTCGACTGCAATGGGTAAGAGACATATGGAAGTTAATCAAAAAACAAAAAAAGATATTATAATTTGAGGTTTACTGTCTGATGATTGGAATAATCTTCGTTGGAAATTTCACTATTTTTTCTAGTTCTTGTTTGTCATGATTAATAAAATTCCCAATTAATCGAGTTTCTTTGATTGCTGCCTGAAGGAGCGCGGTGCCTATTCACAAAGGTGATGGAGACATCAGTATTATTTCCTGGCCTAGTCCTCTGTGCTAACTGCGCATTTCTCGAATCTCGAGGACCGAGAACAGTCTCTGTGGTGTTGAATAAACGGGCGAATTCTTGTACTGTATTGCCTCTCGTCGGATTGGTAATTCCCCTCCTGACTGTGGAAAATGGTCGACTGGACCTAATCTGGTGCGCTCTTGTGCTTCGGGTAATTGGGGGAGCTATGGTTTGTAGAATTATTGGTTCTGTAGTTTCCTCGATGGGTTTTCTCTTGCACACTGGGCAAGCATTCTTCTGAACCAGCCACTTGTCAATGCAGTCAATGTGAAATTTATGGTCACAAGGGAGGTTCCTTAGCTTATCTCCTCCATTGTAGTCTCCGAGACAAATTGCGCAGGTGGCGTTGCTTGTAGGTCCTGGACTATTTATGTGGTGATTTTGCTCACTCTTAACTTTTTTGTTGTTTGTCTGACATTCTTTCTTTGAGGATCGTGGATCTATCTCAACGACCTCGTCACAATCCTCCTCCTCAATGATTTCCATCAGATCAGGATTCTTTTTGGACTCAAGCTGCATCCCTTGGGAATTAGTTAATTTTTTCCCCCTTAGACTGGCTTTTCGGGAATCGGTGGAGTATTTTTGCCTTGAGTTGATGATTTCTTTTGAATCTGGTTTTGCAAACTTAAAGATTCCATTTCTGCCTTTTACTCGCGAAGAACGTGGAATCCCTCTTTCTTGTTTCTCGTCCTGAAAAACCGTCGTTTTGAGTCCTGCAATCTGCTCGCGAGACAATCCTTGCTCTTGTTTTGATTCCTCAAGGGGATGCCGACCAATTCTACTGCTTTGGTAAGTAGCACTATGAATCGAGTTTTGAGGCGATACTAACTGAGTTCCTAAGCTAAACAGTGATCGCAACATTGAAACGATCGGATCAATTTGGGTCGAGTTGGAAGAGACTCCCGTTCTCGTCGGCCCTTCTGGTAATTCTCGCGTAGTAACTGTTTGCTGAGTGAGCAGCCCTGGTATCGAGAGGAGGGAGGTCCTCAATTCAAACCCCCCTCTAAGTGTAAATGGCTCTCCAAGGCGATCGGCGATAGTAAGAGAAGGAAGAAGATTAAAAGGACCGTTTGTTGAGAAAGCAGTGGCCTGGAAAAGGTTATTCGGTTGGAGCGGGTTTATTTGGTTTTGGAAACTGATGCTTTGAAAAAGGTTATTCCTGGTTGATTGAGAGGGAGGGTTGCGAGAGGGTTGAGCTATTGAAAATATGGATTGCGGAACAATGGGATTCTGGTAAGTGTTGTTTAAATAGTTATTCTGGTTCATTACTGTTTCTTTTCAGAGGTTGTTCCGTTTATTAGCAAATATATCTATTTTCAAATTTATTTACGCGGTGTTTGAATCAGAATCATTATTATTTCAATTTGCGAATAATTTTCATTTTTAACTGATGAGCTGCTTGGTAGTCTGTAGATAGCTGTACTAAATTGGATTTAAATAATTCGTTAGGTTTTGGCAAATTTGATTTCAGGTTAAGAGAAACTAGACCAATGGACACCCCTCTAGCTCTTCGAATTCTCATTTGCAAACAGAGTCTATACTTAGTTGTTCATAAATTGCCAATTTTTTGAGCTTAGCGCTGGATAAAAATACTTGTCAGTCAAAAGGAAAAATATTAATAATAATTACAGGATTTTTTAGTGTTAATTTCTTTTCTGCTGCTCTGGCCACTTTCATCAGTGAATGGATACAGTAACTATAAATGTTGGATGACAACCCTCAGGAAAATCATTTTTGATATTGTACGCTGCCTTTAATAGCAAAAGAATATATACTTCTCAATATTATCTCAACTGGGTGATTTACTTGATGTATTATTGTGAGATCTTCATTTACGCTTTAAAAATAAGTTCTCTCTCTCTCATGGAAACATGATAAGCTATTGAAACAGGCACTAATAAAAAGAATATCTGAGTAGGTCGTTCATTTGTTAGTTCTAATGCCGTCTCATTTGATAAACTATTGATGACTATTTCCCCCGGTCACTGTCACTGCACATCATTCGAATTTTCGCGCAAATCTCCTGAAAATCTTTCTGCTCAATTGGTTTTCGAAGAATACCACTCGCTTTAATTTTCCCAGTCGCCTTCGTGCAATCCGTCACAATTCTTGGCGTCACAAAACCGCCTATCATGAATATTGGTGTCTCTTTCCAGCCTTTATTTGCTTCAATATTCCTTATTTTCTCGGCGACTTCAATTCCGCTCATCCCAGACAGCTGTAAATCGATTATTATTAGCAGAAATTGGCCTTCCGGGTTATTCTTGAATGCGTTCAGCGCTTGCTCTCCATTCTTACACGCAGTAGCAGTCACATTCTCTTTCTTCAGCATTTTAACGTAAATCTCTAGGTTATGCTCGCTGTTCTCAATCAGTAAGGCGCTGGTTTCGTATATTTTCGCCTTCTTTTCAGCATTTACATTCATGCCGCCGCCCATATTTAGCTTTCCCAAATCCAACCGAGGCAGTATGGGTCTCCTTTTCGATGCTGGAACTTGCTCCATAGGATTTTTCAGCTGCTGCATACCAAAATAGTCATGACTGTCTTCATCCGGCTGAGCAACCGTCCTAAACAAGCACACAACTGAAGTACCGATCCCTGGTTTCGAATCGACCCTCATATCACCTTGGAGTGCGTTACAGATCTCTTTCACGATCCACAGTCTGAAATCAACCTTCTCTATGCAATCAAACAACGAAAAGTCCCCTTCACTCGAAGGCGCGACCCTGTTAACACTCAGTTCCTCTTGCATTCCGCTCCCGGTATCAACTATCTCTATTTTGAGAAAACCTTCAACTGCATCTTTCACCGAAGAGAAGTAGTGATAAGGGAACTTGGTCCTATTTAAATTAAGAGTCAACTGCGATGGGTCCTTGGTCGTTTGGACTTCGGTTTCTCGAGGGACATAGCCTTTAGTGGGGATTTTCTTTTCGATCGTCTCATGAAGCTCATGGGGTTCCCCTTCAATATTTTCTTCCGTGTCATTCCTATCATGAAAGGAGTCTTGTAAGGCATGAAGCGCCTCGACAGGCTCGAAGTCACGCTCTTGATATTCACGCTGCGCCTTAAAACTCATAAAGATTTTTATCTGGCCTCTTTTAGTGTGTCTAAGCGAGTTCAGAACGAGATTCAGCAGGATCTGTAACACTCGGTGCCTGTCGAGCACTATTCTGCTTGGAAAGCTCTTGCTGATATACAATGAACCCATTAGCTCTTTCGTTTTCATCAGATCAGAAGCGATCAGCCAAAACGACTCGATGAATCCTTGGAAGTCTCTGGGTTCTAAAGACAAATCAAATTTTTTCAAATGAATCTTTGCTGCATCAAGGATGTTCAATAGAAAATTCGAGAGGATCTGCCCATTGATATTCGCCTTGCGTAGGAGACGATAGGCCTCACTGGAGCAGTGTTCTTCTTGGACAAGTTCGAGATTGCCGAGTAGACTGTCAAGAGGGTCTTTGATTTCGTAAGAAAACTTTTTCAAGAAGTTTTCGGCAATTGACTGAGTATCTTGAAGCTTCCTTTGGAGAGACTCGCTTTTATTTGTGAGTTCGGTGATCTGCGCTTCCCTACTTAGGCTAAAGGAGCTTGTTTTGTGTTTATATGCAAGAAATAGGAGTGGGTTTATTAGCGGTAGGTAATTTAAGTAGGGTATTTCAGTTTGTAGAGAAGTGTAGCCCTGATTTTCTGGCAAAGTCTGGTGTGGAGTTGAATTTAATGCTTTCCAGAAGAGAGCGTTCAGGATCAATAGGAAAATATCAAGGATCTTGCTATTTGGTGAGATAATATATGCTAAAATGAGCAGAGCCGAGTTTATTTGAAATGTAATCAGAGAGACTTGAGGGTTTAAGTATGACATGACGGGAAGAGCTAGAGCGAGGAGTACTGAGCAAATCGTAGATGGCAATTTCTTGAAAGTGGAGAATGCAATGAGGGGAATGAGTAGAACAGCGATTGTCACTAAAAACTTGAAGGTTAGCATCTTTGAAAAGCAATAGATCCCAGCCGCAGTCGCTAAGGTTCCGATAGAATACGGAAGTAGCGGGTATTTTATAAAGATGGGATGATTTAGATTTTTCTTCGATTGATCGTCTTCCATTAAGAATTAGAACGAAATATATCGAATTTAATCTACTTTGTGATTAAACTGAAAAAAGTTTATTGCTTCTAAAATGATATTTTAATGTTCAAAATTTGTGATACGCTGAGAAATGTCCTGGATTTGCTGGAGGTAGTCTGGAATATGATTTCCTTTCTTTTTCTTATCAATCAAGCTAATGATTTTGCAGAGATTATCACTAGCCATTGACAACGGAGAGAGAAAACGTGAATTGTTGAGAGGAAGTGTCAAAGTCATGGCAAGTACACTCGGAGAATGACTCTCTGAGAGTTTGCTGGCTTAATTCCAAGATAAATTACCTCAAATTCAGCAGGCTCCCTCATTACTCAGTAGATGATTCCAATTTTGTTGGAAAAAAAAAAACAACTTCATTGCCCTCGAAGCAATTAGAGGAAGACTACACATAGCTACTGAAAATGAGGCGCACAGCTGTATGTTTTAAAAGCAGAGAGCCCTAAAGAATGACAACAATTCAAGCACAGTCAGAATCAATCAAATTTTGGGGTTGAATTTACTCGATATGCGAGTTCCTTAAACTTTTAATCTTTGAAGGCTATCTCTCGTCTATATTCAACCATATCATACTGCTAATTATTCAATATTCAAGAGTAGCATTTTTGAATTAAGACTTATTGTTATTCTTAAATGTTCAATGATAGGAATTCATCAATGTCAAAGTTTTCGAAGTCATTAAGATCAAAGGCTTCTAAGTCATCAACCTCGTCATCGGTCATCCTTGGGTTCTTTTTATGTGTTGCTTGAGGTTTCTTATTTGACGTCTGAGGTCTCTTATTTGCTGCTTGAGGGACAAAGACTTTGACTTCTCCGTTATTAAGATAGACTGGAAGGACGCCTCCCTTGATTGTCACACAATCTCCAGGATAAAGGATATTGCAGACTGTTTGTCCCTCTTTGTATGGGTGATAAGTCACGCTTCTGTGTTGTTGCTGCTCAGGTCTATTCGTAAACGCAAAGACAACGAGGCCTCTAGAGAAGGCGTAGAAGGTGTCATCTGCCCATCTCTCAACCTGAGTTTGAAGATAATATTTAGTGGCTTTTCTCACGGCATTAATTCTGGCTAACATGGTTGAGATATCAGTTGTCTTGTATCCAGATGACCAAAGAGGTTCTCTGCATCCTGGATCATTTCCGCCTCTGTAATATTGTTCAGAGCCGTAGTAGATGATGGGGATTCCTTTGGATCCAAGAACGAAAGCAAGAGCGGCTTTGTAAGTTCTGCCATCGTTGTACTGATTCAAGTATCTTGGGTTGTCGTGGTTATCGACGAAATTGCCAAGTATATCCTGGTTCCTGAAGTATTTGTCCATAGCGGCGTAGTGGTTCCTGAATTTGTACATTGATTGGCGGCTGCCGAAAATGTCTCTGAGGGTATAGTAAAGTGGGTAGTTCAAGGTGGCATCAAGATAACCTTGATATTTTCCAACGTAGCCATAGTCTCTGTTGAAGACTTCGCCGACTTGGTAGACACCAGCAGCCTTGGCCCACTCAGCCCAGAATTGAGGCTTGACTTCAGGGACAGTATCGACTCTGATTCCATCAAAACTATAGTTAGAAACAACGCCTTTAACCCAGTTTAAGAGAGTTTGTCTGACATAAGAATTATCTTAATCAAGATCTGGCAGGTTAGCCAATCTGCAGTACTCGACTTCATGTGCGTCATTCCAATTATTAATTTGGCATTTGGTGTGGTAGTGCTTTGGATCGTTGAAAGGCCTGACTTTTGAGAAGTCAAGATCAACTGAGCCGACGTGGTTTGCGACGACATCCAACATAACAAACATTCCTTTGGAATGAGCAGCACTCACAAGGTTTCTTAGATCTTGAGGAGTTCCGAAATTGCTATTGATTTGGTACCAATCAACAGCTCCGTAGCCGTGGTAGTCTTGGCCTTGATTCTTAGGGATAGGAGAGATCCAAATGGCATCAAATCCCATGGATTTGATGTAATCAAGCTTGTTTTGGAGACCTCTGAAAGTTCCACCGCAGTAGTGACCAAGGTTGCCACATGGAGAAGTATCTCCATTAGTTCTTGCGATACGATCAGTCAAAACCTGGTAGATTGAGCGAGACCTCCAGGCATTCGCATCTGCAGCGTTGGAGAGATCGAGCACACTGCCGACGAGTAGAATAGCAATGAGGAATCTAACAGTCATTTTAAGAACGACAAATATTTAAACAATTATGATCCTGAGCCAATTTTTTCATAAAATGCCTCTTTAATAAAAGACTCATAGACTGTAGAGTTTAATTTATGAGTTAATATCATAAGGTTGTGTTGCTAACTATTGAACACTAACACGAGCGTGTTGGTATTCATATTATCATTTTTTCAAATTTGCCATATCTCAATTTTTTCCTTTCAGGGAGAACGACGAGTTCTTTTTTAGAAGAAATAACTTTTATCAATCTAAGCTTAAATCGTCAACAGTTTGCTCTTTATATCATAGATCAGCTTACGAATTTGTTTGATAAATGTTTAATGATATCAACTTAGGCAATACTATTATTATTTTTAAATTGTCATGGCTAAGAATTCCTCAACTTCTGTCATGGTTGATTGAGGCACGAAGACCTTGACTTCTCCGTTCAAAAGGGTGATCTGGAGGATTCCATTATGGATCGTCACGCAATCACCTGGATAATTGATATTGCAGACAACCTGTCCTTCTGAGTATGGGTGATAATTAACGTTTCTAGTTTGCGTCTGGTCAGGATTGTTGGTGAATGCGAAAACAACATTGCCTCTGGAGAAAGCATAGAAGGTATCATCTACCCATCTTTCAATTTGAGGTTCGAGATAGTACTTTGTGCTCGCTCTCACACTATGGATTCTGGTGAGCATTGTTGAGATATCAGTCGATTTGTATTCAGATGTCCAGAGAGGTTCTCTGCAGGCTGGATCGTTTCCGCCTGAATAATACTGCTCTGAGCCGTAGTAAGTGATTGGGATACCTCTGGAACCCAGAACGAAAGCAAGAGCAGACTTGTAAGTTCTACCATCAGGATAATCGTGCAAGAATCTTGGATTGTCGTGATTATCGGCGAAGTTGCCCAGAATGTCTTGGTTCTTGAAGAATTTGTCCATGTTGGAGTAGTGAGTTCTGAAGTTATACATTGATTGGCGGCTGCCGAAAATGCTTCGGAGTTGGAAATAGAGTGGATAGTTTAAGGTAGCATCAAGGTAATTTTGATATTGGCCGACATATCCATAGTCTCCGTTGAAGACCTCACCGACTTGGTAGACACCAGCAGCTTTGGCCCACTCAGCCCAGAAAGGTCCTTTGACTTCAGGGACGGTGTCGACTCTGATTCCATCGAAACTGTAGTTAGAAACAACGCCGCGGACCCAGTTCAGGAGAGTTTGTCTGACGAATTGGTTATCTTGATCAAGGTCAGGAAGGTTGGCCAATCTGCAGTATTCAACTTCATTTGGGTCGTTCCAGTTGTTAATCTGGCATTTAACATGGTAATGGGATGGATCATTGAAAGGAACGACACTGGAGAAGTCAAGATCGACAGGTCCGACGTGGTTTGCGACGACATCCAACATAACAAACATCCCTTTAGAGTGAGCAGTGTTGACGAGGTCTTGGAGGTCACCAGGGGTTCCGAAATTGCTATTGACTTGATACCAATCAACAGCTCCGTAGCCGTGGTAGTCATTGCCTTGGTTCTTAGGGATAGGAGAGATCCAAATGGCATCAAATCCCATGGATTTGATGTAATCGAGTTGGCTTTGGAGTCCTTTGAAAGTTCCACCACAATATTTGCCGAGGTCACCGCATGGAGAAGTATCTCCGTTGGTTCTTGCGATACGATCAGTCAAAACCTGGTAGATTGAGCGAGACCTCCAGGTCTCTGCGTCTGCAGCGTTAGAGAAGATAAAAGCACTGCTGACGAGCAGTATGGCAGCGAAGAGCTTGAATGCCATTTTTTTGGACAGGTTTTATTTGAATTATTATCTTGAGCCGAAAGCAATTTAAGTTGCTGTTTAAATAACTTCCTCAATTTATTAATTATTTGTAATGCTTAAATTGGCGAGTTGGGTGAAGTTCTTTTGGAATCATTCTCCTCAAATAATTGAATCACGAAAAGCTGTTTTGTCAAGACCGACATCCCATATTCTCAAGCTCAGATTGCGATAAGTCCACATCGAATTTTAGAGATTTCCTTCAGCACATTTGCTCAAGGATTGAATTTTCATGGCTTAAATTTCTCATTTACCTTAATTGTGAAAAAGAATCTGTTGCTTTAAGAAAAAAATTTTAATTTTTTTAATGACTCTCTCATGTTATTGTGTGATCAGGCCAGACTGTACCAAGGAACAAAAATATTACTACATACAGGTGAGAAAGCACTTAACAATTAAACAATTCAAAACCTTTACCAACATCTTTACAATGATGAAGATTGCATTAAAATTAAATACCCAGATTAAGAGATTATTTATTCCAGGGATGAAGCAAAAGACCTCAACGAGAAAAAATCCTCTCACAAGGCAGCAATGTTAAAATCCGAGAAAGAGAGAGAGAAGAAAATCTAGAAATAAACCAAACAGTTTTCAATTTGTTGCATTCTCAAATATATCACCTAACCAACAATACTTCTTTTCATCATGGTAATGTATTATTTCATAGGAATCAGCTACAGCCGAGATCTACTTTAATTTTGCTTCATGCACTTTGAATAAAAAATTCTCGTACTTGAATGACTAAGAAATAATCATGAGGATCAAATAGCCTTTATACGTGTAACCTCGGCCAACAAGGTAATGTTAAAAGAGAGGGATGTAGTAATACTCTAGCTACTCGCAACGGCTCTTTATATCGTTTAATATTCTTGTATTAAACAAACCAACAATTCTCGGAAATGTTAAAAAACTGGTGAATACTTTTTGAATAATGAGTCACATATATACAAGTTTACAAGCGATGCGGAACTATTAATTTCATACCTATTAAACAAATTTCATATTACAAATCCAAATTCTGATTCGGATCATCTAACAAAAAATAAGTAAAAAGATATCGCATTTGATAACTAACACAATCAGCACGTTGGATTTAAATAGAACAACTCCTCAGTGCTTAACTGGCACTTTCAGCACCTGAGTTACCTGGGTCAAAAAATCTGACAACAACTCTTTTTGTTTTCAGTTTTCCCCATCGTGCGAAGAGTCCCATTCAATGTGTTGTACTGAGAGTTTAGCGCGCCTGTTACCGTTCTTTCAAATCGAGATTTGTGACTACCTGAATATTTCTCCACCAACTTTGGATTTTTAACAATAAAATAAGCGTATTCCTCATAGGGTCTTTTCCTATGCTGTTCGACAAAATTTTTAATGCGCTCTCGAACTGCAAATTCAATTCGAGGAGCCTGGAATGTTTTTTTAAGGACTTTCATTTCCGCCTTTTGACCAATCGCTCGTTCTCTCCAAACATAGAAATCCACCAGCTCACCTGCTGGGATGGCAAGGACAGTTTTTTCCTTTCCTTCCTTCAATCGCAGGTGCTCCTTATAAGCAAACAAAGTCGACCAGAAAGTAAAGTGGATGAGATCCGCTCCATTTACATCCTCTTCAATGAGACTAAAAGCCTGAGAGTAAAGCTCTTTTGACAGGCTCGTTTCTGAAAAGAAAGCTTCTTCATGTTTTTTTAGTTCAGCCTGCCTGATTCCATCGTACTTATCATCAAGCTTGATCCATTTGCTTAGATCCGAAAAAACTTGTTGTTTCTCTTCTCTTTCTTTATCGAGAATAGCCCTAAGGTTTTCCATGGCTCTGAAGCAGATCTGCCCGAAAATCTCAAGCGCAGTTTGCTGTGAGTAACCAGAGCTAGTCTTTTCTTCTTCACTCGCACGATTTTCAAGCTCCTCAAGCACAAATTCGGCCTGGACATCAAAATCATGTTTACCTGAGTGAGTTTGCTGAAGCAGTTTAAGTAGCTCTACGTCTCCCAGCCATCTTTTATTCCCGTTATTCGGAGATTTTAGATCTTTGATGAGTTTTATATCACCAAGCAGTATTTTCGGTGGTGGCTGTTCGCCTTTTTCTGTTTTGATCTCAGCTTCTTTCCAGTTAGTTGCGCTAAGAGTAGTGACATTCTCTTGTTTAATGCCGATTTGTAGCGCAGACTCGCTCAGTATTTCGCCTTCTTTAGAGGTGAAGAGCTTAACCCCGTTTATTTGTCTTGCCGTCCCTGAACCTTCAGAAATATTTTTGCTTACACCCGTGCTGGCTTTCGAATGATTAATTGTACTATCCTCAGGACTAATTCCTTTAAAGGTTTTATGCTTGGATAGTAGCCCGTCTCGAGGAGTGCTTGAGACTTCTGTATTGAGATGGGATAAGATTTGAACGCATTTCTTCCTATCTGCTGAATCAAAGCTTTCATAATGGTTATTGATATCCTCTTTGAGCTGCTGATAGTGCGGCTTCGAAGCCTCTTCCAAGTTTTGGAGTTCAAAGACCAGGCGATCAACGAAGGACAACTGCGTTTTTTTCCATACGTAATCCTCTACGCGTTTAGCAACTATATAAACTCTCCCTTCAGGAGGGAATTTCTCAGCTAATTGATCAATTTCTTGTCTATAGCTCTCAAAGTAGCTCAGTTCGTGATGCAAGTAGGTGAAGTACTGATGCGAGGAAATTTTTGTAACTTTTTGGAGCATGAGAACTTGTCTTTGAGCAAACCAGAAAGCTGCATTGACGACGTGTAGAAAATCTTCATGTGCGTGATGAAATTCCACGGATTTTTCATATATTTCAGGAGATAAGCCTGCTTCTTTCAAAAGGCGCGTGCGGTAAGGAGTCAGACGGCGTTCGTATTCTCGCTGATAACGCTCAACACAGGAGAGCCACTTGTCGAGCTTTGAGAACGTGCTTCTGCGACTTATCTCTTCCTCTAGTGTGATTTGCAAAAGCGGTAATTGCAATGCGTTGAGAATTTTATCAAAGAGGATGACGAAGTTCTTTTGAGTGTAATGACCTCTTAGCTGCTCATCCTGTAAAAGACTGTCCAAGAAAGGTTTTGGCAATTCCATGGGTAGTATTTCAGCAGTCATCGTTTAGTATAGTCAGTTTGTGATGAAAGTACTAAGAAGTTAATCAGAATTCGATTAATTCATAAATATGCGTTTAACTTCAATACGTACCGCTGAATATATTATCCGTCAAATGACGAATGACTCTGGTGCATAGACTCTTTGAGGGAAGAATAAGAGGCTGGTTAGTTTGAAAATATGGGAGG
>ENA-UOTZ01000587-UOTZ01000587.1-compost-metagenome-genome-assembly--contig:-NODE-587-length-30437-cov-13.866930_pt1 | contig 30437 bp, 17 predicted proteins | sample MGYA00238144_ERZ746983 | MGnify/ENA primary metagenome ERZ746983 (study PRJEB28759, sample SAMN06268863) | compost metagenome | isolation source: single cell | place: USA: California, Emeryville, Joint... | reverse complement strand
GGATTATATTCAAGGTGAAGGTGTTTCGAGCTACAACAGCTTATTATTATCTTTTCACACCTAAATAAAATACCTGTTTGCATCAGCACTCTCAGTTTGGCTGCATTTCCTCGACTGACCAGTTGATGAGAGATTCTCTTTTTGTGCTTTTGCTAGATATATTGCTGTGGGATCGTCCTTGGGTATTCCAAGCGACCCGCGGTTACTGAATAGCACTTTCATGGTCTCTCGGAACAGCGGATCCTCGTTTTTAAACTCATGCGACGATAAGGCATAATGATGGGATGGACCTTCAACTGAACCATCCGTCTTTATTGGCCTCGACGCAGCCGAAGGCTGTTTCGTTGAAACATTCATTGAATAGCCTGTACCTTCGCTAAGTTCGCTCGATTTGAAGCTGCTCTTAATGTTTGTTGATTTCGTCAGGTTTGAATCTTGCTCAGCTGAATAGGATCCACCCGTGCTTTCAATTTTAGTACTATTTCATCATTTTTTATCAAAAACTGAATAGTCACACTAAGTATTACTGCTTCGGAGTATTTGATTCTTTCTCTGAAAAATTGGGCGAGAGCTCCTGCTGACTGTCCCTGAGTTTTACCTTCTCAATCTTTTCAGTATTTGGTTTTTGCTGGGCATTGGGAGAGCTGTTTCTCCAGAGCGAAATGTCTGTTTTATTCGGACTTTGGGTGTCGATAAAAAAATTTTGGACTTTGGTGGTTGGCTTTCCTGATGAACCTGCATCAAATGAATGAAATCGTCCGAGTGCAGTTTTCCCGCCTTCTCTAAGCTGCTTTTGATAAAGCAAATAGTAGCTGTATTCAAATCAATTTAATCCCATCCAACCAGTTGATAGTTTACGTTGTTGTATAATGATTATGCTTTCCGTTAACCACGTTCTTCTTCACAGTCTCTGGGTCGAAACCATAGCTACGAACTTGCTCAAGGATAACTGGGTCGACCTGTATCCCCATACTAATAAGCCAAAAAATAACTGCAACACTACTACCTGCATGCTAGTGGATTGTAGCAACTGGTGAGAGATCTCAGGCTCAGGGACTATCTGCTGAAACCATGGATGCGCTGAGATCTCTTCGAAAGAGTAACGAGTTTCCGGGTTTGTGTCAAGAATTCGCTTCATTAGATCCCTCCCTTTCGAAGAGACGAACTTTGGAATGCTGAATTCTCCGGCTAATATCTTCTTATACAGATTTGCTGTGCTAGCATCCTCAAAAGGCAAGTAGCCACAAACCAACGCGAAAAGGATGATTCCTGACGACCATATGTCCACTTTATTAGGCACGTAGTATTTTCCCGCGATCATTTCAGGAGCGGCGTAGCAAGGAGAGCCACAGGCTGTTTTTAAGAGCTCAGACGGCTTGTATGTGTTACTGAGGCCGAAATCAACGATCTTGATATTGTTGTTATAGTCAAGGAGCAGATTCTCTGGCTTGAGGTCACTATAGGCCAATACAGTTATAAACCTGGAGCCATTGACATGCATTACCGGTGGACGATTCCCAATTTATGAAGGTATTTTACTCCTGATATGATCTGCTGATAAAATTTGCAAGACTCCCGCTCGTCAACTCTAATCACGTAGACTTCAAACCACGTTCACAATGCGAATTACCTGTTTTTTTCGACAATATACTCGAATAACTCTCCTCGACTCGCATATTCCATTATGAGAAAGATTTGCTTCGGCGTTTCTAAAATCTATGTATTGAGTCAGTTTATGTCCGCTGTTTCGCTTGTTACTTCATATAGCTGGATGATGTTAGGATGGCGAATCATTCTGAGTATGTGGATTTCTCTTGCGACGCGCTCGACGTCGGCGACCTCTTTAATTTTGCTTTTTTCCAAGATTTTAACAGCCACCTGCGATTTTAGAATAGATGTTAGACTATGTGGGTTCATAGGGCATGAGAAGGTTGAGTATAGCAAGGAGAGGTGAATGAAGGAGGGAGAGGCTACCTTTTCGTTGGTGAGGATGTGTGTGCCGAGTTTGACCTTACCGAACGTCCCTTCACCGATATTTTTTCCTGAAAAATGGGCGAAATTGAATGAAGAGTGGGCGAATATTGGGTTACCGAGGACATAGTTTCCAATAACAACTTGTTCTGTGGGAGATGCTGGCTCTGTGCTCATGGGTAAGACAGAGAAAGAGGTGTTTCAAGTTAATTTTAAGTATTTAAAAATAATTAACCCGTCCGTAACTTCATGTCAGATAATTTTGAAGCAGTGTTTTAATTCAGAGGCTTGTGCTGAAGAGCTAACATGTTTTTCAAGCTAGTTTTCCAATAGGAAATTTAGATATTGCGATAATACACATTCTCTCTATTTTCTCTGAGAAGAGTGGATTCTGTATACTCGTAAGTCAGTGTACCAACTTTAAGGTATTACTTGTTGATTAAATTAGGAATGATCATTGAAAATATGTAGATGATGCTAAAAATTACTGGAATTATGTGCTAAACCTCTTGTAAGCCTACTCTGATGATAAGCTCTAGAGCAATCGAATTGCGAAATTGATCTTATTGCTGATTCTTAATGTCTGGTGCTGATATATTTCATCAATATGATGCACTACAATTTGTGAAGCTAATCGTTGTGAATTCGAGAGCAATGTTATCATTATCCCTGTTTCGAGGATTATATTAAACAATAATGGGTGACTCCTCTGATACATCGACCCAAATCATATAATTCTGAGGAGAGCAGGAAACGGGGGAAAAAATCACCAAAGAAATTTGCCTCGGAGGGAAAAAAAACATGTTTCTCTGTAGTTATCTTCGAGTCACTTTGTCCCCGTTAAACACTCCAAATTAGTTTAAATTTTAACTCACAGTACCGTTATAAGTTATCAACGTATTGCTTAAGACAGCTAAGGGAGAAATGTTCTTACAGCGTCTAAGTTGAATGAGTTTGTAGTCCGGGTGGTAAGTATGTAAGCAGGTGCCTCATTTGTATTCCTGTTTTTGTAGAACTATCTAACTGCTATAGCATTATCAAGATTCATTTGTCATTCTTGCCGAAAAAAATCTCTTCATCTCTAAGAAATAAGGCTAATTCTTGCTTTAACAATCAAAAAGAATGAGCACGACTAAAATCATTCCTCTGGGTTACTTCCATTCAATGCCTTACTCCTTAAACATTAGAACAATAACATTTTTCTTCACTGATTCTGTAATTTCATCCTTTTTCCTGTGCAACTCGCATTTCGAACTGCTACCATATTGCATCTCTCAATAAATTCGAGTAGATTGACTCTCTCAGCAGCTGTATTTCAAAAGATCTGTTAGATATTTCGGTTAGCCTGTCTAACAAATCCCTTTAAATTTGATTTGCTCGTTCTAACTACTATTTTGCATATGTAAACGTTAAAAATTCAAAAATTTACAATATTTATTTTATTTAAGCTCAGCAAACCTTCCACCCAGGTTCCACTCTTCTTCCTCTCTCATGTTGCACAACGTAACCTTCCCCCTTCCGACAACTAACTCATCCCTCATCTTTAGTTCAACAACCAAAACGAAAACAACTCTCTTACTTATAAGACTCAAATCCAACCCGTGCTTACAAGATCATCAACCACAAGAACCTTTGGAAAAGAGTTGATCAACCTGGGCACCACCGCTAACGATGGTGGCGTGGTTAAGCAGAAAATCCCTGTGTTCACTAAATCGCACACAATGAGCGACAAAATGTGCATTGAAATCTCAAGCGATGAATCTCAACCAACCACCGAAAAGCTCGAGAAATTCGACATTGAACACGAACGTGACCCTCAATGCGTCGTGCCTTATGTTAGCGAGATCATGGACTACGTGCGCTACCGTGAGGTAAACCCCCAACTTAGACAACAGGCTAAAATTAGTTGACTTTAGGTGCTGTTTATGTGCGATTCTTCGTACATGACGAACATCCAAAAGGACATCAATGAAAAAATGAGAGGCATCCTCGTCGACTGGCTTGTTGACGTACATCTCAAGTTCAAGCTCGTCCCAGATATCCTCTTCATGGCTGTCAACTTGATCGACAGAACTCTCTCGCAGTTCGCTGTCTCTCGAAGCAAGCTGCAACTCGTCGGCATCACTGCAATGTTCATCTATGCAAAGTACGAGGAGATCTACCCTCCAGAACTCAAGGACTTCGCTTATGTCACCGACAAGGCCTACACAAGCAGCGAAATCTTAGACATGGAAGGAAAAATCCTCACTGCCATGTCTTTCAACTTGGCGTTCACGTCCTCGTACAGATTCTTTGAGAGATACAGCAGAGTCTGTGGCTTCGACGAGAAGACTCAGTGCTTGGGAAGATATCTCCTCGAGCTTTGCCTTGTGGAATACAAGATGCAAAAATACAAGCCAAGTTTGTTGGCCTGCGCTGCGATTTATCTTGTGAATAAATTGCAGAAGAGAGAGGGCTGGAGCGATGGAATGGCGAAGAACACGAAGTACAGTGAGCAAGATCTTCGCCCTTGTGCGAAGGAAATGTGCTTGTTGCTTCAAAACTCAACGAAGAGTTCGCTGCAAGCTGTGAGAAGGAAATTCTCAGCTCCAAAGTTCTTTGAAGTCGCCAAAATCCAAGTGGATAAACTCTAAAGGCTTAGATTAGCCGAGAATATCAGATTGGTTTTTTTAAAATTTTGTATATCTTCAGATAGTCTATCATTTCACCGAACAACTATTTACTATGTATATCCTGATGTGAATATATTTATTGGTTTTTAATGAATATTTATGAGGTTCCTTAAGGGTCTAACCGAATAAATGAAAGATTCAAAATTGATTTTTTGTTTCGGATGAGAATAAGATATGGGAAACAGTTGATACTTCAACGCTGAGCTTAAGTTTGAAGTGGTTAATGCATATTGTCATATTATCAAGGACGTTGCGAATGCTCTCATTATCAGAAGGCCAGGTAGCAGCATTTTCATTGCTTGTTGTCAATCCTATAAATCAAATAGCTATCATCCAATAAAGATAAGATTTATGAGGAGCTGAGTACTAAATAATATAGGAAGTAAGACATTACGTCTTGCGTGTCGAATTTAGCATCCATCAGAATAAAACTACGATTGCAGAAAATGTACATGAGTGAGTTAACATAACTGAAATTAGAGTTTTATCCTCACTGAGGATAAGGGTACATTTATCGAAAATTACAAAAAAGGATAAGGATGTATGAGCTATTTACATGAGATTGCTCGCAAATTAAATTCTAATAGGTGTTTACACCTTCACGAATAATTTCAGGAACAACAATAGCTCGAATACATAGACATGACTTATTTATAAAATCAATTTTGGGTTGTTTTAACATGAATATGTCTATTTCTCAAGAAAATTATGAATTACATGTGAAAAATAAATTTTATTTTTACTGCACTTATTAGAAAGCATTTTGATTTTCGAAAATATAGCTTTACTATTAAAATTGGTGAAAAGTTGGTGCCTAAGCTCTAGCAAACGTCCTAAGCACAAGAGGATCAAGAAGCAGTAATTTTATTCTGAGCAGCAAATGTAATGACTTCCCTAAATTGGCCAGCGCCCCTTTACCACCGACGCTGCTGACAAGCTTCGCTTGAAGAAGAACTTTGAAGCAAGGCATTACGAGCAGATCTTGACCAGCAGAAATTAAAAACTTGAGAAGCCATGAGTTTGACTCATCTGAGGTGGAGTTTGCGATAATCATATAAATCGAGAAGTTGGCAGCAAGCAGCAGGAGTGCGACGATAATCATTGCGATAATAAATCGAATCTTATTCTTCTTGTTCCGCTTTTTGAGGAGAGCTTTAAGATGTGCTGAAGAAGTCGGCTTTTCCGTAATGCTATATTAGAAGTAGTTAGCATTAAATAAAACCCAAAAATAGTGTTACTGCACTGTTTTTTTGAGTAACAAGGCTATCACCATAATCACTGGAGTCACGGTACAAAGAGGAATCGCCATCAGCACAACATACGTTATAATTGTCTAATATTTCAAATAGATATATATATAGGTCAAGAGTTTCATTCAACTTTAACAAGTTTACATTTGAGGTTCGCTGGATGAAAATGAAGGAGAAAGTCATGAGGCACATGATTCTGCAGTGTAGCAAGATGATCCTATGCCTCCTGGGAAAGATAGCATCTGAAACACAGAAAATATTCACTACAGGATGCCCAGCCTAGCCATTCATTGAAATAGTTAGGTTAGCAAACTTTAAATGCAAAATTTACCAAAAATGCTTTGAGATATGGATTACGTAATCGGTGGATTTGTTTAAGCTTCCTTTGTTTCTCTTTCTTTCGAAATAACCAGGAGGTACCTATCACGAAGGTGACGTTGAATGTTGCAAGCACCCAAAAAGTAACTGATTTCCACGGTTGAAATGTTCTTAAAGCATCAAATCCGAAGATTTTATAGAGATTAGAGTCTTTAAAAACGCTCAAAATCTGCTCCTGGGGTGATAATTGAGACAGATTCTTGCATAAGCAGACAAAATAAGATAACTCAACGGTGGTAGTTTCGCTTGGGACCACAGTTGGTTGGCACCCTTTCATGCAGGTTGTATAATTCTTACTTCCCATAGGATAATAGATCCTTAGCTGCGTTGTTTGAGAGGTCGCAAAAGTTTCATTAGAACCCTGCTTATTGATTTGGAAAGTGATTTGGTTTGCTTGGGACGGTTGAGTTGCATTTGGACACTCAATAATACTTTGATTCCAAACTGTAGAATAGAGATCGATCTTTTCGTTTTGGGTTGACGCATTGAGATCTCCAGTTAATTGGAAAGCTGGAGTATCATCAGAAAACGAGACTGGAGTAGATTGATAGAGTTGTCCTAGAGTGCCTCTCATGATAAGTAGTTTGAATAAGTCTGTGGAAATCAGAGCCGTTGAGGAATTAGAAGTACTATTTGCTTCTGGAAGGTTTTGCGCAGTAATAAAACTAATATCCTGCATGAGCTGCAGAGTATCATTATAAGTCTGTTTAGTGGAATCTTTTGTCAGTAAGCAGTCGTTTTGAAAAACCATCAGAAGAATATTACTCGCAAAATCTGCAAGATTCTGCGCCGCTGCTGATGTGAGGAGCGAATAGTTACCAGAATCCTTGATTTTTTGAAGCGTTACCTCTGCGATTTTTAGTTGCAACTGGGTAAGAGTTTCGTTGCTTACCATGTTCGAAGCTGAAACTGATTCAAGAATGGCACTGACAGAGGAGACATCCATATCAGTCAACGACGAAGAATTTTGAACAACCTGGAGGAGAGATTGAAGAACATGATATTGATATTCAGAAACCTCCCGGGATTGCTGTGTACTGAGACTGCATTGAGCTCCTGTCCATCCTTGATTACAGAGACACCTATTTTCGAGATACTCCTGCTGATATTGACAAACTCCATTATCCGAACAAGTCGTACAAGAGTAGGAATGAGGTGAAACCAATGACGGTGATAGCGACTCTAGATTCAGATTTGAGAAGTCTTGAAGAATTTCGTTGGTGACGGTAGAGAGTTGACTCGTGCAAGATGGATCTCCAGCACACTTTCTGCAGCGATTGTTGGTAGTATCGCAGAGAGGATAGTCAGTTCCGAGACATAATGTAGGGTTACTCTCGCAGCTACTAGGTGAGGGATTGACACATGTGTTGGTTGTGTGATCGCATTGAGAAGAAGTATATAGAGAGGGACAATCACTATTCTCCATACATTCTACACATTCCCCTAGCCCTGTATTACACCTGTTCTTTCCTGCTATATGAGTACAATGCTGATCTTGAGAGCATGTAATACAGGTATTAGCTGTTGGTGATACTAATGAGCAACTTGATGCTGCAGAAGAAAAGCAATCGGTATTGGAGAGACATTGTACACATGCGCCAGTTGAAGTGGAACATCTTGGCTTTGTTCCACCACAATCAGAATCAGATAAGCATTCCACACACATTGCCAATGCTATTGAACAGCGAGACGTCGTTGGGAAAGGGCAATGTGAGTGGCTTGTACACGGTGTGCAGGTATTCGAACTACATTTTGATGCAGTTACTGTAGTACAGTCAGTATCAGCCAGGCATTCAACGCAAGTATAAGAAGTAGGTGAACATTTGGGGGTAGTTCCACTGCAATCTACATCATTGCGGCATTGCACACATTGCGCTGGTGAAGTAGTTGTCAAGCACTTATTTTCGAGAATAAAGTGCCCGCAATCACTTTGACTCGTACAGGGCACGCATACTTTCGAGGAGCACTTCGCCGCTGACGGTGATGTGCAGTCTGTGTTAACGAGGCACTGTACACATGTGTCGACATAGCAAATGGTTTCGAGTGGAAAGTGACAATCAATGTTCACAGTGCATGAGGTGCAGGTGTTGGTGCTTTGATCACATTTGGAATTCGTTGTTGACGTGCAGTGGGAGTCTACGCTACATTCTACACATTCGTTCATATAACAAACGGCTTCTGGAGCTGAGCAATGCAAGAATGATGTACACTGCACACACTCATTGATGCTTGTGTCACAAATTCCTGCCGTCGAAGAGGTGCAGTCAGCATTAGAGAGGCAATCTACACATTCCTGTAGAGAAGGATGACATCTTCCTCCTAAACACTGGACATCGGATACACATGCTGCTTGACTTCCCAAGAAGTACAATATGAAGATCAGAGAGCAAAGGAGATGTTTCATTGAAATCCTTTCTTGTCGACCTTGGAAGATTTTAAAAGAAAATACTACCTCTACTCAAGCTTTTTAATTAACAATATAAAATTTATTAGAGTTTCGCTTATATCTGCTTGAGCCAAAACCAAAAAAATTGAAAATCTGGAAGGTAAGAGGAACTTCGAACATAATTAATCATGTATAAGTTAAAACAGCCTCTCCTTCAACTTTATGTTGCTAGAATTTAATTTCGCGGTGGCGTTCGTGATTAATTGCTGGCTTGAAGGTATTATAAAAGCAGCAACAACAATAATGATGCCTTTCCAAAGCCATCATTGACTCACTTGTAACTTGAGTTTCAACGGATGAGTTGTTTCCAATTCAATTCATCAGATTTCATTTAATAAAGCAGCACACTCGATCTTGATTCTGTTCTCATTTATTAAATTTAATATATAGCAGGTTGATTAAATTTCGGTCTCTACTCATCTCTAAGAAAAAATCCAAAATTGGGGGAAAAAAACATTCTAAGCAAGAGAAATAAGACTTCATCAGAGACAGTGTTCCAACCAGAGTATCTTTCTAGTTGAAAACATTTACATTGAACTTGTCAATTTCTAAGAATGCTTTTTTCTAACTACAGAGCGACTAAACTGTCCAATACCGCTTTTCCGGAGCTCTCGCTCTTTAAATGTCTCAGTATGCTGCTAAGGGAGGCTCAGGCCTGTTTCAAGCTTTGGGATATGAGGTAGATATAATATAACCAATAGAATAAATTTTTTTCAATGCTGTCATTTAATAACTTCTCATTTGCATTTTTTAGAATAAAATTTTCAGCCAAGTTTTTGTCTGATTAGCTGGTCTTCTATTTAATAATCACTCTAATTTATTTAACAACAGATTCAAGGAAAAGTGCTTAATATAGTCAACAAACACTTAGCGAAGCGTTCTATTGATTCACAGGAGCACTGAATAAGAGCAAGAGGATCTGAATTTCGGTGGTTTTTTCTCAATTAGTGCTCAATTCTAAAATTAGTATCAATATTTTGGCATCATTAAGATGGAAAACAAAGGAGGACCTGGAATCAATTGTTGGGAAGCAGCTCCTCAACCAAAGACTTTAATTAAAATTTTTCAAGAATATGTGCATTTTTCATATATTTGCTACTTTACTTAAGTTGAAAAAATTTCCTTGGAATCTTCTTTGAGAGTTTAAATTGTTCTCCAGCGCCTTTTTAGGTGTCGTCAGTGGTAGCAAATCGTAATTGCCTAGATTGGTGATAATATTTCTAATTGTAAGAAAATTCAAATCAAAGTAGTTCGTTTGTAAATTTTGCTGATAGTAGTCGCTGTTTGTGAGTGATTTCTTCGAGCTATTTGATCCCAATCACCGCTCACAGTGGATATTCGATCAAAAATTTCTCTAACAGCAGGTATTGATGAGTGCCGAAGAAATGTAGCTTTCGCCTCGAAAAATGAAAAACCTTTCGTGTTTGAATAGATTCTGAGGGCTCCCACAATTTTTTTATTGCTGTAGCTCCGAGAATTTAGGGTTTCTTTGAGAGAGATAGTTTGGCTTTTCTGCGGAAAAAAGATAATGCTACTGGTTTTTACTATACTTCACGATATCTGCAAAAACTTGAAGAAAGAGGGATGCTTTTCAAAACTTTTCTCACAATTTCTTTCCTCAATTTCTTCATGAACAAAGCTGTATCTCTTTCTACCATTAATACCATTAATTCATAAGAAAACTATCAAATACTGGTTATCTAGTTGGCGGTCGATTTGATCTTTCCCACTCTTAGCGTCTCAGGAAGAAATTACTATGATTGATGAGTTCTGACTAATTCACTATATTTCGGAATAAGTGTATCAGTAACAGCAAACTCTGAAGTTGTTGCAATAGTACTGCTTAAGTTATCGAAATAACTTTTCTTACCCCGAGAGAAAGACAAATTTGTTTTGATCATCCAAAAATTGGATTGAAAGAGTCATGGATTTTACCATTTAAAGGTACCAATGAATCATTTGCTGCTATAACTAGAGAAAAAGCAACAAACGAATATAAATACGAGGGATATTATATATGACTGAGTAGGAAAATAACAAAACAATCAAACTGTTTTTTAAGCGACAATAGTAATTTTTGTCGAAACAGCTACTTTTCTTCTCAGCATCAATGGAGACTCTTTCACAGACTTCAAATCGAATGTATTCTCAATCTTTGCAGGAGCACTCAGCGTCCTTGCTGGGAGACTCTCGTTTGTATCTTGTCTTATTGTTAAGGTTTTTCTTGTTGGTTCTGGCATGACAATGTTAAAATCAACACTGTCCAAAAATAAATCAGCTCGTTCATAAATGTCTTCAAAGCTGATGTTAGCAGAAGAACTTGTTTGTTGACTGGCGTTCATTTTATGGTAATTGTACTGAAATGAATGTTTAACTTGGATTTTTTTTTAATGATTATTGCTCAACGAGCGTCTGCTTATAAAATAATCAACTCACTGCCAAAAATTCTGTCATTATTAGATTCTGTAGAAAAACCGTATAAAACTTAGTACTGACAATGTTACAAATTATATTTACCTCACATTTATTCGGCCTCAAACTGGTAGAATTCCCAGTTGTGTAATTAGAAAATCGGTTAGTGATGATTGATTTGATAATGACGGATAGAAACTGTCAGAACTTGATACTGCCAATGGATCCCAAAGGCCCTTGACTCATAGTTTAACAAACAAGCATTTTATTTTGAGAATTCCCGATTCTCATCATCAGCTCACATTTTCCCTCATTTCCCTCGAGTTTTGTTGCTGAAATCAGGCAGCGTTGGTATAAAGATATCGGTGAATTGCAGTTCGGGAAGAGAATTATTTGACAATTCACTGCCTAAAACAACGAAAATATTTGGTTTACGCGTTTTATCAGTGCAAGTTTTGTTTCGTCAGCGGATTCAGTATATCATCCCACTGCAAACGACAGATTTTATTAAAAATTAAAGGTTTTTTGCCAGGTTTTTTAATGTGAGCTATAAAAATAACACGCTGATCAGTAGAAACACTTCTTTATTCTAATAAAGAAATTGCTGCGATCACTGCTTTAATTTTGCTTTCAAGCAGTAAGCGAAAGTTGGCTGCTGCATTTGACTGATATAATTAGAAGCTATTTTTCGAAAAAACCCTATTATTTGAAGCTAGTTCGAAAAAAGAGGCGCTACTATTTCTATGTGAGCTTCATTAGCATCTCATGATACCATAATTACTAGAGTGTTATGACGAGCTAATTAGTAACATCTTCATGTTCTCATCACGAAATCATAGCAACTTGATATTTCTCTCAGACAAAATTTTTCAATATTCATGTGTCGGGAAAATTTCACTTGATATGAAAAACTTGGTAAAGCGTTCCTTAGATGTGATTACCGTCGTGTTGCTTACTTCAATTATCAATATAACGACATCAATAGGGCTTGCACCACATGTAGATTATGCTCCCAGCCCCTACATTTATTAGGTTGCCTGAATACTGAAATATCGTTATGTTAACATAAGGAGTTGATTTCTCTTGAATGTGATGATTGAAAGACATTAAAGAAACTTCAGAGAATGAGATTCAACCATTTTTCATGAGGACTCATCTGAGTGATCGGGAGAAGAATTAAATCACGACTATAGTGTAGAAAAATATATTGGAAAATTATGTATGAGCCAAGAGGATTTGTGCTTAGGACAGCCAGTTACGATAGGAAAGTTCAATTTTTCATGGAGATTGTAAAGGGAAGTTGGCTCATTTGTGGTCTAACAAGGATCCCCCTGCATGACACCCAGACAATTGAGAAAGCAACAACATTTGCTGATTTAACATATGTGTTAGCGCTTGTAAAAGTAAAAGTAAAATCGCTTTCGCTATACAAAGGAAACAGGGAATACAGTACAACAAAATTAAGAGAACGAAGGCTGTTTCAAAAACAATAATTAGAAAGGTGATAATTCTCTGAATAATCATCGTTTCAGAATTACGAAAATTAATTTCTTTTAAATTTAAGCCGGTTGATAATTTCACATTACAAATATAGAGGAAAATAACCTCAGTGAGCTAAAAGCAAGTAAATTCAGAGCAACACCACATACAACTCTCAAATCTCTTAAATGGAGTCCTCTAATTAATTTTGTATTTCAAATAAGTTCTATAACCTTTGAAAATCTCCTGAATAAAGCTTATTGGGCCTGCAGTCACCAAAAAGAGGTCTGCTATATTTAGAGAGGAGTTAAAATCAGGAGCCCATTTCAGTATTCTTTCCTCCTTGTCATTACAATAGAAAGACAAATTAAAATAATAAAAAAGTAGGTTATTTTTGCGGCTTCTTCAATAGAAAGTTCTAAAAAATTAAACGAACAATTAAAGAAAAAAAGTTTCTTAACTCTAAGGAGAGACCAAGTTGTGTTAATCCAAATTTGGATTGAAAGGAGTATGAATTTCACAATTCAAAAGTTGGGTAAAACATTTGATGCGCCAAAGGAAAATGCAACAAATGAGTATTAATTATCAATTAAAGCCGTAGAAGTCGATCATACGAAAAAAATTCAGCTGTTGTTTTAAGCAACAATAGTAATTTTTGTAGAAACAGCTAATTTTCTTCTCAGCATCAATGGAGACTCTTTCACAGACTTCAAATCGAATGTATTCTCAATCTTTGCAGGAGCACTCAGCGTCCTTGCTGGGAGACTCTCGTTTGTATCTTGTCTTATTGTTAAGGTTTTTCTTGTTGGCTCTGGCATGACAATGTTAAAATCAACACTGTCCAAAAATAAATCAGCTTGTTCATAAATTTCTTCAAAGCTGTTGTTAGCAGAAGAACTTGTTTGTTGACTGGCGTTCATTTGATGATAATTGTGTTGAAAATGTTGTTTTCCTTGTTTTCCTTGCGATTTGTTTTATTGATTATTGCTCAGCGAGGGGCTGCTTATAAAATGATCAAGGCACTGCCAAAAAATCTGTCAAATATAAAATCTGTGTTTTACTAAATAAAAACTTCACACTGACCATATTTCAATTATTATTAACCGCATTTCTAAATTGTCTTGAAGCTGGTGTAAATTTCGATCGTGTTATTGGAAAATTGGTTAGTGCCTTTTGATATTTTAATGACTGATGGAAATATCATCATTTGACCTTTTGAAAGGGACACTTCATCACATCTGACTCATGGCTCAGAAAACGACGAGCAATTTCTCACGATTTGTGACACGCTGGTGCACCTGTGCTGTTTTCTTCACTAAAGTCATATTGATGAACACTTTTGCACGGCGCTGATATTTAACAATTGTTACCACACTAACGGGCGTGAGATTAATTGTCAATCTACTGCGTGAAATCCGTAGGTTAATTGGATTAAGTGTTTCCACCAGCGTAAGTTATGTTTCATCAGCGGATTCAGTAATACTCGTCTCAATTATAAGTGGACTGGACTATATTAAATTTTTGAGGTTTGTTTACAGGTTTTTCTCAGTGAATTAATTAGAGCAGCAAATCAGTATAAATCTTCTATTTTCGATAAATAAATAGAGAGACTTACTGTTGACGATTTGCAGTCAATCATTCATCAGAGCTTGTTGTTATCGCTCACTGATAGAAACTCTGCAAAACATTCTTTTAAATGTTCCTGTTATTTTAATCAATTTCGAAAAAAGAAGGTTTGGTGTTTTTCTTTGAACTGAAATTAGATTTCTAGATGCCAAGGAAGAAGACTCAAAAAAATAATAAAATACGTGTACAAGTTCTCTTTTCGAACGCATCTGTACTTGATATGGGTTTCATACTTATTCTAAACTTTCAGACAATCTCTCTAGTATAATAAATACTTTTTTCCCATTGCTGACATCATTGATAATAAATTGGTGCCAATTGCGGTTTTTCATTGTTTTTGATAGGCTTAGGGGTTGATAGTAGTATAGAGAGAGAGAACTTATATAGATTAACACATCATTTTGACTTTTAATCGCTATCTCTTTTTTTTTTTGGTAACTTAATAGCTGAGCAGTGTAATAGATTCTGACTGGATATCGCATCCAATTTCTTGGGTTAGAAGAATTATTTCTCAGGTGATTCAAGGTAGCAGCGTCCAGTCATCCATATAGACTTTTTAAAATTCCAACAATTTTCTCAATAATATTTGTGAAAGAACCTTGAAGAAATGGTCACTTACAGGATTTGGAGGCATTCATAAGGCTCTTAAGAGAAAGAGCTATACAGGACTTCGCCAGACAGCAAAATTTTGACACTAAAACTAAATCATAAAAAAAAAAAATCAATTCGTCTTCCAGCAGAATATTGCTGGGAGTTGTGTTTGATAGGTTCAATTATTAAAATGAACAGCTCTAAAGAATAACATGGTCTTATACTTTTCTATATGTTTTCAACATGCACTTATTGCTCCAAATTTCATTGAATTATTCTCTACTGACCGAGACAACTAGAATTAATTTTGTAAAATAGTTTCCATTTTCTCATTCTCTAATTGTAACGAAACAGAAAAGCGTAAAAAAACAATTACATTAATCCCTCACGCAAACCTAACACTCTTAATTCGTTAGCTAATTGAACGTTCTAATAATCGTCTCAAACAACGCGAGCTTGATGGCACAATAGATTTTAGAAGAAAAAATTATTTTCTGAGGGTAATTGCAGATTTCTCATGAAATGTTAAAAGATTTTGTAGTCTTCTTCGCTGAGAGCATCTCAAAAAAAAAATGTTTTGAGTGTTAATTTTTATTATTTTGAAAACTACTGCATTGAACATGAATGAGATTTCCGCTTTGATAATTATGGATATCGAGCATTTTTGTCCCAGCTCCAATATCTGTTTGATTTTTGGGAATGCATATGACTCCTAATGCTCGTTGGTAAAACGTTTTCTTCCTTATTGCATATTGAACCTAAAATCAAATACAAAAATCAACTCTCTAACTTCTGAAAAACTTTGAACAGAGATCACTGCAAGGCTCACTCATCACAGAGACTGAATGAATAAAGTTTCATTCTTTAAAAGTCACTGAACGCCTAGTATAAGACTAAATAGTAAGATAACCTCTACAGGACGCTGATTGGTGTTGGCCGTCTCATTTTCTTTGACCCTCGTTGTGGTTACTAGTAACCAACTGAATGTCAAAGGCTATTCGCAGGGAAAAAATAGATATATTCCTTTTTAGATAAATAAGGTTATTAATTACATCCCTCACACAAATCTTTGCCTATTTATTCCTCAGTCCTATAGAGTAAATCTTGGTTTGTAATTTTTGCAAGTATATAAAGTTACAGGGACAATATATAATTAATCATTCCTAATGTATTATCGCAGCTGTTTTAGAAGAAACATATCGACATGGCCGATTCTAAGAGACGAGAAAGTAATTAAGGGGATTCAAGATTATTCTGTTAAGTACTCTTATCTGAAGTGGATTCAACGTAAACGGCCTTTTCAGCCTTAACATCTAATAATTTTATCGTTGAATCGACAGAGGCGCTTGCTAGCCTATCTCCGCTACCATTCCACCTCACGCACCGCACCCCATCTAGAACACACATTACCAATTCAACGAAATGTTGCATTTAATTATTCATGAAAAGAAAATCAAAAGTAGCATTTCTTATTATAAATAGAGGAAAATTGACAGATGTTACCTGAGTAAAGTCCATCAAAGGTTTCAACGATCTTAGATTCTCTCCTATCATAAATTTTTACATTATTGCCTTGGCCACCAGATGCGAGTAAGTTTCCGTTGTTCGGACAAACATCTATCCACCAAGTGTACTTCGGCTCTCCTAACAGATCTCAATATTATGAAAGCTCGAATGATAATGTTAAAATAATTATTAACAATTCATGTATTACTCTCAAAAATGTCCTCTTATTAAAGACAAGTAACAACTACCTTCGCTTCTCTCAAGTTGTATTGGGTTCTTCAGTGTGAAGCTCTCTTCTCAACGTCTAGCACATTAAGCTGATTTCGATCATATTTGATGAATAGCAAAGGCTCCTCAGAATTAATGCTCCATCTGCAACGCCCTTCAACGTCTAAATAAAGAAATCCTGTCTAAGCTACCACGAGGATTGGTCATATTCATCTTCAGACAAAATGTGGAGTAATCGGTATTTAAGTCTGAAACTATACAATCTCCCATACTGGAAAGAGTCGCTACAGTCTCTCCGCTGGGGTCAAAGTCAAGACCAGTTACCCGATTGCTTAGGAAAAAAGAGCGCATTAAAATTGCCTTTCGGCAGCAAAGCACAATTCAAATTACTTTAATTAATATCATCATAATGCCACCCGGTCTTTCGACAAAGCTTTCCGATCTCATCAACTTTCAAGGGACTGGGATTTATTTTGAATAAGTGATAAGATATTTTTCCTTTCAGCGAGATCGCACCAAGGAGACCTCTCCTGGGATTATACGTGATATCACCACTGCTAGTAACTACAATGAGAGTAAAAGCAATAATAAATTAAAGGGCTGAAGAAATATTTTTCAAAGAAGTCTGTTAATAGCAACAGAAAGGATGAAAATATGATTTTACCTCCGAGAGCCTCTTCAAAGAAGTAGACCTTGCTCGCTTTTCCTCTTTGTGAAACGTTGAAGATCTCCAAATTGGCGCAGCGGAGGGAATGATGGAGAGAGACGAGAAGGTCTGTGTTCGGAATCTCTTTCAGATGAGTCCAGCTAAACTCACCTTTGGAAATAATGAGTTCTCATGTTCTTCTAAAGATTAAATTAGAATAGAAACATACCGTCTCTTTTTCAGTTGAACTCCGTTAAAACGGGTATTCCTGTTCAGTTTCAGGGTTAGTAATGGTGATGTAGTTGTTTGTTCTTGAGCTCCAGGCGAGTAACTCTCGGGAAGCTTCGGAAACTTTTTCTATTTGAAATTAGATATTGAATCATAAGAGGATTAAAGGCTAGTCTCAAGAATAAGAAAAAGAGGTTCTGTAAGGCATGTAAAGAGCAATGTGTTTTTCAAAAGCTGCTTACTGGTGTTGTTTTGTCGCAACACCGTCTCTCGCTGTTTATTTGAGTGTGGAGTGAGTGAAGTTTAACATTAATTAACTCACAATATCAATATTCATGAGTAATTGCTTTGTGGAGAAGCAGACTCGAATAATTAAAGCTGTTGCTACAAGTTGGTTTATTTAAGAACTGCTCACGCCTTCTCAGGCTCATAAAAAGATTTCTTTAAAGCCAAAACGAATTCTGCTAACTTAATTTAACTATTCGATAAAAAAAAATCATAACCCAAAAGAGGTCAGCTCGCGATTAATTTTCTCGATTTTTTGTCGTAATTAAATCCCGTTCCCATACAATTATCATCAAATAAATAGTAGAAGGAGTATTCAAAATGCTTTGTGAGATAATCTACTGCCTTCTCTGCATGTAATACTTATCTACACCCTAAAATAAAAAAGGCAAGATATGGAAATTTTATCATTCTCAACAAATAATATATAATCGCTTCGCCACCATATATCGGTGGCACTTGAACTTTTTAGAGGAGACACATGGACATCACTGTACCTATCGTTTCAATAAGAATAATGAAAGTTTTTGAGCAATGATTTATGAGGTCTATCTGGAGTCTCTGCTGTGTGAATAATCTTCTCAGCCTTAAAGTCTACTACTTTTATCGTTCTATCCTGAGAAGCGCTCATCAATAGTATCTCTGCAATTGCTTACGCACTCAAAATCAGAATAGAACACTGCATTTTTTCCATCAATTTGGACATCTTTTTCACCGAGCTTACCAAATATTTAGAGCTAGGAATATCATCGCCTCAAATGCTCAAATCTATTTTCTATCTGATTGCATCCGCAAATTTGGCTTCAAGGATATTACAAAACAAGCTATTCCCTTTCTAAGAGAGCATAATAAGAAATTAGGTGATTCTAAATAAATAAATTTCGCAATGCAAAACTCACAGAAAATATCTTTCCGCAAAACCCGCAAAGGGCGTATCTCGAAGATCGTTCAAGAAACATATCTCCGCGATGACATACCATCAGGTTTGAAGAAGAGCCAAGAAAGTTTAGAAAATCCAGGTGATTTTCTTCCCATCTTCGTGCATAACTCCGAATATCATTATAGGCATTCTTGACTTAGAGTCAGATAACGAGAAGTTTATCTATATTCTGGACACTAACACCTTCCTTAACCAGATCGACCTCATCGAAAACTGCCCAATACTGAACAACGTCGTTGTTTTACAGACTGTATTGGAAGAAATTCGCTTAAAGTAGCCTTTCCCATTAAGAAATGCCTAAATTTCCCTTTTCACAAAAGAAACCAACAGACATTTGAAACCCTACGCAACTTGATCACAGCAGAAACTCATAGGAAGTTTTACGTTTTCAATAACGAGTTCTTCAAGGCTACATATGTCGAAAAACAGCCAAATGAAACTTTTGCGGCTCGAAATGAACGAGCGATTATCGTTGCTGCTGAATGGTACACAAAGCACTGCGCAGTAAAGATAATATAACTGGTTGCGTTGGCTTAACCTCATTTTTAAGCAATATAATATTGACGTGCTATTCATTTCGAACTCATTTAAAATGCTGGAAAGCGCTAAAGAAAAGAATGTCAAAGGCTGCACCATATTCGAGTTTATCCAGTATAATAAGCCTGATTCGTCTGATTTTTTAACCAATTTAACTCAAATTTAGAACTTACTGTGGAGATTACCCCGACTTGATCGACTATTTGGGCTTCGAGGAGCATAGCCAGATGGATATCGAGCCAGAAGAAGAGAAAAAAGCGATTTATGACGCTCATATGAACCAGACTGACCTTCTGAACGCCATAAGAGCAGGAGAGATATTCCAAGGAAAAGTCGCAGTCAATCGCAACAATTATGAGGATGGTACAATATCCATTTAATGGCAAATTCTGAATTATTAACCGCCCCAGGTCGCGCGTTTATTCCCAAATACGGTATCGAAATAAAACTGAAGGGACTCAATAATCTGAACAGAGCGCTTAATGGAGATGTTGTCGGCATTAAGCTTCTTCCAGAATCAGGTTTGTGCCAAATTTCAAACGATTTGAGCTAACTCAATCGAATTCTAAAGAATGGGTCACGGTACAAGAAGCTGTTTTCGAAGATGAAGAAGACGTTATTGGTGCAGGCACTGAAAGCGCCCATCCTGTTGAGGTCGAGGAGAATGAAACGTTGAAGAAGCTAATTGAAAGGATTGTGAAACAGAACCTCACACCTGCAGGCAGAGTCGTCGGTACTCATATTTGTCTAATAATATTCCTCATCATTGTGATTGAATAGGTATCGTAAAGCGTATCCAGAGAAACTTCTGTGGACAGTTGAAACCAAGAGAGGAAACAATGGACATCGAGGAAAGTGTAACAGTGAGAGAGTTTATCCCAGCAGATTCTCGCTACCCTCCAATTTTGATCTCATTGAAGAACGTAAATCACTCTTAACCACGGGAAACAAAAACAACAAATTGATTGTCCTAGGCGAAATTACTCGAAACTAAGAAGATAGTTGCTAAGTTCGACTCTTGGAGCATCTCAAGCAAATTCCCAAGAGGTCATTTCGTGCGTGTTATAGGAGACATTGGCGATTTGGACACGGAACAGAAAGTTATCCTCCTCGAACATAACGTTGAGCTTCGAAATTTCTCAAAGCAAGTTTATGACTGTCTTCCTCCTGAAGGAGTAATTGCATTCTTGCACGAGTAGTTTTAAATGAACTCTTTCTCTGTTGTAGGAAAAATGGCAGATACCTGAGCAAGAATACAAAGTTAGAAAGGACCTCCGCTCTTATAATATCGTAAACCCTTTTAAGACTCTCTTAGAAGCATCCCTTATTCGTTGCTAGTGCTCTATCGATCCTCCTGGATGTAAAGATATCGATGATGCTTTGCACAGTCGCGTTCTTCCAAATGGCAATATCGAAGTAATACACATTATGATTTCTATTAAAGCTCATTGTTGCTAAATTGCTGCAATTTAGATCGGAGTCCATATCGCTGACGTCACGTACTATGTCAGACCAGACACCGCTATCGACCTCGAAGCAGCAAATCGCTGCACCACAGTTTACTTGGTCGGCAGAAGAACTGACATGCTTCCAAAGCTTTTGACGGAGACACTTTGCTCGCTGAAATGCGACGTCGAGCGTCTTGCGTTCTCAGTTGTTTGGGAAATGACCAATGACGCCAAAGTCGTGAAAGTCGACTTTTTCAAATCGATTATTCTTTCCAAGGCCTCTCTGACCTATAAAGAGGCCCAACAGAGACTTGACGATAAGGAAGACCATTCCGAGCTTACCGAATCTATTAGAGGACTCTATCGCATTGGAAAAATCCTCAGACAAAGACGTATTCAAAACGGTGCCTTGACCCTCGCTTCGACTCAAGTCAAATTCTCCTTTGATGACGAAACTCACAATCCAACCGACGTTTCTTTCTACGATATGCTCGAAACCAACTATCTCGTCGAAGAATTCATGCTTCTCGCCAACATCGCTGTTGCTGAAAAAATCCTTTATCATTTCCCTTCAAACTCAGTACTCCGAAGACACTCCACACCTAAACCCAAGCAAATGAAGGAATTCGCCCAACTTTTGGAAAAACTCGGCTATAACATGGATTACTCGACCTCCAAGAATCTCGCTGATAGTCTTGACGCCATTCAAAGAAAAGATGAGCCTTTCTTTAATAAACTCGTTAGAATTCTGACGACTCGTTGCATGAATGAGGTAATTATAAGACAGACACCATCATCTAAACGTGCCCTAGGCTACGTATATCTCAACAGCTGACTACGACTACCCTGAGTTCCACCATTACGGTCTTGCCGCTTCAGTCTACACTCATTTCACATCTCCTATTAGAAGATACGCTGACGTCCTCGTCCATAGGCTTCTCGCGGCTGCTATCGACCTCGAATCGCTTCCCAAGAACATGTGTAATAAACAAAGACTCACGAGACTCTGCGATAAGATGAACATGAGAAATCGAAATGCGAGAAACGCGAGCAGAGCTTCTTCAGATTACAATACATACCTATTTTTCAGAGTAATTTGCCATTTGAGGCTCATCACCTAACTTTCATAGGGAAAAACTGTTATTGAGCCGGGCATGATCTCCAGTATTCAAACAAACGGCGTGAATGTTGTGATTCCGAAGTACGGTCTGGAAGGGTTTATTCAATTCAGCCCTGAAGAAGAAAAGCTCAATGCGAAACAATTTGTAGCGACGGTGGGAGAAACTGGACCGAAGATTGTGAGCGTAAGTTGTTTGCTTATAACGTGAGGTTTATTGGGCTGTAGGAAATTATTTTGAAAGGAAAGACGCAGAGAATCTTTGATCGCATTTGGGTGAAGGTGTCCGTCGAACTCGAGCATTTCCATAAGAAGATTAAAGTCGAGTATATCGGAAATGAGCCACCTTCTGATCTTAAGATGATTGAAGAGGAACCGAAGTCTTAAAGGAGTCTTAGTGAAATAGAATGAGTCTAAGCAAAATGTATGTTGTTCATTGTGTCTAAAAATGTTGGTTTTCGTCGTGAAGATAATAAAGAAGTTTCATAGCCTGAGAAAAAAGGAATAGCTTTAAGAAAACTGAGGAAAAGTATTAAATTTCGAGAACTGTGTGTTGAACTTGGGTTTACACGAGTCGTGCAGAAAATGAAAATCTCTATTTGCAAAGGCTTAACGAGCAAAGATGGATTCGTGCAGGGTTTTGAAAGCATTTTTTTTTTTATTAATTAGAATCGGAGTTATCTCCCTATGGGAATTTAGCACGAAGATTAGGGTGCCATGCAAAGAAGAGATCAGAGGGGATCTCGAAAGAAAAATAGCAGATTTCCGTATTAATTTAGAGATTTAGAACTTTATCTTGAAACTTTAGTTTAAACTGAAAGATTTCTGCCATCTTAAAGCATGAAAGCTTAATAGCACACATTGATGAAGTGATAAGGATTCAATTGTTCGCGATTAGAAATTTCAGAAAAGAAAAGATCTTCAAATAATACAACGACATTTATTAATAGCAACTAAAAAAAGAGAAACTTTCATTTAAATACAACAAAGCAAAACTATCATACCAAAAATGTGCAAAACTATTACAATATATAGTCGTTTTTGACATTAGATATTTACCTTGATATCCCCTTTCAGACTGCCTTCAAAGCTTCTTTTCACACTGGCTCAGACTTGATCTCCTTCAGTTCAGCTCGAATTCGCTTCAAACCTCTCGCATTAGGCTAGGTATTAAAAAAAGATATATATACGGTTATGAAAGGTTTACAAGGCCTAACCTAATATAAAGACCTGAAGCAAACACCTGTAATGGAGATGTTCGATCACACTCTTACATCTATAAAATTTAGGAAGGGCTCAGCCGATTCATTTCGGCTTGCCAAACACAAGCTCGAAAATTTTTTTGTTTTTATTTTAAATCTCAAAATTTGCTCGCTTAAATAGGCAAAGGTTAACTTTTCGTCAGAACTATTGAACTGTTCTATGAGATTCGATATTGAATGGAAGATTGGTATGGCGGTAATTTATGTAATTCGAGTTATTTTGATGAATGAAATTCATTCAATTAAAATACTGCCGATTTTTTAAGATTTTTTGAAAGGTTAATTGGAATTATTATGCTTTATAATTCTCAACTTCAAATGTATTCTATTGTTTTAATCGAATCATTTTGCGCTCAAAATCGATTTGAACTGGTAAAATAAAATCTCAGCAGAGCGAGAATCGTGAATAAATTCGTGTATAAAATTGAATGGATCAATAACAATCTGAACCATAAAGCGGAATAGCGCATTGGAATAAAGTGCATCAATGACAATTTTAAAAGACAAAGCTTGAGTACTTTCTTCAAGTCTCGCATATAGCTATGAATACTCTGACTTCTCGTCATGAAATCCGGAATTCCGATTTCTTTCTCACAAATTTTTCAAAAACTCCCTTTCTATATTTAGAATCCTGCTACATTTGCTCAGAACAACACGAAAATCGAGCCCACAATGACAGTAGTCACAATGCATCACCACTTTTCGTTGGAGAGAGGAAGCCTTGTTATGTTATTTTCTGTTATGTTATACTGAGCAAAGTTTATATTTTGTTCATCGGAAATTTTATCGAAAATTAAGAGTTCAATAAAACAGTTCAAATCAGAATAAGAAAGGAACCAGACATCCAAAACTGGAAGTCGAGCTTTTCACCTTCGATATTTTACTCTGAAGTCAAGAAACCAACGACTTTCTAAGTGTATATTCCAAATTCGACTTTTGATAATTGGTGTAATTGATGTGAAGGATTTCTATATCATAAGATACGCATAAAAGGTATAATATCCTGAAGATTGTCTGAACTACTCTGAGCGAAAACTGAAGAAAACTGCCTCAGCTTGAGTGAGGATCGCCTTTTGGATAATGTGGCCTCTGCTACATGTTATTAAAATTATGTCTGAATAGCGAATATGATTAAAGAATCAGCGACTTTCATGAATAGATCTCTCTTTTTGTGAAGCTCGATACGGTTGATTCTAATTTGCATCCAAGAAAAATCTTATCAGATTGTATTTGAATTACTTAGTAGCAATATCGTTTCCTGCTATTTTACCTAGAATCAGTTGATATTCATTGGAAAACTAATATTGATCACTAATCGCGATCCAGATTTCAGAAAGTCCTTAATCTAGCAAACGGTATAAGCTCTGACTTGATGCTTACAAATTCTCTAGCCATATTAGATCATTCACACTGGTTAATGGAACTATGCTAAAGAAACGGCTCATTTTGAAGGACAAGATGAGCGCTGCATCCTAACCTGTAATCTGGTTGCAGCGTCCAGCAATTCTTGTACATTTGCTATCAGTTTCTGATTTGAATTAAATTTATCGAAAGAAATCCAAATCAAAGCAAACCAACAAAAAAAAATCATGGAAAAAAACTCAGAAACAACATCAACAACAACTGAGATCATACATCTTGATCTTGACAACCAGAGTATAGGTCCTGAAGGAGTTTCGGAGATACTTCATGACGAAAAATTGAAATATATCGAACGACTCAGTCTCAGATTTAATAGTTTAGACCATGATGCCATTGCACTTATCGGAAGCAATAATACCTGGTATAATCTGAAAGAACTCTACTTATCTGGAAATCAGCTCGGTGACAAAGGAGCTTCAGCTATCGGAAACAACGTCGCATGGGTTAACTTACAGGATCTAAGGTTATCGCGATGTCAGATCGGCAATGAAGGTGCTATAAGCTTGGCAAGCAATACTGCATGGAAAAACTTGAAGAAACTAATACTGGGCCAAAATAAAATTGGCGTTGAAAGCGCAGTTGCTATCGGAAAAAATACAACCTGGGTCTATTTAGAAGAACTTTACTTAAAAGGTAACCAAATCAAGGACCTTGGAGCGATAGCGATCGCAAAGAACAAATCTTGGGAGTCTCTTCAAAAACTTGAATTGGGAAACAACAAAATAGGAATTAAAGGCATCAAGGAATTATGTAGTAACCCAACATGGGTAAATCTCCGTGAGTTAGGCCTCCAACAGAACAATCTTGGTAGTGAAGGAGCCAAACTTATTGCAGGGAACCCGATTTGGAAGTACCTTGAAATCCTCTCTCTAAACTCAACAAAGATCGGCGATGAAGGCGCGTCTGCGATCGGAGAAAATCAAACATGGGACCTCAGTGAGCTGAGAATCGCAAATAATTATATCACTTCAATTGGAGCCATCTCCATAGCGAAGAACATCAATTGGACGAAGCTAAAACTCCTGTCATTCTTTGGGAATAATATTGGAGACGGAGGATGTGTGGCTATCGCGCAGAACCAAACCTGGTCAAATCTCGAAGAACTAGGTCTGTGTGGTAACGGGATTGGTGATATCGGGGCGATAGAGATTGGGAAGAAAGCTGTCTGGGAGAAATTGAAAAAGCTGGATCTTTCAGGGAATAAAATTAGCCATGAAGGTGCGGTTATGCTAGCAGCAAATCACAGTTGGATTAGCCTCGAAGAACTGGATTTATCAAGGAACTTGATTGGATACAAAGGAGGGCTTGTATTAGGCAAAAACGGTCTCTGGAAAAATTTAAAGCGGCTGGGCCTATTATATAATGAAACCATCAATATTGAGGAAGAGTGCGCTTTGAAGAGTAATTCTGAATTTGGATCGAAAATTAGTATTTAGCAAGTCGAAAAATTAAAATTGAAATTAAGAGGATATAATTCATTTGTTAAAACTACTCTATTGTGAATTTTAAAATATCTGCTTTGCGAAGAATTTAAATTCGCTCTAGATACACTGATTAGCTGAACTCAGAATCAGTTAGCAACGCTAGTTTAACTCATTTAACTCTTGATAACCACAATACTATTTGAGTTTCGAAGCTTTTTATGGTAATAGAAAATAAGGATTTTATAAAATAAATTTATTTAACAACACCAGAATTCTCTCAAAAATTTCATGCTCTCGTTGCCACATGATGAAATTGAAACTGAGAAGGACTCATTCTCTTTATTAGAATCTCAAACTCCGAGCCTGTTCGCGTTTTGTTCGACCAATAGTAACAAAATAAACGTAGTTGTATTGGACTCAGGAAAACTGTATACCCAAATCGATGGAGCACGATTGAGATCCGTACGATGTATATACGATGGTAATCTACTCAAAGAGGTAATTATCTCATCATTTTCATGCAAAAGCCTCCTGGACTCATGTCATGGGTATTCCAGGGACGGCACTACTCGTTTCGCTTCATCATAGCTATGAGTATTCGGCAGCCTTAACAATTTTTGATATTTCAGCTAAATTTAGTATTGCTCAGCCAGTGTTCTCCTTTGAAGAAGTCGAAGGCTGTAACTTCAATTTATTGTTTCAAAGAACCCAAATGATGCTCCAGGCACAGGACTCGGAAACATAGTCTACAACGCACGTAGAAAATTCTTGGGAGTTATTCCTATTGGAAACAAAACGGCTTACCACCTAATTTCTATTAATAATGACATGTCCCAAGGCCGACAATTCGCTAGAGTTGTTAGGAAGACCAAATGGCATACTCTGATCTTGAGTGCCCCTCAAGATCCAAAAGGTTGATGAAATGATGATATTTATGTAGAAGCTACATGTGATTTTTTTCTTTCACTTCGATTGGCCGGTTAGTTAATTATTCCTTAAATAAGCTTTGAGAATCACATTACAGATTTCCATTTTGACCTGAAAGGTGAGCATGCGGCGACTATTGACAGGTCTGGCGTATGTTGGGTTTCGGGGGTTGATACTGGGAAATGTCTCTTCTCGTTGAGAGTAGCTCACAATAGGAGTAAGTTCCTAATTTATGATATTTCTCCTTTCGATTTGGGCCATTAACTTTCAATCTTTCGCTACCGAATTTAATTAGGTCTTAATAATCGCTGCAGATGGGCTTCCACTACTTCAGAGTCCTGCTTGTTTGTTAAAATTAAACAGAAGATAGTCAATGTCATCGACGCTGAGAAGAAGGCTTTGATTCTAAAAGGTTCAATTCAACTAGATAAACGTAATATTTTATTGCTTTGTAGTATTTTTATGTTATTTGCCATAAGAATGTACTCTGTGGATTGATGCTTGCCCAAATGACGGAAATTTATTGGCTGCTGCTGGTGAGGATAAGAGCATTGTGATTTATGATCGCCGTGAGAATAAACTCGTGAGAACCTATGATGATGTGCATTCAAGTAAGAAATTGCCTTATTCAAAAAGAAAATCAATAAGCTAGAATGCATTAATTGTGTCAGATGGAGTCCGAGTGGAGATAAGCTAGTAACCGCGTCTGACGACGGCAAAGCAAGAGTGACAGAAGTTGGAACCGGAAAAACACTCATTGAGGGGATGATCAGTGATGAAGGTAAACATTTTTCCTGTTAATAAATCTGTTAATTAATTTGAGTTTCAGATTATTTAAGTTCGGCTTGCTTCCTTTAGATACATCATCATGTTGAAAACAAAGCAACAAAAAAGAGTAATTGAGTCTGCGGATGAGAAATAACATCGGTTCATTAAAATTGTATTTAAAATTTATTCGGTGCTGATATTTGTTGCAATTCATATAAATCTCTGGAAATTAGACTTAGAAAGAGTATATTTATCGGGAGCATATTGATATTCATGTTTGAGAATATAAATAAATTTGTTTACAGCCTAATTATTGCTCAATATTCGTCATTAAAAACTTTTCGCTCGCAAGATTTCTCTGTTTTAAGCTTTATTCTCATAAACTAATCTCAAAATAATGAAATATCCCATTGTCATTGTCAACGAACGTATTTGAGATTGACAAGCAAACGCTCTAAGAAAAAATAAATTGACATACCAGTATATGATCAACAACACAAGTTAGCATCTAGAGAGGAAGAGACTATGGTTAATTGTGGATTAAGCTTTCATAATCAAATTATTATAGAATATAAGGAGATGAGATAATGGCCATCTCATGTGAAATGGATTATGTTATTAATTTTTAAAAATATAAATTAATACTATTCTATTCGGCGTAATCGTTGCGAATTGAGCGTTCCATCTTAATTATTATAAATTTACTCATTATCTTAAGGTTGTAATTGTTATTATCTTAAGGATACCCAAATTGATAAGACTTAGGCGAAATCCATTCCACATTAGGAGAGACTAGCTCTCAACTTCATTTCTTTTCAATATCAAGGTATAATATTTCTCTTGGTTCATAGAGAAGCTCTACCTTGTAATGCATCTCATATCCCGGGGGAAGAGTATAGTTATACGTAGACAGGAAGAGACTCAAGATGATTTTCCCTTGGATGATGGCGAGATGCTGTCCAATGCAGTTTCTTGGACCTGCAGAGAACGGAGTGAAGCTAAATGGGTTCTTGTGAGCCTCGTGTTCAAAGTCAGGATGCTCCTTAATCCAGCGATTTAAATTGAAGCGGTAAGGGTCCCGGTAAATCAGTGGGTTATAGTTATTCGTGATCATTGCCATGTTCACGATCATCCCTTTTTTGACATAGACATCTTCAATATAGTGACTTTCAGCGACATCTCTTGCAACCAAAATGCCTGTTGGAGTTGCTACTCTCAGAGTTTCTTTCAGGAACGCATGGATATTCTCAGCCTTGCTCAGCAGATCATTCGAGATGTTCGGTCCGGCCTGTGATAGCTCGGTAGCTTCTTTCATCAGAGCTCTTTGGACTTCTTCGCTTTGTTTCGTGAAGAAGTAAGTTGCCATAGTCAACATGTGACTTGTAGAGTCCATTCCACCGAAAAAGAAGGTGATAAACTCATGCAGAATCTCCTCGTCACTAAACTCGTCATCGGTTCCTTTGCTTTGCTTTTGACTCTGTAATAGGATAGTGAGGAGGTCCGGCGTCTCCGAAAGCCCTTCGCCTTGTTCAAACTTCTTCTTCTTGAGTTGGATCATCTCCGAGCAGAAACTCAAAAACTTTTTGCACTGATGTAAGTAGTCTCTGTTTCTCTTGAAAAGCCCGAGCTTTATGCCTTTCAAGCCAAGAAGAAGGTTCTCAGGAGCACGGGTGTTCTCAGCAGTGATTTCGATGAGCTTCGAGAGATAAGTGGAGGGTGGTTTTCCTTCAATTGTGATGTTTTCGAGTTCTCCTCCGAAGAAAATTCGGAAAACTAGTTCTCCTGTGATCTGTTGAAAAAGTTCAAGTATGTCAATGTGTTTCCCTTTACGAGCTTCAATCTCTCTGGAGAAGATGTGCTGAGTAGTCTTGATCATAAGAGGAAGCTGTGAAATAATGAACTCGTGTCTGAAGGTTTGAGATAAAGTTTTTTTGTGTTTTTTCCATTGGGTATTGTGACTGAGTAAGAGACCATGTCGTAATAATGGCATGAAAGGTTCATATATGGCGGATTTCGGATATTTTGAGGGATCAGACAAGAATGCTTTGACCAAACTTGGATCAACTAGATAGATTATAGGAGTGGTTCCAATATGGGTAGCGAGGAATCTCACTTTTGGGTTTTTTTGGATAATTTCTTTGAACCACTTAAACCCATCACCATTTTTGGTATCGATCTTCCTTTGATAGTAAATTCCTTGAGGAATTTTGAAGCAAACCTCAGCGCCTTGCTTTTTGAAGCCTTGAAGGATGAGCCATAGCCTAGCATACTTCCAGCAGACTCTCACGATGAGAAATCCCAGCAGCATGAGCAGGATTTGTGACCAGCTCGCTTGAACAGTCAGATTAGATTGAGATTCCATGGTAAAATATCTTTATTAAAATGAGTTGCAAAAATGAGTATTTTTAGAATAAATTCTTATTTCTTAATTGAGCATTCAAATACTCATTTAATCAAATCTAATTAATTTCTTCCCTCTTAATTTTCATACCAACGTATACTGTACATCAATCGAAATATGCAGCTTAGTTCTTATCTATTGTTATATTGAGTAGGGATGATAGAGCCACTAAGTTATTTCTTTTCAATATCAAGATATAATACTTCTCTTGGTTCATAAAGCATTCCTAACTTATAATGCATTTCATATCCCGCAGGAACAGTGAAGTTATAGGCTGACAAGAAGATGCTCCATATGATCTTCCCTTCTATCATTGCCAGGTGTTGCCCAATGCAGTTCCTTGGTCCTGCCGAGAACGGAGTTGCAATGAAAGGATTTTTTTGCGCTGCATCTTCGAAATCAGCATGGCCTTGGATCCAGCGGTTCATATTGAAGCGATAAGGGTCAGGGTGGTACTTTGGGTTATAGTTATT
>ENA-UOTZ01000585-UOTZ01000585.1-compost-metagenome-genome-assembly--contig:-NODE-585-length-30453-cov-8.547505_pt1 | contig 30453 bp, 8 predicted proteins | sample MGYA00238144_ERZ746983 | MGnify/ENA primary metagenome ERZ746983 (study PRJEB28759, sample SAMN06268863) | compost metagenome | isolation source: single cell | place: USA: California, Emeryville, Joint... | reverse complement strand
CGTCCCTTTGTCACCAATTAGGTTACTTTGCAAATTGAGTGTTTGTAGATTTTTCCAGGTGATATTATTTGCAATCAAACAACCTCCTTCAACTCCTATCTTATTATTCTCCAAATTTAATATTGTAAGCTTTTCCCAGCAGGAGTTCTTTCCGATCGCAATGCCACTTTCTTTCTCGAGTTGATTGCGAGACAAATCCAGTTCTTCAAGATTACACCAAGCGGTATTATTACCGATAATTCTTCCACATACATCTGTGAGTTTATTCCTTGATAAATTTAATTTCTTGAGGTTAGTCCATGATCTATTGCTACCAATTACTGCCAACTGCTCATCAGAATATTTTCTATCGGTTAATGTCACCTCGATGACATTCTCTGGCAATGGTCGTTTCAGACATTGTAACAGCTGAGAATTAAGTATAACTCTTGGAAGGCTCAATAATTCTAAGCTCTTTGGAAGTGCATAGTCCACTACATGCAATATATCCTTTGCTTCGAGTCGAGCAGGGTTGTCTTCCAACCTGAGGACTTTTATATTTCCCCATGTAGCGTTACTGCAGAGTAAGATCATCACATCTGCATCTTTAATTTTATTGAGATGTAAGTGGAGCTTTTCCAAGCAGGGCCATGCTGCATTTGTTGCCAAGGCGCTCGCGCCTTCATTCCCAATAGCATTCGCTCCTAAATCAAGCTCCCTCAAGCTTTTCCATATATTGTTCTCTCCTATAGAAATAGCTCCTTGATCTTTAATAGCATTCTTGTAAAGGTTTAACACCTCTAGCTTGACCCAGAAACTATTTTTTCCGATTGCTATGCCACCGGATGACTTAATCTGATTTGTTGCGAGTTCAAGCCTTTTAAGGTTCTTCCAACTCTCGTTCTTTGCAATCATTATCGCAGTTTGGTCTTCAAGATTTGTATTGTTAAGAATCAATTCTTCCAAATGAGGCCAAGATTTGTTCTCTGCGATTACTTTACCACAAATGCTATTTGTTGACAGGTCCAATCTTCTCAAGTTGATCCAATACAAATCCTTTCCAATAATACTATCAGCCGAGAAATTTAGTTTGCTATTACTCCCACTTATCTCGAAGACACTTGCTGCACTTGCCGGGGGAACAAGGAACAATTTTTTGAGTGCCTCTTCAGAAAATATTCCATAATCGCCTTTCTTCTGAAAAAGTAGAATATTTTCTTTTGATAAATTGATGGCATTATTAATAACCGTGCTTCTTAGGCTTAAGCCTTTGCTATTACTACCTCTGAAAGGGGCAGTCCGGTTGGCACGGTCATTAAGGTGACATATCTTGAAAACAGCTTTGCCGTCTTCGACTACAGCGATATATTTTCCACTCCGGCTGAAGGAGTGTAATTGGTCGCTCCAACTGAGGTTATTAGAGGGTATATCTGTCTCGATGACCGAGCTCGCAGCATCCTGGACTCTGATCCGACCTGATTTTGTTGACAAAATTAGCTTTCCCTCCAAAGTAAGCGCGCATTCTTCGGCATTGCAATTAGAATAATAACGGAAAGAAGCGAAATATTTTCTTTCAAGAGAAAGAGACTTGATATAATGTCCTCTCACACAGTCTGAAATCTGAATGTCCCCAATATCGTATGAAGACACCACCTGCTTTTCATCACTGCTGAACCTACAGCAATTGACCTCTTTTCTTTGTTTCAGCACAGGTTTTCCTGACAGAGAATTGATGAGATATAGTTTCTTCTTATCATGGAAACCCATTGCTATTATTTCGTTATTGCTTAAGCCGCTCGTGATGTCAAATCTTGGATCTTGGAGATATCCTTCTATCCTCCACAGGTTTGACCATTTCTTTGATTCAATACTGTATTTTTGAATTTCCCTTTGATAAAAGAATATCAATTCACTTTTCTCTGAATTGAAGTGAATTGATGAGAAATATGATGAGGGTAAATCCAATCTCCCAATTTCATATCCCGTATTAACGTCCCAGATATGTAAACAATTGCCAACCTTTGTTAAAATTTGTGTTCCGTTTTTGCTAAAAGGGCTACCCTTCCTGAACGGAATCTGTCCTAGCAGTTTGCTCTTAGTTTTCAAAGCAAATTTTTTATCAGCATACTGTATCTCATAGATGATTGTCTGGTTGCCAATGTCAATCGCAACGGACTTTTCATTTGGAGAAAAAGCAATGTTTACGATTTTCTCTGTATCAAACTTGAAGTAAGTGGGGTTACCAAAGTTGATGCTTCTCATGTTCGTGTTTATCAGGGTAGCATTATCAAGGTAAGCTTCTATGAAATTAACTCCTCGTAAGGTTGCATTCGTAAAATTAGTTCCTTCAAAATTTCCGAAGCTGAGATTAGCTCCAGCAATGCAGACATTGCTCAAATCATGATTCTTAAAGTCATAACCGGAAAAATTTAGAATAGAAATTGAATTAGCAGCGGCAACGGTAAAGGGAGACAGTCGTTTTAGGTGTCTAGACTCTTGAAGGCCCAGGGGCATATCGTTTACGCTTGAGTTCTGTGAGGAAGAAAGGCAAATTATATCCAATAATTGCTCTGTTGAAAGTCTCTTTTCTTGGATTAAGTCTAGAAGGAGTAGGACTATTGGAGAGTATGCAGTTTGATTTGTGAGTAACCTATGATTGAAGAGAAAATCATTTGGAGCTTTTGAATTGCGGTCTTTTTTGAGAACGGCTAAGGCAAACATTTCTTCTTCAATCCGCTTTGCAACGAAATATTCGATGATAAAGGGGTATTGAAAGTTGAAATTAGTTAGACTGATATCGCAATTTGAAAGAGGACATGACTCAATCGACAAAAAGTTGTCTTCAAATTTGTTTGCATGATCAGAGATCTTGATTTCTCTAGAATAATGGTGTAATCTAAGCGCTAGATCCTGAGCTTGCTGGGTCAATTTTATTGCGAATTCGTGTGCCGAGGGTTCTTTCTGTAAATTTTTTTGTTGTTGCTTTAAATCTGCCTTATTTTCTTCTTTGTTATTTGCATCTTTGGCAGTGTCAATGATCCCTCTAGAGATCAATTTTATCGTCTTATTTACAAAGCATTCGATGATATAGCGACTTGTCAATACAGCTGGTTTCTGAGTTTGAATCACACTGTTGACGAAGTCAGGATCGTTATCGATAATACTAGGAAGCACATCAACTATCAACTTTAGCAAAGTTGGTATTCTTGCAGCTTCTCTTAAACTGTTGTCGTCGATCATCTTTTCAAATTCTTTCACTTCCTGCCATGACAGGGAAGGTAGAGACATTGTCATAGTGTCACTTGTGAAAACGCCTGAGGATTCTTTTCTTTCATGTTCGTCAAATTGACCCACTTGCTGGGAAATAAAATATTTCTTCAAGTAGCAAGTGATCTGCTCGTCAGTGAAAGGTTCAATCTTGCTCTGCATAAACGAATTGGGTTCTATTACCAACTCACCAGTCTTCTTCACTATCGGTCCAAGCAATAGATCCCTTCTTTCGATGCCTTGAAGATTTTCTTCTCTGCATGTGATGATAATCTTCGCATTCCTCCAGAATTTTTCTTGAATCTTGTTAAGTATACAGAAATTATTCTTGAGATAGTTTTCTTCATTGCCGGGACTAATAATCTCGGGGATGCCATCGATGCTGTCATATCCATCTAAGATAAAGAGCAATTTAGGTAGCGGAACCTTGTCTTCTGATTCTTCCTCAGAGAATTGAAGAAGCGTCAGAATTTCTTCTTGAGTAAGTGATAATGCTCTCATGAGAGCCTCAGAGATTGCTTCTGACTTGGAATTCTTTAGACTGGAGAATTCTGCATAGACAGGAAACCATTGGTTTGCAATATCCTTTTGATTCTGAGATTCTTTCCATTCAGTCATGAGTTCTCGTTGGAGTTGCTTGCAAAAAAATGATTTACCGACTCCTACTTGCCCTGTTATGAGGAAAACTTTCGGTGAACTCAGCGAGCCATCCTCTTCAACGTTTAAGAATTTCTTTCTGATTTCAAAAGACAATTCGGATGTCTCATTACTGTCTCGCTTTGCGCGAGCACGAGCTTCAATGTATAAACTCAACTCTTTCTTGTTCTCTGAATCATGCAATATTTTCTCACTGTATTTGCTTAGTTTAGAAAATATTTCTGGATAGCATGTATCGGAAGTGTGAGTATCAACACCTCCTCCTCGAAGTTGATAGTTTTTGAAATTTAACAGATCTTCTTCTTCATCATCATGAATATTCTGAGGGAAATTCTTGAGCTCCTTTTCAATCCTTCTCAAAATGTTGCTAATAACTGAAGAAGAATGCGTCTTCGTTAAATTTTGCTCAGAGTTTGTGGTGATTAATCGGGTTTTGAGAGCGTTTTCATGTTTGTCTTCTTCTTCACCATTAAATCTAATTCTTCTGCTTACTGCTTCAGTGCCAGATGAACAATATTGAAACAGAGGGTTCATAGATTGACTAGAACTTTCTCCCTCGTTCTTTTTAGGCGAGTCTAACAAAGCTTCTGACCCATCTTTGACATCAATTTTTACAAAAATCATTTTTTCGTTATTTATCAGTAAGCAGTTGCTCTCATGAAAAGTAGAAGGGATTTGGTATGATACCGGTCTCCTCAAATACGTTTCATCTACTAAATTTGGAAGATTTTTTGCTGCAAAGTGTGCTTGCATTTGACTACTCGTCGAATTTTTTAGGATATAAATGTTATGTTAATTTTCCTGTTAAATTATGCTAAGTTCTGAATTTAACACTCTTATTTATTACTTCTTGTTGCTGATATTTCGAATTTATATTAATGAAATAACTAGATGCACCATTAATACAATTTACTGTTTACTATTCGCGTCATTAAGGTAAGCCAAATATAAAACTGGCGTTGGTTTTTTCTTGCCCTTGTCTCAACTGAAGAGTCCACGAGGAGAAATTTTGAGGTTTTTCCAGATTGGGTTCTCTGCCAACGACAAAATTTCCCAGATTTTCAAAGAATTATAGCATAAATTGATGTTTTCAAGCTTAGTCCAGGTTGTATTTTTCTTTAAATATGCAACTCCCTTTTCATCGATCATATTATTTGCTAAATTAAGTATCCTTAGATTGGTCCAAGTTGAGTTTCTGCTCAACTCAGCAATTCCTTTGGAACTAATCAAGTTCCCGCTTAAGTAAAGGTCTTGCAAGTGTATCCAGGTTTTATTATTGCTTAACTCCGCGACAGCTTCATCACCAATCTCATTGTGGCATAAATTAAGCTTCCGTAGGTTAGTCCAGGCTGAATTTTTGGCTATTTCGATAGCTCCCTTTGAACCAATAGAGGTGTCTGATAAGTTGAGTATCTGCAGGTTAAGCCAGGACTTGTTCTTGCCTAGTTCGGCTGCACCTTTAGGGCCAATCGCAGTGCCCCCTAAATTCAACGTATGAAGGTTGATCCAGGATATATTGTCGCTTAACCCAGCAATTCCCTCATGCTCTATCTCATTGTCGTTGAGATGAAGTTCCTTTAGAGCAGCCCAGGTGTTGTTCTTGATTAACGCGGATGCTCCCTTATTTCCTAGCTTACCATTGTGTACTAAGATCAATATCTGTAATTTCGTCAATGTTACATTTCTGCTTAACTCTATCGCTCCTTCGTCTCCCAGTTTATTGTTTCCTAAATTAAGTAACTTCAGACTGCTCCAGCTCTGGTTTTTGTTTAACGCTGCAATTCCTTCAGCATCGATCAAATTGTCGGATAAAATAAGGGTGTGTAGTTTGGTCCAGGTCGTATTCTTGCAGAGCTCCACCATTCCTTTAGAACTGATAGAGTTACTGAATAATAATAATTCTCGTAATTCCTTCCAGGTCGTGTTTTTGCTGAGCTCTATCACTCCGAGATCATCAAGCTTGTTCCCTCCCAAGTTAAGTCTTTGAAGATGAGACCAGATTGTATATTTGCTTAACGCTGCGGCCCCTACAAAAGTTATCTTGTTATTACTCAAAAAGAGTTCTTGTAGATTGGTCCAGGCCGTGTTCTTGCTCAAAGCTATTGCTCCTTCATCACCAATCTGGTTGTCACGTAAATTAAGGACCCGCAGGTTGGACCAGGTTGCATTTGCTCCAAGTAGACTACCGCCTTCAACTCCGATCTTATTGCCTCTCAAATTTAGAACTACGAGTTTGCTCCACGCTTTGTTGTTTCCAATCGCAATTCCACTCACTTTTGTTAGCACATTGCGATTTAAATCAAGTTCTTCGAGGTTGTTCCAGGCAGTGTTGCTACCAATAGCCACTCCGATGTCATCTTTCAGTAATTTATTCGATAAGCATAATTTCTTGAGATCTATCCATTTGGTATTGTGACTGATGACTTCCAGTTGATCATAAGTATACTTGTGATCGCTCAAAATGAAGTTTACAACATTCTCCTGACGTTTAAGTAAATGCAGCAGTTCTGAGTTGAACTCTACTCGAGGAAAGTTTAGCAGTTGCAAGCTGTTTGAAGCTATACCTTCGATTGAAAGCGACATATCTTTTGCCTGGAGCTCAACAGGATTGTCTAACAGCCTCAGGGTTTTGAGATTCACCCATGTTGTGTTACTGCAGATTGAGATTACAACATTTGCATCAGTTATACTATTGTAACCCAAATTAATATATTCCAGGCAGGGCCACGCTGTGTTATTTGCCAATGACTTCGCTCCTTTGTTCCCAATCTTATTCATTCCTAAGTCAAGCTCCTTTAAGTTCTTCCAGCAGACATTCTCTCCAATTGAGGTCGCTCCTTCATCTTGAATAACATTGCCGTTCAAGTTAAGCTCTTCCAACTTCACCCAAATGTTATTTTTTCCTATAGCAATACCACCGGATGGCTTGATACTATTCAATGAGAGATCAAGTTTTTTGAGATTCTTCCAAGTTTCGTTTTTTGCCATCATGATCGCAGTGTTATCATCAATCCGCGTGTTCCTAAGAATTAATTCTTCCAGATGAGGCCAAGACTGGTTCTTCGCGATTGCTTCATAATCGGCACCAAGAATGAGATTCCCTGTGAGGTCTAATTTTTTTAAATTTATCCAGAGTAAATCCTTTCCGATTATTTTAGCCTCATGAGAAGGCATTCGTCCGTGAGCTAGGTTTACTTGTGAGATGCTCGTTGCATTCGCAGATGGAATAAGATACACCTTTCGGAGCCTATCTTCAGGAATTTCCCTATAATCCCCTTTTATCTGAAACAGTGCTATATTTTCCTCAGACAAACCAGCAGCACTATTAATAACTGTGCCCTTAATGCTCAAGCCTTTGCTATGACTCCCTCTGAGAGGAACGACTTTATCGCAAGAGTCACTGAGTTGACGAATTTTGATAAGACCTATACTCTCAGTTGCAGTAGCATATTTTCCATTAGAACTGAAAGTTTCCCTTGATTCCCGATTAATAAGGGGAATGTGTACAGCTTTCTCGATGATCGAGCTTGCGGCATCTTGGACAATGAAGTATCCAGTATATGTTGAAGTAATTAGCTTTCCTTCCATAGTAAGAGAGCATTTTTTAATTTGTTCGAGATGTGAAATGCCAGAATTTTCATGTTCCTTTATTTTCAATGGAATTAACTTGATGGGATGCCCTCTTACACAATCCGAAATCTGCGTGTGTTCAAACCTCTGGTTAGCCACTATCTGCTTTCCGTCAATGCTGAATCTACAATAATGCACTTTAAAGGTATTTTTCAGCAATACCTTTCCAGTCAGAGAATTCATAAGGAACATTCCTCCCCAAAAGCTTATCAGCATTATCTCATTTTTTCCCAAGCGACGAATGTCAATGCCTGGTTCGATATATATATTTTGTTTTGCGACATTCAAGCTAATCCACTTCTCTGATGTAATCTTGTATTTTTGTATTGTGTCGATATTGAAGAATATTAGTTCATCACTCTCAGAGTTGAAATGAACAAAGCGGAAGTATCCTTGAGGAAGTTCCACTCTCTTGATCTCACAATGAGAATAAACGTCCCAGACAATCAACTGACTGTCTATCTGTGTTACAACGTGTTTTCCGTCCTTCCTAAAAGAGCAATAGTTATTGTCTGGTAACATTCCTGGCAGTTTGGCTAATAACTTCAAACCTGTTGTTTTATTATTAAACTGCAGCTGATAAACAAATGCATGGTTTTTCGCGCGAATCCCAAGATATTCTTCATTTGGAGAGAATCCGTAGTCTATAATCACATCATCTGTAAGTTTTAAACTTAATGAAAGGAATTCATCAAATCTCACATTTTCCATGTTTGCGTTCACGAAAATCGCGTCATTGAGATAAGAATCTGAAAAATTCACGTCTTTGAGATTCGAGTTCATAAAATTAGTTCCTTCAAAATTTCCGCAACTTAAATTGGCTCCGACAAGACAGGTATTACTCAAATCTTGATTCTTAAAGTCATAACCAGAGAAATTGAGAATGGTAATTGCATTAACAGCAGCAACTGTAAAGGGAGACAATAGTTTTGTGTGCTCAGACTCCTGAAGGCTCAGTGGCGTATCGTTTATGCTTGAGTCCTTTGAGGAAGAAAGTCGAATTACATTTAGTAATTGTTCTGACGAGAGTCTCTTTTCGTGGATTGCATCTCGAAGGAAAAAGACTATCGGAGAATATGATGCTTCATTAACGAGTAGCCTTTGATTGAAGAGAAAATCATTCGGAGCCTTCGAATTTCTGCCTTTTTTGAGATCAGCTAAGGTAATAATTTCTTCTTCGATGTGCTTAGCAACGAAATATTCGAGGAGAAGAGGGTGACGAAAATTGAATTTTGACCAGGTGGAATTCCATTTGAGAAGATGAGATAACTCAATTGCTAAGAGTTCGTCATAATTCTTTGCCAGTCCAAATGTCAGGAAATTTTTGGAATAACTGTGTAAATTGAGAGCAAAATCCTGGACATGTTGAGCTAATTTTTTTGGAAGGCTATTTTCTGTAGATTCTCTTTGCATGATCTCTTCTTGGTGTTTGCTTTCTTCTTTGCCTTTGTCTAAATTGCCGGAAGCTGGAATAGTTCTTTGAGCAATCATGCGTTGATTCACAAAGCATTTGATGGTACGACGGGCAGTCAATAGATTTGGTTGTTGAACTGGGTCCAAATTGCTAGAAGGATCAGGATTCTTTTCAACAAGACTAGGAAGCACTTCAACCATAATCTGGAGCAAGCAGGGTATTCTCGCAATTTCTCTCGATTTGAAGTAATCAATAGTCTTTTCAAACTTTTTCACTTCCTGCCATGACGAAGATGATTGAGACATTGCCATAGATTCATTTTTGAAAACATTCCTCTGATTTTCCTCAAATGAGCTTGGTTGCTTGGAAATATAATACTTCTTAATATAACAAGTGATTTGCTCATCAGTGAAAGGTTCAATTTTTCTCTGCAAGAACGTCCCAGGCACTGGCAGCAATTCAAGTGATTGTTTCTGAAGTGGTCCAAACAAAAGTTCTCTTTTTTCGATACCTTGAAGATTCTCTTCTCTGCATGTGATGATAATCTTGGCATTCTTCCAGGATTTGCCTTCGATCATGTTCAGCAAACAAAAATTATTTTTCAAATAATCTTCTTCATTGCCAAATGAATGAAATTGTTGAATATTCTCGATGTCGTCATATCCATCGAAGATGAAAAGCAACTTCGGCAGCAGCATACTACTTTCCTCTGCAGAAGATTGAAGCATCAGAACTTCTTCTCGAGTCAGAGATAATTCTTTCATGAGTGTTTTAGCAATGGCTTCTGACTTGGATTCCTCTAGCATTGAGAATTCAATATACACAGGGAACCAATTTCCTTCTTCGGTTTCTTGACCTTGGATGTTTTTCCAATTAGTAATGAGGTCCCGGTGAAGTTGCTTGCAGAACAGTGATTTTCCTATCCCTGCCTGTCCTGTTATGAGGAAAACTTTTGGAGTGCCTTCTGAGTCTCCTTCGCAGTTTAAAAATTTTTTGTGGATTTCGAAAGCAAGCTCGATCGTTTCATTATCTGCAGTTCCAGATCGAACACGAGGTTCAATATATAAGCTCAACTCCTTTGCTATCTCAGAATCGTTCAAAATTTTATTTCTGTATTGGTAGAATTTCTCAATTAGTTCTGAATATGCTGTGTTGGAAGTATTAATTCCAGGAGCTCCTCCTCGAAGTCGATTTTCTATGTTTCGTATATCATCATTTTCATGGCATCCTAATTTTGAAGCATCATCCCTGTGTCTACTAGCAAGTTTCCTCAGATTTTTCTTTATGCTTAAATAATTATTCTTCATGGATCTGTTCTCGTGACATGTAGTCGCGGATGCTCCATCATCAATAGCGCACTTCTCATTATTCAAGCTTTGGAACTTTTCCAGCATATCTCTATTCTCATCAGCAGCAATAAATCTCCGATGGGAACTGTCCTCTCTTATGTACTTTCTGTTCATTACGCAACGGGAAGAAGACCTTGAAGAGGTGTTAGAGTGAATCTGCATTTTGTAGAACTTTAACTCAAAAATTAAACCTAAATTAATACACTCATCTTAAGGATGTAGTCGCCAGTTGCAGATATCAGAAACTTCAAGTTATCATGCCGAAAATGTAGTTCTCGAAACCTGCCATCTGAATTCCCTGTATGTTATCATTAATTTTGTTCAAATTTTTCTTCATAGTGAGGTTAATTGAGCTACACTACTATATCACAACAGACACAAGAGACACAAATTAGATATTATTTTTGAGACTAAAACATCACACTCGTGTAATTATTGCCTTCCCCTTTCCTATAGAGATGGAAAGCTGCATGAAAAGCTAAAGCATCACTAAAATAAGAAGGTACACCAGGCAAGCGTCCAACTAATTTTCATTTGTGTTGAGTGTGAATTTATGAATTGGCTGACTCGAAGATACCACATTCATTCATCAGATGAACAAATATGATGCTCTTTTGTTTCGGCGAATAACACTAAATTCTTCACCCTTCTGCTTGATAAACTCACTAAGAGAATCCTTTCCAACTCCTCTCCAATGTAAGAGTCCTAGTAGCTAGTACTGCGAGCCTGCTATCAAACTCCTTAGATTTGTAATATCCAACGATTTTATCGAATTCTCCTAGAGAATGCTCTACTGTCATAATATTATAGCACAATACTCTGAACGGAAGTAATCGCAGCTGCTTGATTTTATTTTTTATTAGTCTTTTTTTAATAGACCGCAAGCGTCTGAAGAAGAATGTTGTTCGCTTGTATCGCATGGGACTCGAGATACCATTTTCTGTGAGGATCATTCTAACTACACATTCTTTTCTTCTGAATTTATTTCGATTAGAAATATTGCTAGAAAGTTCTTTGAAGTAGGGCAATAAGATTCATTGCCATGCTTTAATATACTGGGAAAGCGATGAAAATCTCATTTGTCGTCCATTGGGTCTCTATAAGTCGTTTTCAAGACTATAACATCGAATTCACTAAATTTTTGTTGATAACTCTTACTTTGAGGCAGAGTCTCTAAATCTTTGAATTGCTTTCCTTAATGCAAGGTTATCAATAGTGGTATTATGGCTAAGCTGCTCTTTACTTTTTGTTGACTTATTGCTCCATGGGTTGAAACCATTGGATGATGGATTCTTTTTTCAGAGCTATTACCATCCGCCGTGACAACAGGGTTTTCCATTATCTTATGAGTAATTAGCACAAAATTCCTTTGGAATTCCATTTGACTGATTGAGAGGTAGTTTTTCTTCCATTTTTCTGTATCCAAATAACAATTTGTAAACCTGTAATATATTTGCTGCATCTACTGGAAACAGCCCGAATAATTTAATTAATAACAAAAGTTGGGACTAAACTGGCCTGGGCTTTCAACAGAACACCTTCTTTCAGGGTGAATGAAAATTTCTGTTCTGAAGGGTAAAAATCTGCAATGAACCTCGACTAGAAGAGCGAGCGGATAAGTAAATTGATTGAGATATAGTGAAATAGGATGGAGAATCTCAACAATGCAAATATCTCTTCGAAAGATATGAACTTTTAATCCACTAACTATACCTCTAAACTTAATTGTCTTGGTTTTTTTGTATAATCGGAAATGATTTGCACACCATTATCTCTGTAATTGGTTTACAAGCGTGATGGAATGAAATTTTATTCTACATAGAAACTGGCAGGATTTTCTAGCCTGCGGATTCAAAGTTTTCTCAATCGATCAGTTCGACTATATTGCTGGTGTTTGTAATAGATTTAGGATCTTTCATGATAAGAAAAGCAAGAACAAGTCAACCAACAAGCAAGGATTTTCAAGATATTGATTTTACCAAAAAAAAATATCAACCCCTCCAAGGCAAAGGTCCGATGCCCCTTACAGATAAAAGACTCGTGAGATGTCAAATTTACGTAATGACGATGGCTGATTTCACAAATTAGAAGGTATCTCCTTGCAAATTCGTCTCTGCTGAAAAAACGACTATATGTTTTCAGTGCTAAAAAGGAAGAATTCTCTTGCAGATCCAGTCAGCCCACACCACCATCCATCCCACCTCAACCTCTCAGATCTCTCTCGCTTCACAACCTCCAATATTTTGCCAGGGGAGCCAAATTGTGCAGCATAGCTGCTCTTTTGTTAGAGATAAACAGTTATATTTTGCTATTTAGTCCTATATCGACTCAGTACTAACTCGGGTACAACATAAGTAAATTATGAAAGATTTCACTCGAACTTCCGTATTCTGGCGACAAAGCACACGCTGCAGATAAACAACAAAGAGAATCGGTGCGGAACATATTTCATTGATCTAATTAGAAATAAATTCAAAATCACAAACTAGCCGTTTAACTATGCTTATGATCTAATTAGATGAATTATTCTTGTTTCAAGTGAGCTTACTAAATCTACTCTCTATTTCCTTAAGGCCTCGTCATTCACACTGAGCAAAAGATAATGAGCTCCTCGAAAAAGGTTATCTGTATTTAACAAAGACCACTAAAAAAACGAAATTTATTTACGAATTTGGTACCAATTTCAATTCTCTTCCTCAGAGAGAAATACCATGAAAATATAGAGGTATAATCATGTTTGCTTGCAATTTATTACATCCCTCGCCCTTAACAACAGACATTTTGTTGCAAACAGCCTCATTGCTAATAATACTCCACATAACCAGTTAATATCGTAATCTACAGAAATGCTGAGTATCATTATGAATTTTCTTTGCAGTTAATCAGTTTATAACTAGGCCATTAAAAGTCCGTTAGTACTGCTTGTAGCTGTTCGTATTTCCCGCACTTGGCAATCTGAATCATAAACTGATTTTTCAATACTGAAAGAGAAGGAATTCAGTCCAATCGAGAAAATTAATATCAAAACCGAAAGAAAGATACTAAACGTATACAATTTTAATGAATAATCTCCAGATCGAAAACTTCTTTAGGACTCAGGATTTAGAATATATTCTAAACGTATTAATTCAGCGATTTTTGTGACAAAGAACAATTATCAAAAAACAGTTGAACGCTTACCAGTTATTGATCTTCCCTTAACTACACACCATTCCTATGAAAAATCATCATCTTATCCAACCAAAGACCTTTTCTCTCTCTCTAAACATGCGAAGAAGGTTGTGATTCAAGCCAGTTTGCCATGTCCTGCCTGTCTGACAGATGTCTAAACAAATTTTAGAAAAAAACGGAAAGTGTGTCCGAATTTTCGAAAGTCCAAATCATCGGTTTTTTGCTAGTTGAAAAGTAAATAAGATTCATTGGTTTGCACTTTCAGTGTACCAGTACTCTGCTATATAATAAGCAGGATTTTCTATTGTTATTCATATAATTCAAAGATTAAAAGCAAAAACAAAAGCAAAAAAGCCTCGTCACACAACATGGAGCTAAATACCACCACTGTCAGCTCAGCATCTTCTCAGGCAACCTCTCAAAATAACACAGAATTGGTAATCTAGAAAATATTTTGGTTCATTCTTATGCTCTCTCCTTAGAAATTTGATTCGGATGAAGCTATGAAGGAGCCTAAGATTGAAACGCCATGCTCAATCGATGATATGTTAAATCTTGCATATGATAAATTTATGAGGTATTTTTCTTTTTTCGAGTTTTCTTGAATTAATTTCTATCTATTGAATAGAAAAAGATCATTTAATATCCAAGAGAAAATTACAAAAATTAACTCTGGGATTGAATCCCTTGAGTCTGAACTGGCAAGCTTCAGAAATCAGATTGAGGCGCTCAATAAACGGCTTTCGTATTCATGGAAGATGGCGAGGTCAGTCTTGTTCGTTCATAAGGCTCTCAGGAAGACAGACCGAGGTGTTAGTGATTATAATGAAATTACGGGGAAAGGCAATGAATGCTCGATGAGAGCAAGGTGGGGAGATGTAGAGAAAGTTAATCGAAAGAGCCGTAAGATAAACAAAAGGAAATTTTAAAAGATTCATATAAATCTTGGAATTATTTCCAACAAAACCTTTGAAGACCGTCGCCTAGCCTTGTACTCTAATTAGTTTGAGTAATTCATTCACATTTACTTAGTTTTCAAAAAGTAAAACTCGTACTGTCTTTGTTTTTGAATATTTTTGTACTTTTGATTTTGATTTTTTTTATTGCATAACTACCGTCCTAGGTAATAATACTATACAACCAAAATCTTCAGTATGCGGCTCAGAGATCATGTGAGATGTGGTTATCTTGACAACCTATAGTAAGCTTCTATCCAAATTAACTGTCCAAAAGCTTAAAAGGAACTTAATTTTCATGAAAATCCGAGTACCCGTGTTCTCATCCTAGATTGAGCCTTCAAATTCGAATTCTGTTAAATATTAAATTCCTGGTCTCTCTCTCTCGTGAGAGCTTCAGCAGGAAAAATAAGAAATTATCACTGACCGAGAGCCAGCAAAGTGACCTTCTCAAATACGAAAATAATGATTTTTTCGCTTAGGCGCTTTGTATTATACTCTTCTGGCCTTCTCACTTGGAAATATCATTTTTCATTGACTTTTACAATAGAAAAAGCTCGTATTATTTCTAACCGAAAATGCTTTTCTATATCAATTCAAAGACAATGTATTTTCAATTAGACAAACTCATAAGGAAAAAGACAAACATTTTTGAAGCAGCTTTCGAATTAATTCGTAATATTTACATAATATATACAACAAGAACAGATCCTGAACCTCCGGCTAGCTAATGTATTAATTCTCTGACCTAATGCTTAAACTTTGCTGATATATTTACCATGCTTCAGAATAATATAGTTATATATTATATCGATAAGAATAATATTTGAAAAAAAAAATATAGCAGCATTCAATCACTTAATCAGAGCATTAGAAGATGCAAAAATAGGTGCAACTTATACCTAATTATACATTAACTCTTTCGCCAATACTGGTTCGCTAGGACATTACCATGGGTTTTTTCATCAACGCTGGCTCTTTGGAGTAGTGGTGATCCTCCAAATAATGCGCCTCGTGCTCAGAAGCCAGCTTCTGCATGAACTCGCGGTAGATTTTCTTCAGTTCGTAATATTGCACGGTTGTCATTGGGCATCCTTCAATTTCATTTCTTAACGGGAAGATATCATAGGCAGCGTCCTCATCGTCCGTGTGCTTTTTACTCAGTCTCTCAAACTGAGTATCAATAAATGCGTAGGCAGAATAGAAGAAGTTTCCAAAGATTGATCTAATCATGGTGAAATAGCGATATTGAGATTTGATTTGATTTATTTGCTTTTTTTCAGTTCAGGAACCGCTTTTAAATCACATCGTTTTCCAGTAGTAGCGACCGAAACTGGCAAATGACCTTCGTGATCAGAAATTAACCTTCTAGCCTTAATCTGTTTGTTCGTTAATCGTAAGTTAGAGCTTCCAGATGCAGTGAAAGTCAGTAATCGAACCCAAAAAAACCTAATTTTTTGAAATTCAATAAATGCTCTAATCTAATTTCCGCAGTTACAACGCCTACTGATTTCTAGATAGCGGTCGATCCCTTCCGAAGAATTATCTAATTAGAAATAAACTTGTAATTAAATAAAATTTTTTCTACTTGCTTGAGCTTCCTTAACCTTTATCTTAAAAACAAAAAGTAATCACGCAATTTTCGAGGCAAGTTTTAGAGTAACAATAAGAATCATGATTCACTATACTGAAAAGTACAATGCGCTGTGAATTATTAGGCTAGCCCAGATGAATCAGTTAGGTATTAAGATTTTCCTTGACTGTAGTTCTGTTTAAGGTTTCCCCTTGGAATCGGAACTAAGGTATTTCAGTAAAAAACAAAGTTTGGTCGTATCAGTAATAAAGAAGCTCTAGCGAAATAATATTGTGATTGAGGAACAAAATGATTGATTCGGAGTAGATTTGGGCATATTGCTCGTTTAGTGTTTCGATTATTAGGGGCGTTTAATACTGTATAATCAGCAGCTACCAGAGTCAGTCAGATATTCGTTCGCTGATTTTTGAAATAGGATAAATTTATAATTCTCTAATTAAGTCCAATTGAAAATTACACTGGCTTTCATATTGATTTTTTTGAAGGAGGTCAGGAATACTGATGAAGAGTTGACACAAATTTGTCTGTGATTCGGAATCAAAGTAATTAAGTTTTCTTAACAAAATACTGCGAAATTGGTAGTTAAGCTTAGTTCAGAATATAATTGTCTCTCAGTAAGTCGTAGGATTTTAACAGGAATCACTTAAACCTCAACATCACAGCCGCGTTTAGCGAATATTTCCAACAAGAAAATGAAAAAATAACAAACAGATGACAAGAAATCAAAACTAATCCACAGTTTAAAGCTTGGAAGTATTAGGCTTGAAAAAGCAATCAAAAAGCCCGTTTAATTGGGCAAAAATGTGTTCAAATGTTACTTGATGCGAATAGCACCAAAGTTTTTGCTAGCACAGAGAAGTGACGATTGAAAAGAAAAGAAAAAAATTAAAGAATTCACGGTCAGTTAACCTCAATGATATTTTTGAAAAGCGTTTACTGACTTTCGATCTGAATTTTCTTCACTAGACTTATTGTAAGCAAGAGAGAGAGAAAGACAGAATTAAAAAGGCTTTGTACATTAGATTCAGAAAGACAATGTAATATATGATGTAGAACTGGTTCCAGCAGTCAAAACTTTCAGCAAAAAAATATTAGAAAACATTAAAAAGAAATATTACTCAAAATCGTGATAATAGTGCAAAAAAATTTCCATAGTGACAATTCGATGACAAAAAATCCATTAACAAAAAAACAAAAGAACGCAAAAATAATTAATAGAGGCAGACCCACAATGCGTTTGCCTTCATATTACCCGGTTTATAGCACATTATTAAACTTCTTTCGATTTAGATCCACTTTTATATCGCTGTAATCAGACGACGGCTTTTTTCTTTGCGGGCTTGATGGAGCAGCCAGGTCCTCTGTTTCTGTAGCAAGAAACTGAAGGTTGATAACAACCTTCCTTTCTTTTGTAGCCATAAGAAGATGATTACTTTCAGTCTTTTGATAGGAAATTATTCTCTTTTTATTCATATCGCGAACAGCGTACAGCCCATAAGCTCTCTGAAGCTTTTGCTTTTCGACATCAATCTCGTAAAAAATCCCCTCTGAATCAAGAATGAGTAGCGTTTCATCATCTTCTTGAATGAAAGGAGCTCTAATGAAAGTTGGGAGAGGGGTTTCTGAAGGGCTTTCGGAAAGAGGAATCGTTTCCCACTTGTATTCATCGAAATCAAAAATGCTGATATTTTGGTTCATTTGATCTGATTGATTCGATGAAAATCCTCCAATTACCGCAAGTTTGAAATTATTCGGGTTCTTGGAGTCCTGCAGATACACAGCACTGCCGTTCACATGAGGCGCTGGAAGGTCAGGCAGAGAAATCCAGGACTTCGTCTCAACATTATATTCAACGCAAGCATTGATATACCCATCGCCTTTCTCTCCAGACAAAAAATAAATTCTCTTATCGCCATAGCAGACAGTCGGGTTAGAAAACTTAAGAGAGTTCTCTCCGAGGATTTTAAAGCTGTTGACGGTGATTTTATACTCGAGATGGAATCTGCCGACGATATGGATAGTATCATTGTCGACAGGGATTATGGCTGAGGAATGGAGGGAAGCGAGGATTTCATCGCGCAAGACACTCATGCCAAAGGACGAGAGACTATAGGTTGGATGTGTGCAATGAGCGTTTTTCAGCATATTTTTCTTCCAAGTGTTGGATTTTGAGTCTAATATGCATAGAGCATGTGTTGCTTCATCAATGTAGTACACAAATGAAGGCGGAGAACTGCTTGCCGGCTCGAGAGTCTCCAAACTCTTTGGTTTTTTATCAGTGGATTGAGAATCCTCGATTTTATCTCCACTAGGGATCTGTTGCAGAGTTTTGCTCGGTTTCCGTTTGATTGCTGGCTGAGGAGAATACTGTATATTCAAGTTTGGTTGCTCTCGGAGAAGTCTCTCGACGTTTGTCGATATGAGCTTATCCTGAGCTGATTTTCTGCCCGGGACTTGGGTGATGCCGAAAGCAGGCTCACGTTTCACATTGAATGATACTGACCTCCGCTTGGGGGTAGTTTGAGCTTTGGAACTTTTCTGACCCATGATGAAATTTCGGAAGCGGTGACTTAATGAATTTGTTATTCGTGTATGTAATTTTCCTTTAATTAATTTAATTTGTTCAAATTACTTTTCAGTGCTTTGATTAAGCTGACTAATTAAGTACTGGTTTCCGGAAACAGAGTCAGTAAATAATCGCGGAGTCTTCTTTAGCGTTCGCAAAAGTGCCTCCATTTCCTCAGCATGAGAGAAAACGCATTCTCTAAAAGGAGAATTTTTTCCAAAGCTGCAGCAGAGTTAACCAATGGATGAGTGGGTATGAGAGGCGCAATTTTTACGAAAATCTTTGGAATAGGTCATTATGAATCGGGTAATGGTTTTATCAATATTCTTTTCCTGAAATAGGAGGCGGTGAAGGGCGGCAGAGATGATGGAGTTATGTAGTTTGCGTTTACGTTTTTCAGAGTTGCTGTGGAGTTTGAAATTTTCATCACAAGAATGCGTTTTTCCAGTACTAATATTATGATCAGAATTTGTAAATTAACTTTGATCAATCGGTATAATTAGGGTCTTTTCAATACATTGAAGACAAAAACCTAAAAAGATGCTTACGGTTTAACTTCTAATATTAGGAGAACAGTGCCGTGAGAGAGTGAGTACATTAAGGAGTGTTTTCCTGTAGTAATTGATAACTACTATAAGTTAAAACTTGATTTTTCGTAAGAACCTATTATCTATCATCAAATGGAGTATTTAGCTAGAGTCTGAGGTGGAGATTCCTATTTAGACCTCTACTTAGTCAGCTACACGTTATATTTGTTGTTAACTTTGATTCAAGGTAGTATTTCTATGTTGGTGTGCTCATTTGTTAAAAACGATATGAACTGCTAAGGCCCCGCACATACATCAAGCGCAGAACCAACGAAAGGAGAGAAACTCAAGCGTCCTTATCGAAGATTCGCGTTTTCAAGAACGTTTTCGTACATTATTCTGAATAGCTCATCTTTTTCTGTTTATCATGATATGTAGTTCAATCTACTCCTCTCTTGTTGTCCGACTGTCAATTATGAAGCAAATTGGAAGAGTTTGTGTTTAGATCTCAAGTGGCCACGGTTTTTTTTTTTTACTCTAAAGAAGAGACTTTTTCAGAATTCCGCGAATAAAAAATTTTTTAGAGCATAAGAGAGTTGAACAGCATACTCATCCTTGCATTACAAGCACATAATAAGCATCCTCAATGTAAAGGTCTCCCATATTTTTTGTTTACAAATGCATTTCCTCTTTTCTTCTCAAAGAAAGAGGGTTTGGAAAGCTCTTTTACCATATAGAAAAGCTATCCTGAGTCATTTTGTATTATAGTTGAACGGAAGAATTATTCCAAACAGCATTCTTACCCTTCTTAAAGCGAAATCACATTAACTATATTTATCTGACTATATAGTGATTTGGTAAGGAAAAATTGTCTGGTATTTCACACTATTAATTTCAAGATCAATTTTTGGTATAATTTTTTTGCAACACAGATTTACATGAAACTATTTCCACAAATCATAGCAAGTATTGATATGAAATTGCTCTAAGAATAGAAGCAATGAAAAACTCCAAACAATTGAAGAGAAGATATTCCCCAATTATGTTGATTTACTCTCATACATAAACTATATTAATAGGACCTCTTTGCTATCCTATCAGCTATTCTCATCACCTTCTGATTTGGATTCCTCCTGGTGCTGATAGATCGTAAAGTAGGAGGTTAGGTTCGCAAAGCGCAGGTATCCACCCGTTCGCATTCAAAACTAATTTTCTTGTGTTTTGTTTCATTGTAGATACTCTTAAAATAAAAATGAAAGTTAGGTCATAAGAAGAGCTTGGTTAGTGTTCCTTTAAATACCCCAAAAACCCTATTGCAGATTCTCTTCCTAAAACTATACAGGAATGGCTTCCTTGGGTATCTATATTAGCTTCAAGAAATCCCGGTCTGATATTCATAGCCTGAAAATGGATTGAATCTCTGACCAGAGCAAAGCTAACTTCTCTAGCAGTCATCGAAAAAAAAACGAAGATTACTGTCTTGCCTCTTCCTGCACTTTGAATAAAAATCAGCGCACCTGCTGTTTTTTGTGAATATCAAACTTTCTGCAATCCAAACTAACCGATTTTGCCTGGTAGCAGAAACAAAAAATGAATAAAGAGATTTGGATGAGACTAAAACGAATCTTTGCAAGATTTTGTCAACATAAAAAGGTTAAGTACTCCATAATCGGGTCCAGCTGATAATCTAACACAGAGGCAAAATATGCTGTAATTTAGTCACTGAAAAATAATCATTTTAAAAATGGGTGCTTAAATTAACAATTATATTTTCTTCAGCAAAGGCAAAAACCTTAATTTAAATGACCTTGATTTCCAAGGTCATCTCTGAAAAGTTCTCTCTCATCTCCAGAGATTCCATCACGAAAATATTAAGTATTACGCTGCAGTCATACCAACAGTATTCCTCATTAAGAATTCTGGCTCATGGCTTTGCAAATATATAGTCCGAAAAATTCAAAGTAAGTGGCTCTCATGATAGTTCTGTTAAATATCTCAAATTTTTTTGCCATCTGAATGTGTATCTGAGAGCTCAATCTTCAGCTGTACTAGCATGAAAAGAGTTGAAAAATCAGCTGACTTAACCTTAATAAAAATAGTTGATCCCAATCATGGATTCCATTATGAACTTCATAAAAAAATTCCCATGGCAGAGGAATAATTTTACAATATTTTTGCTAGCAGCATTGCTCCTTCTGCAGCAATTCGTTGAATGCAAGCGATTCTTCTGCACCCAAACATATTTAAAATAACGGTCTTTGAGCAGAACCAATAAGTGGAGAACTTTGCTAATCTTTGTTTTCAAGAGCAACACGTCTTCCGTTTCATCCCATAATGGAGCGAGCATTTTAGCTTCGTTGCTACAAAAGTTGTCATCTCTCCTAAAATAAAGCTTTGATAAAAACCCTGAAAATCAAGGATCCTTTTTTAAAAATCAAATTTATCACCTGCATTAGTAGTACAAATTTTTATGTTCTCTCGTTTTTATGCTCTAATGGAAATCTATGAAAGCCACTACATGGTTCTTGATAATATCATGCACTAGACGACTTATCATCCATTTCCGCATAGGTATCAACCAGTTTCATTCAAAGTGGTGTCGTTTGCTGATAAATAATTATATCCTTAAGATCACCTACCAAATACCCTCTTAGGTATTTTAGCGAGATAAATCCCTACCTTACTTGCCTGCCTCTCATAAACTTCTCATTGCCAAACATTGAACTTACTCGTTGTCTTTCTGTAGTTTAGAGAAAGCCAAAACTGCGCTAGAAGATAGCTCTATACCTCCATAACCAAAGTGCTTTGTTAGAGGAATAGGTTTTCATTGCTGATGGCAAAAGCAATCTCAATACCGTCGTAGACATATCGGATTTTATGAATCAAGCACCCAGAATCTGGGAATTAAATCTCATAAAACGCATTAATTTTTGAAATTACGGCGGTCAGTGATACTGAAAAAAAGCGAATTTAATTCGATTTATGATGTCATCGATTATTTTCCTAAAACGAACATTTTTCCATAATTCGAAGCACTCCTATTCTCTTATTACGTCACCGGCGATCCCCCTCAATGGCTAAGTATAGCCATTTTGTTCTCATTGCAACTCCTCACAAGCTTTGAGATCTCCTTTTAAAGCCTATGAAATGATTGACTTATCGCGAAGGAGGATATACGTTTACTCACAAGCTCAGAAGAATCTTTTGAGTTTCCTGGAGAATAAAAATTAAAACTTGTTCTACTGAAAAAATCGCTATAGTTCACAGAAATCATTCAAAGTTCTAATTTTGGAATAAATCGGCACTACTCGGAATTATTTCGACTCACGCTTTGATTAAAATATCGCATCAATTAAAAGTTTTGATGATTCTTAGTGTATATTGCTCTATTTAAGTGATTTATACAGACCTCCGTCGACTATATAAATTGTACCGAAAAAATTGATAATAATTTAGTAAAAAAAATTAGTAAATTTTCAGTAAGCCTTACCTCAGAACACTCTTCAAACCTCATGCAAAACTTAGACGCTTACCAAGCCATCGAGCTCCAAAAACAGCTCGCTAAGATGCAAATGATCAACTCCTTCCAAGGCTACATCCAGAAGGCGCTTTCGTTGAGCATGGCCCAACAAGCGATTCTTCAGCCTGGGATGACTTACCCTCAATTCAACGGACTTTGTCCAAATAACCGCGCCAGCCTGATGCAGCCTGCTTACTTCGACCCAAACACGCTTTTTGGACCTTCCCTGACCATGTTGAACACTAACACTCCACAGATTGAGCCAAGAATGGTCAATCAGAGCGCAACCATGAATATTTCTGCTCAAAACGATCTCCCGCTTTTCAAATTCCAGACCATGCCACTCCAATCACCTCAAGTCAAGCCTCAGCAACCTATGCAAAGCACACAACTCCTTGAGCTCCCTCCTTTACCTATCAAGAAAAAATGTGAGCCAGCAGACGACGGATTCGAAGACTTGACTGATTTCTTCGGAAAGAAAGCTTCCAATGCGAGCACAAAATCCTCCTGGAGTGCCCGTGAAGACGACGAGTTCGACACAGGAAAAAAGATCACTCTCGAAAAGGAGATTTACATCAAGAACCCTGGTCTTCCAACCCAGAAAGCCAGAAAGAGAACCAAAGTCATTTGCGGCCACCCATGGAAAAATCACCATGCTAAGGTAAATTTCAACGCTGAATTTTCATCGACTTACCTCATTTTTAAAGGGTTTATGCAAAAACTGCTACGAGACTTTCGGAAAAACCCGCAAGCCATGGAAGTGTGATCATCAAGCACATTTCGCGAAAGGATACTGTAAGAAATGCTATCTTAAGCTCCGCCAAAAGGTAAAAATAACGCTTTTATCTTCGAAAACTAAAGGATTTAAATAGATTGCTGTAAAAGATGTCCTTCCCACAGCTGTCGAAGAAATGAAAAAGCTTAAAGCGAAACAGTCTGATACAGAAACCGACTCTTCTCATAAAATTGACATTGAGTTGACCCCAAATAATGTTAAAGAAGAAGCGATCTAATCGTGAAAAAGAGACTGGGAAATAAAACTGTCAAGCTACAATTTTTTAATTTTGATTTATTGTATTTTCTTAATCTCTCTCCGGCGTGGAGTTTCTGGTTTCGCCTGGAAATTCTTCTAAGGAATTAGGTTCTTCTAGCCAATTTCTTCTTTTAATGTATGTTTGCCTTTGCGTTCTCTTGTATCAAATTTATCTATCTCTCTTATGACTGTGAAACAAATTCAGTCTTCATATTCGATATATTAAATGATCGCTGAATTTACCAAAACGATTTCTTACCTTTGAACACTTCATCCAGGAGGCTTATGCCCATCCATCATTTCTTTTCTTTGTCTTTATACACTACAAACATTGAACTTTTCTAATTGTTAAGTCTTTTTCTCACGACAGTCACCGAGAACACAATGGCAACGAAGTTGTTTCCTTACCGCTTAGTTATTTACCCAGATTTCATTGAGTTTCCTTGATTCTTGATTTGAAGGGGTTTTATCAGCAAAATGAGTTAAATAAAACTTTTTTTCCCTTTGACTTCATTATATTGATAAAATCTAATCTGACTACATAAAAATGGGAAATTGCGGAACTCTGTGCTTCTCCAGTCGAGACTCCGAATATGATCCAAGAAGGTACGAGCATCGGATCACACCAGGGAATCCTTATGAATATCACCCCAATCACAACTCGCCTCACCGGCAACAAAGTGCGGCTTATAATCGAAATAATGAGCCGGAAGATTTAAACGTGGACCAATTGCCCATCCGAGGCTCAGAGTCTGATACACAGCTCTCTAAAGCTCTCAGCCAAAAATCAATCAATAAAGAAAAGAGTAAAACACTCGTCGAGGAGAACGAAAGAGACCGAATCAAGAATGACATTCGAAAGGAAATGGCGATTGAAATCGGTGAAACGATACCTGATCTCTACAAGAACATTGAACATTTGCGAGAAGGACTACGGCGCAACGGACTCGAAACTTGCAGACTGATAATAGGGTTAGATTTCACGAGTTCGAATAGAGATACAGGGAAATATACCTTCGGTGGGAAGAACCTGCACGCTGTGGAGCCAGGTAAGAAGAATTTTTACCAGCAAGTCATGGAAATTCTGGGCGAGACGCTTGGAACTTTCAGTGTTGATGGACATGTAGCAGCGTATTATTTCGGGGATCTTGAGACTCACGACGTCAAAGTGCAGGCGATTAATATCGATCAAAATGGCAACGAGGAATGCTCATCGATAACGCAACTGCTGGAGAGATACACTGAGATTATCCCGCATGTGAAATTAGCAGGGCCAACATCGTTTGTGCCGATAATCAAAAAAGCCATTGAGATTGTAAAGAAAAGGAAGGAGTTTCATATCCTGGTGATTATTGGTGATGGAGCGGTGACGAACTTGCAAGAAAATGTTGATATCGTTGTAGAAGCGTCAAAGTACCCGCTCTCGATTGTGATGGTTGGAGTGGGAGATGGGGATATTCCAAGGTACCCGGATGATCCGTGGTTTGGAATGAAGCAGCTAGATGACGCAGTGAAGGGAAGAAATTTTGATAATTTTCAGTTCGTGCAATACGAAACGGATATTACTGCTGAAGAGTTTGTGAAGAACTGCTTAATGGAAATACCCGTGCAGTTCAAGCAGTGCAAAGAATTGAATTATCATGTTTGATGGAAATGATGAATATGTAGTGTAGTTTTTTCAAGGTTTCTATCTTTTTTATTTAAAAATAGAAAATCTACGTTTCTCTCTAGTCAAAACAGCTTTAAAGAATGCATTATCTACAGAATTTTGAAGAAATTTTGCGAAAATACAGATGATTAATAACTTTAAGCCAAGATTTTTCATTGAATTCTATAAGATCGTTGAGGATCAGGAAGAACGAAACTAGCAATTGAATGTATGCAGCATATTTGCAATGAGCTGCCCAAACTCTACAGAAGGTGTTTTGCTATTCTATATAAAGCCGATAAATTTTTATTTATGAAAATGCCTCAGGATGAGACTAGTTAGATATCGCATTAGATTATTTTCAAAGGCAGATAGACTAGGCACTACCAGATAAGGCCAGTTTTCTTAAAAAAAAAAGAGGCCAAACTTACTAACCAGTGGTGAAAATTAGATTTATATAATTATCATACTCCCGTAAACGCCATTGCGCTTCTATCCTTGATCTTTTCGTAGCCGAAGCAATGATCTGTCAAAAACCCATTATTCCAACTTAAAGCTTATTGCAGGGAGTAATACAGGAACCCTGAATAGAAAACAGCACCGAATTTCTATTAGTTCGATTTTCGTCCGTCGCACTGAAACTAGCTGTTCTGTATTGATTCATAAAGCCGCCTAATATTATCAGAAATAATTCTAATTTGGTAATTTTGCACAGCACGCCTTTTTTCGCTCATGAATTCCATCCTCTCTAAAGACAAATTGCCTAAGGAACTGAACGAAATTGGCGAGCTGCCAAAGTTTATCCAGGAGTTTGACATCAAACTCTATTCTAAACAAGAATACACCAAAGAAGATATCATCAACGCCTTCATCGAAGGAAATCAACCTGAAGAAGCTTTCTTTATCATCGATCTCGGAAAGCTCAAAGACCAATTCTTACTCTGGAAACGGTTATTCCCAAAAATCAAGCCTTACTATGCTGTCAAATGCTGTCCAAACCCGCTCGTCCTACGAATGCTCGGAATTCTCGGCTGTGGCTTTGACTGCGCCAGTAAAGAGGAAATTATCAACGTGAACGAAGTTGATATCGATTCGTCAAGGATCATCTACGCAAACACAGTCAAAGACCCTAGCTTTATCAAATTCGCCCGCAGCAGAGATGTCGACGTGCTGACATTTGACGACGAAAACGAGCTTTACAAAATCAAGCTTTTCCATCCTTACGCCAAGCTCGTGCTGAGAATAAAAACCGATGATAGCAAAGCTGGATGCACTAACGTCAAATTCGGATGTTATCTTAAAGAAGCCGTTGAACTGCTCAAAAAGGCTAAATTCCTCAGCTTAGATGTCATCGGAGTCAGCTTCCACGCTGAAAGTCAATGCAAGGATATGAGCTCCTTTATCAAAGCTATCAAAGACTCTAGAGAAGTTTTCAGACTCGCAAAGGAACTCTATGAAATGGACATGTATCTGCTTGATATTGGAGGAGGCTTTCCAGGTTGTGAGATTGAGGGAGTTTTACCGATAGAAGAAATCGCAAAGACGATCAATAGCTCTATTGATGAGCATTTCAGCGATGTGAAAAATTTGGAGATTATTTCTGAGCCTGGCCGCTTTTTCGTCACACAATCGCACACGTTGATTGTGAATGTAATCGGAAAACGCAAGGAAATCGAAGACGGCGAGGTCAAGTTTATTTATTATATCAACGAAGGAGTCTATGGGTCGTTCAATTCGATTAGATTTGATGGAAACAGACCGAAATTGACGCCGTTTAACTTGCAAAAGAGAGAAAAGGCGTACAAATCTCGCGTTTATGGGCCGCTAATGGACGATGTGGATATTCTGATGCCTGAGGTCGAACTCCCGGAACTGACTGTAGGCGAGTGGTGCTATTTCGAGAACTTTGGAGCATATACGACAGCATCTGCTTCTGATTACATTGGATTTAGTCCAACGAAATCGGTCTACTTGTTGAGTTATTAAAGAACTTAGATCGGTTTTGTATACGATAGTAAAGTTCGTAGATGTGTTGAGTGTGCTACGTGAGAGTATAAAGATATTAAATATGAGTGAATACATCGATGAAGATCATTTCATTTGTTCTGTTCGCAAATTTTTCTCAGTTGCTATTAAATTGCCAATACAGCCTAAGTGGCCTTAGAACAAAGGAAATCACGACTTAACTTGATTCCCTTTCAACAATTTGCATTGAAGACTTTGAATTTTTGTGTAAAATTGTGACCATTTGCATTACACACATCCACAACACCTGGTGGTACGTTGAAATACATATACAACAAAGAATCATTACTCAAGGCACGATTGTCTACAATTGAATTTACCAACCCATTGACTTCCAAATAGCTTATATTCAAAAAAGATTTCATCTCATTTAATTAAAAAAAGTCTGTGATGAAATTTGTAAATGCCAAAGTTAAAGTGTAACTTTTTTATTATTATTTACAAAGTCTTCTTCATTTTGAATCCTCCCCTGACAAATTATTGACTGACTTTACATTCGGATGCTTTTTTCTTATATGCAAATTGAGGGACGTCTCAGACCTGAAAATTAATCTTACACATTAAATAAACCGCGTTTTTTACCCATATGATTTTTGACACTCCGAATCCGGACATTTGTACGTACGAGCAATTTGCGTCGCTAACCGCCTCGTTCTCTTCTTTTTTGGTACATAAAGCAACTCAGCTGGTCGCGGGAATGGGATTTTGGCAAGCTCCTTTTGTTCATATTCAAACACTTTAGACTGAAGGATTTCTTTCTCAGCCGTCACCCTTTGAAGCTATCAACTCGTTACTATGATTATAGAAAGGTTTCCGTATACCTTTTCTTCTAACTCTTTTTTCGAAAGCAACAATTGAGAGACATAAGAATTCAAAAGTTCTAGAGAAATATATATATATCATTAGGTCTAGCAGAACCGAAACCTACCTGAATTTAAATGGTTCTCCGCTGCCATTTTTAATTTATTTTGAAGCAATGCATTACTCTCCTGGGCCGTCATGTTCACTGGAAGACCAAGCGCGTTTCTCTTTTGGATGAGCGCACTGAGTAGCAATTTTTGATAATTATTAGCTTCTTGAAGCGCACCCGGAATTGTTCCAAGCCCTGCTCCAGGCAGAGCAGTTGATTTGGGTTGAAGACCAAAGATTTTAGGTGTTGAAAATGCCATTGGAGAGACTCTAGCGGAAGCCATCAATGAATTTGCAATGCTACCGAATTGCAGAGGCTGTGTTCCTTGAGCCTGGGGACTCAGAGGCAATGAAGGTTTACTTATATTGTCTGAAAGGAGTGCTTTTTGGTCTTTTGAAGAGGAATAGCTCATTGTTTGGTTGATTTTTGAATTGATTATGCGTAAAAGTTTTCAGCACTGTATTATGTTCTTAGCAGATAATTAAATTCGCGATAAGAACCAACAGAAAAAAGTACTCGAACAAAAACAAGATAATTCCAGTTAGATCATACTTCGATTTTGGAAAATTATTCAAGTTAATGATGAGAAAACCTGAAGGTTTTACTCTAGAAAAATAAATTCCTCGAACATGTTCCTACCCTAACTTCAAAGAGAAAAGATTACAATTGAGGGTCTTGAACCTGCAGCTTAATAGTTCACAAGGCTCCTCTGAAAGTATCGGAGTTCTGTTTTGCTTATCTTAGGATTTTATTCACATAAGTGAGTCTTTTTTCCAATTTGGTGCTTGGATTGAGAGCGCCACATTATCTAATGAGTCCTATTTTTTTGCTTATCTTGCATCAGAAAGTGCTTGACTATCACTCCTGAAATTTCGGGTCTTGTTCGTCAGCAACGCCCCGAAAAAATTTTGTTTTTCTTGCTTTAATCATTCTTTTGGTTGGCACTCGAACTTTAGAAGAATAGGGTTTATTGAATTATTTGAATAAAGAGATAAAGAACTGATTCTAAAATTTCGAATCTTTACATCTTTAAAAAAGAGTTTTTGGGCACATAGAAGCCAGGACAAATTATGTCTGCGCTTCAGACCATAAAATTTAATTAACCTTTGATTTAGACAGCAGAGGTTTTCTTCAATAGAATGATCGAAAATATATGATCAAAAAGAATTCAAAGCATTATAATAATGTGCCAGTTGTCAGTCTTCAATAATTTCGAAGAATGAAGAAAATAAAGATGAGATCAGTTCGAATCTCTAAAGAATTTTTTGAAACTATTTTATTTGGATTTGTGGAGGTCTGACAGAAATATAGCCCTTGAAGGTCCTGATACTTTGGAGTTTGTATATGATTACTACAAGTATGAGTCCATATGATACTGGACTGAGTTGACACTGTGGTTGTCAATGAAAGCGATATTGCGAATCTATCTATGTTGTGTTCAGATATAATTAGGAAACTTTGGAGAAACATAGCTTGTTTCTCCTAATATTATATGTAGCAAGACTGGAATGTCGAAAATATATTGTAAAATCAATGAGAAGTAACGAGTCGTGGAATTTCAATTGATTATGAGCAAAAACTTCCGAAATTTGGTTAGCATAGCTAGTGAAATTGTGGCAATGCTTTTATAAGAGGTTTAATTTCGATCTCGTAGGCTAGGCTAGATATGTTTATATCACCCAAGGCTCTCAGATGTCATTGAATTTTTTCACAATTGAAAACTATTCGTTCTCAACTGCATCTAGCAGAAACTTTTTTGGTTCTTCAGAAATGACTTGAAATCAACGAAGAAACTCAGTTGAGTATGAAAAAATTATTGATGCATACTCGTTTGAAATTGAAAATACACAGACCTCAGTACAAAAACTTGTTTCTACAGACCATGACGTTCGAATTTAACTTCGTGTAGGAAGGAGATTAGTAATTGCCACTCTAAAGCAAATTTTTATTTAGCACCTCAAATGAATTATCGTCCTACCCAAAAGCAAACTTTGAAGCCCACTTTTCCGTTCAGAAAGAAAAAAAACATATGTTTAATTTGGAGGACAGCTCATTAAAGATACGCATTGCAGAAAAACGTTTTGGTTTATTCAAGGAAAAGGACCGTAATTATTTGACTCCACGAAAAATTTTCATAAATATCCAAAATTCTTCACTTTGACTTTAATTGCTTATTTATGCAAATCTCGAAAAATTTTCCTTACCTT
>ENA-UOTZ01000584-UOTZ01000584.1-compost-metagenome-genome-assembly--contig:-NODE-584-length-30477-cov-10.783454_pt1 | contig 30477 bp, 12 predicted proteins | sample MGYA00238144_ERZ746983 | MGnify/ENA primary metagenome ERZ746983 (study PRJEB28759, sample SAMN06268863) | compost metagenome | isolation source: single cell | place: USA: California, Emeryville, Joint... | reverse complement strand
GAGTTCAATTAAGAATGAAAAGCAAATGAGCGTGGAGGATAATGATATTTTTAATTCGAATTCAAGCATTCGGCAGAGCCCTGAATCAGCGTTTCTTTTTCACGAGGAAAACTTCGAATTCCAGAATCAATCACCTCTTTTTGAAGACAATACGAGCGGACAACTCATGATACCCGAAAAATCTGAATTTAATTTGCATTTCGAGACTGCGAACCAAGAAATTGCAAATAATTTCTTCCAGCCGATACTTCCTCAGGCAGATAGACCGCAACATTTCGCGGAATATGAGCTGAGTAATACTTACCAGGACCCAAATTACCAAAGGAGCAATCCAGAAGATACGTCAGAGACGCTTTCGTTTGAAAATTTCTTCCTTATGAAAAACAAGATTAAAGAGCTGGAGGAGCGAATACATGACCTTGAGAAAGAAAAGGTGCAAAACGAGAGCATACTGCCTCAGCAGAAGGAAAATATTCTATTAGCTGACTCTTTACAGAACTCCCAGCAGCCACAGCAGGGCCAATCGAACCCCAAGACCGAGGATTATGGATCTCTAAAGCTTTCTATCGTTGATTTTTCACCCGAATGGGACTGGACAAAAGGCGGGGCGAAAGTAATCATATGCGTGAACCCTTCTTTTGAGGCAACGGATGCTTTTAATGAACAATTGACCGTAGATTTCGGAGGTATGGAAGTTCCTGCTTGCCAGATTCAGCCAGGGGTGATCAAATGCTATGCCCCAGCACATCCACAGGGATTGGTCAAGCTCGCTATTTATTGGAACAAGCAAAAAATATCTAAGCCGAATTTAGTGAATTTGTTTGAGTATCGCAAGAAGCAAGGCGATAAAAAGAAGAAAATTGCTGTGGGAAATAGTAACAATATCGAAAGTGCGAATGAATCCATCAGAAACGAATTCAAAATCAGAATTATCGAGAAGATTCAAGCGCTTGCGTTCCCGGAAGGTACAAACTACCTAGCGGACACTGCTCCAAGAGAAGAATCGCAGAGAGACTCGAACGAAAACAGCGTAAGTGATTCAAGCGAGAGTTCAGATTGCGAAAATTATAATATTCTGGGGAAAAGCCATAGAAAAACCGTTCCTCCATATGTCGCACATATCGCGGGATCAAATTTCGAAGACTTCAACGATGATAAATGCTACGAAAGGCTGAAAAATGCAATTGAAACTTACTCAGCAACCCGCAGCAAAAGTCAGCTAATTGAACTCCTCAATAAATGCGATGACCAAGGGTTGAGCATCGTCCATTACTTAGTCTACATTGGGTTCCGAAAATCATGCGAATTAGTACTTGATGTCGGTGCGAACACCTGCCTAGTCGCAAACGGGAACATAACTCCTCTCGAAATCGCGCTTTCCTTGGGAGACGAGAAGATGATAGAGCTTTTGGTGAAGAAAGGCGCGCTTGTGGATCAAAATTCAAAGGCGTTGCTGGAAGAAATAAACAATAAAGCAATTCATTCGATAAATATAGAGTCAATCCTCAGTAACTCAAAGATTATTGATATGCTTGTTAGAGAGGCTTCACTATGCGATTCATTGCATAATTCAGCCGGAGGGGACAGTTTATCGCTGCGGGTAAATTTCGATGAGGGTGATAATGTCGACGCTGAGAGCTATGTGTCTTTGTCTGATTTGATAGAGAATCTGAAACTTTTGGGTGTGAAGGAAGCGGGTCAGAATCTACCTCCAAAACAAGATGAAACTGAAACAGAGAGAAGGAAACGAATCCAAAGGAAGCGAGGGCGGTACTTGAGGAATTATGATAAAAAGCAGGCAGTTAATGAGAATAATATTATGAAGGAGGATGATCCTGCGAATCAGGTTGCGAAGGCGCATGCAGAGCATCAAGATCATATACAAAAAATACAGAAGAATGTCCGTGGATGGCTGCTGAGGAGACAGTATCTGGACATACTTCATGCGACGCGAGTGCTGCAGAGCTATATAAAGAAGAAGTATTCAAAAAAGCCAATTCCTGAAAACTATGATCAGAATTTGAAGAATATGGTGAAGGATTGGCTTAAACTTCAGAACTAAGCATAGTTGCTGAGTCAGCTGGTTTAATTAGAGGTTGCTCTTGCCAAATATGTATGAACTTGTAGGAGTCTGGGGTGTATATCTATGATAGCACTAAGAGAAGCTTTTAATGGACTAGTTTCCGTAAAAGTTTCTTATTCATTTTTGTTTTGTGACTATATTTAAGAGAAGTACGAAAATAAATTGAATTTCTTTGTCCCTTGACATGAGATCCACATCGAGATAGAAATAGATATTTCGCATTATTGCTAAATTATATTAACCAGCAGCAAAATTGCAAGCACCATATCGAATGGAAGAGTGGCAGGCTCAAACTCTGGTTTTTACAAATAATATCCATCAGTCTGCAAGAAAATTTTGGAAAATAATTAATATTCAGTCTTTCATTGTATCTTCAGCAATAATGATGAACGAGTCTTATAAATAATTTTATAGATACTATGTGGTGTTCCCGGAGCTTTGTTTTATTTTTTCTTCCAAACTTCTTATTCTCCATTTCAGAAAGCCGAGTTCATCAGCTCAGTCGGGTCAGTGGTTGGATCCCTTAAAATTAATTTGGAATGCAATATTCCAAGACTTAAGCGAACAAAGGGGATACTTAACCTGAGTTAGTTGCTCGATAGAGTGTTAGATTCTAAGACTGCTGAATATTTTGATCTTTTGTTTAATGATAATTAATTGTTCTATCTCGTGTAACAAAGGTCTCAACGAGTTGATACTCATGGAAAAATGAAAAATAGCAGTGAAGCTAAAAGTATTTAATTTAGCAACACGAAGTCATAATAGTACTACCTACATTTATTCTTCAGAAGGCAGAAATTAGGCTTTGAAAATGCTCTGGAATAGAAATAGTCAACCAATGAAAAAATGAAGGGCATGCAATATACACATATCTCCAGAATTAACTATGGATTTCAGCTAGCTACACCTTATTGAAGCCAAATTTATCAGCAAATAGTTATGAAAGGATGTTCTGTTTGGTATAGTTTGCTCTGCTGAATGCCAATTTCTTAATAAACCACATATTTGACGTGGCCAAAGGTCTGTGGCTTCGCTTGCTCTCCCGCTCCTAATCAAAGATTGAATTTGAGAAGCATATTACTTATTTTACCAATGTTGGTTGAGTTGTAGTCTTTACTTGTCTTCTTGACGAAGTCGGGATGAACGTAATTTGGAATCTGATTCAAAGAGGTCGATTAGTAACAATATCATGACTTGTTTTACTGTTTTATCGATTTGTTCCTTTGGTAGCTGAGACTCTGCCTCTGGCATGCGTTCTTTGTCTGATACACAACCCATTTAGTTGAAGAAACGCTTTATTACTTTGGTTAGATGCCTTCGAAAAATAAATTTAATGATAATATCATCTAACGTTCAAGTCATTGAGAAAAATACGCAATTTTGCAGTATCAATTTTTTCGAGGCATGAACTAACGCATTTGATGCTTTCAACTGGCATATAAAAGAAATTTTGTGAGGGAGCTGACTGTGAAGTGAAAGAATGATCACGTTTGAAGCGGTTATTAACTTTAATGTGGAAAAAAAAATAAAATTCGCTCCATTTAATTCATTCAGCTGCTTGGGATATACGAAATTATTGATAGTGTGGAATTGATAAAATTTTATTGGAAAAAAGAGTTCGAGATCTCCTTCGCACCTCTGGATGTGTTTGTTAAGAAGTTGTATTAACCGAAATATTAAATTAAATCCCTTCAGTACATATGTAGCACTTTTTCAACCAAGTTTGCTCCATGAAATCTATTGCACAAACAAAGATGCAAATATCGATATGAAAAAACATTCCAGATACTCCCAAAGTAAGATCTTGTGTTTAATGAATATTAAAGAAGCAACACAGTCTTCTAATAATGAAAATAAGAAGAGTGGAAAGGACAAAGGTGGGATTTTCTTTACTGACTTGGAACTTTGCTGTTTGAAAGGAGTAAGAGCAAACCCGAAATCATTTTCACCTGAAATCATCTACACAAAAACTCCTAATTGTCTAGGACAGAATTTCAACCAAAAAAAATAAAAATTGAATTCATCTGTTTCTGCCGAGACGTCGCCTCTCTATCTTCATACCAAGATTCTTTCCTCCTCAATTTAAAGACATATATATCATCTTCTTCGGCCCGATTGTTATTACTATTGAATAAATCCACTTTTTCCCCTCTATCTTCCTTAAGCACGTCATACAATTCACTCAATCACATCAATCCCTCATATTTTTCATAAAAACCATTTCTATTACAAATATGCAGAAGCATCATGTCTTACAATATCAGAGATTTGTACTTTATGCTAAAGAAAAACACAAATGGTGTTTGTTGCCTCTTGATACTCAGAGGCTGAGAGTGAATTTTAGATTCAAAGATGCTTTCACAATGCATCTTTCATTGGTAATTTATCCGTTTTCCTGCAAAAACCCCTACAAAAAGCATCTAAACGGAAATTAAAGATAAGGTGAAGTATATTGATAAAAACTTCGAGACATGTCCAGCAATAATGCAGACGTAAGATTCTTCCACCTAAAGCATACTAACGCACATCCGATAGAATCCGCAAGCCTCTAAACCAGGCCAGAACTCTTTCATGAGGATTTATCTGTAAATTTGACTCATTGAAGACTCATTAATAACCTGCTGTAGCGATGAAATCGAGAATCATGCCTCAAAAGGCTTCGGCAACGCCAAAAGGATTGCAGAGAAATACAGCCACCTCCGCTGGGTTGAATTAGGCATCGCTATAGTATCCATCATCGCAGTTACCCTCGCTATTTTCGATGTAAATACATGAATTTCAACATATTGACAGTGTTTTTCAAGTACTTCTATGAATTTGGCGATTCCGAATCAACTGCTTACGCAGATATGACAACAGAAGAAAAACAAGCTTATCAACAACGCAAAAAGACCGCTAGAGTATTATTATACATCCTATTTGGAGTCAGTCTCGGTCTCGGTAACTCCCTACATCTCTCCTACCTCAGCTTCAACAACGGTTCATTTAGCATTCCTCACGATTTATCGCTATATATTGAATATGCAGTACCAAAAACTGAGAGGCAAAATTAGACCGAGCTTGAATCTTTTCACGAGCGGTCAAATATACCCGTTGGCTATCGAAGTGTTTTTTGTCATGCTGATCCCATACCCTTGGCTTGAAGGTACCCACGGCAAATTTCGAAACGTTTGGCTAATTTTTTTAGGGCAAAATTACACTACAACGACGTTGTATGGAGACATAACCATCAAATATCATGTCAACGCGATAGTTCAATTTTTCTCAGCTTTGAGGATTATCGTCGTGATAAGAAGTATTCTCGCGCTTACTTATTGGGGTGGAGGCAGAGCTCAACGTATTTGGTACTTTTTTTGTAAAGATTCAAGCTTTAACTTGTGTGTTGTAGCGATTTTTATGGAGGAAACCCATCCTTTTTCTTCACACTCAGATGCCTTATGAGAGCCAATCCTGCGAAATTCATCTTTTATGCCTACCTCCTCTGCTTGCCCTACTTCGCTTACATGCTGATGATTGCAGAAGGCCCAACCCTGAACATTGATGGTGATACGATGAAATTCACGTTTTTGAATTCCCTTTGGAACGTCATTATCACAGCTGCAACGAGTAAAATTTTGACTGCTTCAGTTGCGTTAAGCCTCTCTCTTCAGTTGGATATGGTGACTACTATGCTCGCACGCTCTTAGGAAGATCTATCATCTTTATTGTGAGTCTTTGGGGTACCACAATCATCTCGCTTATGGTTGTTGCTGTGACAAACCTCTTCCTTATGACCGAAGGACAAGAAAAGGTAATTTTCTTGGTCGAAGAACGATATTGACATAATGGGGTTAATAGAGTTTTTGGCTTCTGAAAAGATTCAAAGTGAGAGCTCAAATGGAAAAAGCTGCTGCTAAAGCATTGGTCACGTTTTATCGCGGAAGATACGAAGCCTTGAGGGGTAGTGAAATTGATCAGATCAACATTGAAAAGTATAAAACAGCTATTGCTGAATTCAAGCAACTCAAGCGGTAAGGGAAGTGGGATTGCTTCTGAACCTAACAAAATCATTTTGAAATTAGTGAGTATAAAGACATTGCTGACATAGCAATGCAAGAGGATGAGATGAGAATAAAACTCGAGGATCTTCAAGATAGAATCAAGGCATTGGAAGAAAGAAATAATGCTCTATTAGAGACTAACGCGTTGCTGATGAAAGCACACGATATTGATGTAACCTGGCAGAGTGAGGCGATAGAAACCCTATCAAAACCAAAAAGGAGGCAGCACCGTCGTCAATGGTCAGTCGATAAAGCTCAAGCTGAGCTGAAATGAGTTGTTCTTCTTCTGAAGTGAGTTTGAATATATATATAGATTACATCATTTACATACTGAAATTTTATCATTTTCAGTGGTAAGATCAAAATAAAGGTTACAATCTTTTTCTGACACAACACTGATATATAAGCAGAACAGGCCATCTCATGACAAATTTAATATCCTTCCTTTCAATCAGAAGGATATGATCAAAACAAATATTTTAGATCTCCCAATCTCGCTAAAGCAGGACACAAAAACAATAGGAATTACATTACTTTAAGCTCTCTAAATACTTTTCTTATGGGTATTAGATGGACTATAATAACAATTGATATTCCAAATCGACTCGAACTATATAGGAATACGGTTATTTTCTTTCTGTCGAATAGAAAACCTTTAAATCATACAACCCGTTTTCTAATCAAATCTTCAGTTAGCTGATCAAAACGAATTAGTTTCTCTCACCTAAATAAAAAAAAGTCACATAAGCTCAGATAAATATCTACAAATGAAGGTCGTTTACCTCTCTCTTGCAATATTCGTGCTTGCGTTAGGCTTCTCCTCGGCTAGACTTACAAAAAGAAGCAGTGCTGTTCTTCAGGCCACACAGACTGATACCACTACTACCAACACGACCGACACTACCAACACTACAACAACCTCAAATACCACAAACACCACAAATACCACAACCACGACGGACTTGGCGACGGAATGCTCAACAAACCAAACCGGTTCTACTTGCATCGTCGATAGTGTGACTCTTTTCAACTGCTCAAATCTTACCGAAGACTCAAACTGGAATTATATCCCAGAATTCCTTAACATGACTTGGAATGGCAGCACCTTCCTCGGAAACTACGGAGCAAACGCATCAGTGGCTACGATCACACCTTATTACTTCGCAAATGCTCATCAATCCATTACGATTAAAGCAAATGTGCTGTTTTTGGATGAGTGGCAGGATGAGCAGTTGCGTATCTATGTCAATGGAACATTGATATACTCGAGAACTTCAGATGTTATCTATCATACAAATCAAACGTCGCCCACTTCAGAATACATGGATGAGGTCTCTGCCATCCAATTTGAGTTTATTCACAGCGATAGCTCGATTTCATTAAATATTACTTCGACATTGACGCAATCTTCGGACGTACAATCTTGGGCGCTGTGTGGATTACAAATTATACCGAATACAGTGGCTAACGTAGAGGCATAAAAGAAAAATGGTAAGCAATTATATATATGTGTTTGTTACAGCATAGCAAGAGCTTATGATAATGCCTTTAAGGAGTTGCTTTTGTAAACGGTTGCGTGGCATTTAGTTGTTGAATACGTGTTTGATCCGTCCTAACTGGTTATTTTTTCTATCATTTCAACAAGTAAATGAGATTTTACGAATCTACACACTCCGAAGGTATTTTTATCAGGATGTTCCTTCTTTGGGTTCGAGCTTGTTGAGAATATTGGAGAAATGCTTAGGAAGACTGATAGTATAGGAGATTTATCAAAAAATTGTGAAGCTTTCCTGTATATTGAGTATCAAGACCATTGTTCAAATCTCAAGTGTGACGCTTCTGCGTTTCATTGATTAATAAGAAAGCTCAGCTCTGCTCTTTTGGCTTTGATAACCAAATCTTCAGAATTTTTGTTCCAATGAATGATCTCTATGTGTCAGTAGTATACAGTCACTCTGCGCCATATCGCATCTTGCTTGCAATATCCATGATTTCTTGGCTAAAAAGCGAGCTATGATTTCCCTGAATTAGAGAACTCATTACTTCAGAGAAAATCAATATTTTGAACCGAAATGCGTCACAAAAGTATCTTAATTAATAAGTTCAAGGAAAGTATCTTCTAAAGTGACAATAAGAATCAGTTCAGTTTGATACAAATTTAAAATAAAATTTTTGTGAATTTTCTAATTCACCAAACAGCTACTCGGAAATCTCAACGTTAAATTGCTACTCGTTGTCATAAAAATAAAATCAAAAACAAAGCTTTGGAAACAGCAGCGAAAAAATGCGCAATTACAATAAACAATTTTATCAGCAGATAGGATTCCGTCCAGCCCCACCCCCATATCCAAAATCATTCAAAGGTTCTGAAAATATCGTGCCGCCAACCAATCTCAAAACATTTGGCAGCAACAATCAATTGCTTGAAAATTTAAGCACTGGAGCAGAAACCAAGCCTCCTATTAAACTATTAGTTTCAGTTGACAATACAAATAAGCCAGCTCGTCTGGAATTCTGGAATCAGAAATTACCAACTGAGCCTCAAAGATTAACTTTAAGAGACGCTCAGAGCCTTAACTTCAGAAAGGTGCAGTTTGGGCAATCTGTACTCCCTTCAAAATATTCTCTTTCTTTTCAGGCTAGTATCAGAACTGGACTATCTCTTCCTAACTGCGAAGAAAAATCAAAAATGAGGATTCTGTCTTCTGGCGGTATTCAGAAATCAATGAATCCAAATAAAAACTCTAACGAATGCCAAAATCAAACAGCAAATGTTTCTTCTTTTGCAAAGAAAACCGAAAAATCTTCCAATGATAAGCATACATTTCAGAATGAGAGCGATGCAGATATTTTAGATATCAAAATCAAAAAAGTTAAAAGCTCTTCCCAAGAGCAGGAGCCTCGTAACCAATTCAGCCTTGAAGATATTCATGCTCAATATATGAAGCCAAATAACTCTCGATTGTTCTCAGAAAACAAAATAAAGACTGATCAACCTCAAGGAGAGTTTCAGCGTTATCAGCAGTCTGTTGGTCAACTAGGACCGGTCGGAAAAGCTAATGAATTAAAGAATGATAATCAGTTATTGAGTTCTAACCAGTCAGCTATCATCGGTAAATCGCCAAAATCAATACAATTCGCTATTAATGAAGCAGCTGTGTGCTCACATAGCCATAAGCAGGTTCAGAAAGAAGCTACAATTTTCGGATGTAAGTCGACTGATGGCTTATTTACGATTTTTGGACTCCGACAAAATTCGGACCTTCTTACAAAAGACATAGATTTCAAGAAGAGTCTAACTACAACAGAAAGTTCAATGACGGAAACTCAGGAAATGAAGCCTCAACAAAAACACCAAGAACCTGAATTCTCAGGATATGATTTTATGACCAGTCTTCCAAAGTACAATTTATATTTTGAATTGGACCCCTTGCTTATAAAGACTCTCGATTAGTAGAGCCAACAACCTTGCATTTGTGTTCATATGGACATGGACTACTTCAATCTCACTTCATTGTGAAACTAGTTTGCAGTTATGAATTTTCAGCAGAATTATAATTAGAACCAATCATTATATTTTTCAAATGCTATGACGGACTGAAGGAAGACCATGAATATAAGGTGATCTCTTGGAGTTCTTGTGTTATATTGGCTTCTATGACATCAAGTGATTTTTTTGGAAATATTTTGTTAAGTTATGAAAGTGAAGATCATCTAATGTTACTTCCACAACTAGTACATTGACGGAACAACATGTATTCTAAGTTAATACTTATTGCTTGTTGAGTAATATTTCGAAATATATTGACACTACTTGAGTGCATTTTCGATTTCTAAACTTCATTTATTACAAATTGTTACTTTGAAAAATTTAAAGTGGCCAATGATCACATACACCAAAATTCTTTCAACGAGAGTTCACTCACAACTTTTCTTTGACTCTGCTACCAATTCAATTAAGACCTTGACCAACAGAGCAACAGAAAGCAAATATCAGACTCATACCTATATCATTTGAACGAAGATGAGCTGGGTTTGTTTTTCTGAAGATTCAGGCCCTCTAATACTCCGAAGTTTGCAACTACAAAATGATTATGAAGGTATTTTTTCAAGGTTTGTGAAATAGACCGTTATAGAATATTTGATCATTAAGGTGAAGAGAATTTTTTTTTTTTAAATTTCCTGATTTTGCGAGTTTGTTTTTTTAAAGGTTTGGATGCAATATTTCTAATCAAGAGTCTTCTATGTTCTCCGACGGCTTAAAGCTGGTTCAGATCCGACTCATTCGCTCGAGAATTAATTGTTGACTCTTGGACCGCTTTTGACTACAATTAATTGAGAATTACTGTCGTGATTTACTTTGATTTAGGAATCATATAAGAGTTGGAATCACACAACGCCTGGATTTTAATTAACAGTGAATAAAATTTAACAACGAAATCAAGCTTCCTTAAACTCTCAATTTGAATCACTTTGAATCACACAATCGTGATTCGCACTCATTTAAGCTCAAAACCAGAAATAAAAAACATCTTAATTTCAAAATTTGAATATGATGGAAATCGTTGCTCCAACCGATAAATATGCCTATTCCTCATTCTCGAATGCTCTAGCCTCTAGCAGCTACAATAAACTATGCAAAGTTCAAGAAATTCGAACCACCGACACAATTCACTCACAAAGCAGCAGTCAAAAGCTGTTTATCGCAACAAGCAGGCTGAATTTCGACAGAATTCAAATAAAACTGGTTTCAATCTCGAATTTAAAACCTATCAAAAAAACGAAAATTTTTGTTGGAGATAACAGCGAATCATACCGAATGGTCTTGAAAACAAATCTCGCGACAAGTTCTCTGCTTTTTTACCATGAAGCGTCCCTGGAAATCAGAATTATCAAAGAACTTGCTCTGATAACCAGAAGAACCTTCCACCTTCAGAAATTATGTGACGCAATTGGTATCGGACACCAAATACACGAGATAAAGAAAAATATCGATCTCGAGTTTAGTCCAAGTCTCTCTTGTCTAATCGTATCTTTCGGGACCTGCATCGGGCTAATATACCCTCGTGAAGAGACACCGAAGATTATTTACAACACCAAGAATGATCAAATACGCAGCATCCATTATGACGATAAGGAAAAACTGCTTCTTGCCTTAGGAAGCCAAACGCTGAGTTTATTTACTTTGGATTCTAAAGGAGTTATAGGGAGCAGAAGCTATACTAACAATTTTTTGAGAATGGACTGCAGGGTGATAGGTTGGGATTCTATTGAAAAAGCTATTGTCATCGCCCAGCTTAACGCTAGGAAGAAAGAGAACCTCCATTTTTTGGGATACTGCAACAATAAAATCGAGCAGTTGACTTCGGTTCTAAACAAACCCAGAAACGCGAGCAGCTACTGCTGCCGAAGAAAATCGCTTCTTTACGTTGATGATGACTGCGACAGTTCAAAAGGAAAGTTGATCAGAAGCTTTCCTGTGAATCGAGCAGATTGCAATGAAGAAGCTGGCGAGTGTATGATTGAAGGCGAGAAACTGGCCTATCTCCCAAAGAATATAGGACAGGTACAGATAATTTTGCTAGGAAGCGAAAAAGATGTGATTTTTGTCAGACCGTTCCTCTGAACGTGTTAAATTTTCCCTTTAATTTTTTAGGTAGTTTGAATTAAGTGCTATTATCATTGTAAATTAAATCACTTATACATCATTACTTCGCAATAGCCTTAACATTATAGCCTTTTTCTGCTAATTTCATCTAAGTTTGACCTGATCTTCAGAAAGATTGTTGAGGCAAGCTCACATGTAAATACAGGTTGTAAATACCTGATCTCGGCTGTGAAATTGTATCGAGATCATAAAAAATGCATGTGTACAAAAATACTTAATATCAACACCTAACAAAGGACTGCTATTATGATTCAATTGTAGCTCTACCCTACATGTCGTTACAGGCCATGAACGCTCATTATTCATATTCGCTTGCTTTCTCAGTGAGTGCGTTGGTATTTGGTTTGAAAGAATAAGGATTAAACTTCGGGTGTACGGTCGGTCTGCCCTCTATTTATTGTTTAAATGAAGTAACATCAACTGTTTTTACCTGACACGTTGCTCAAAAAGGAAGGATTCACGATGCTTCTTTTCTCGACAGGCGGTAGGCCTTTCGGTTCTTCTGGTTGAATTCCTTTTTCAGGCTCAACTGTTGACTCCTTCAAAGATACTGTTGATTGCAGGTGTTTGTTCAATTGCCCAACGATTTTCGGGTCAACGCCTATAAGCTCCATGACGGCTCTGTTGGATTCAGTCATGTAATTAATTTTTCGTCGCATTCCTTTTATCTGATCCCGCAGCAAAGTGAACTGTCGATCCATCACCTCGAAGCCATTGTCTTCGTTTGCTAGTTCTCGATATAGCCTAGTTGATATACATTATCAATGGACTATCAAAGCAATCAGGATTACACTGCTGTCCATTTGAACTGCTTCAAATATCGTTTTAATTTGACAAGGCTTGCCTGAGAAACAGCCGGATTTTTTTTCATCGTGTAATTTCCTCGCACAAGATTCGTGATCACAGACGCTGCGAGGTTTTTCAGCTTTTCTCGCATCATCACTCGGTTTATTATCGTAAACGACTATTTACAACGCTAATGTAATCAGTATTAGACTCATTTACTTTCTCCTCAAGGCGAGACTGCGACAGCAAATTCGTAAGCGTGACGACCATCAACGAAACGATGGATGAGCCCCAGATACTGATAAAAAACACTACCATCCTTCCGAGGAACGTCATGGGGTAATAATCTCCATACCCGACTGTTCTCAAGTGCAAATTTAGTTTGATGAAGCAATTGCAGTTAAATTACATGTCGCCATTGTCGCTAATGTCAACCACATTGAGTTAGCGTACGTAAAAAACGTTGTGTTGCCCGAAATACGATCTGTTGGTCTCTCTGCGATTCGTAGCACGTAGCCGAACAATAGAATGCTCATCACGTAAGCTGATAGGAGAAGTATGAGAGGATTGGTTTTCATTTCACATTTCAATGTAAAAAGCAGACCATTTTTCACACCATACATGTCACTAAAATTCCCATTAAGTTACACATTTAAACGGGAATCCTACCAAAGCCTTTGAGACCGCGTGTCGTTCCATCTCGTTGTTTGAATGATCAATCGAAGGACGATGGCAAGGCGCAAAATGGAGAATATCTGGATGATTGAATTAACAGAGTAGTAGATTTCGGAATTCCCTCCAAGAGTCTTCATTGTGACATTATGACCTAATTTGCATTCAAAACATAGAAAATCATTGCTTTCGCACCTAGCAGCCACGGGTACGGAATAATCATGATGATTATGATTTCTAATAATATGCTCCAATGCATCCCAGTCGAAAATAGCGTCTCGTGCTCGGCGATTGTTCCCTTTTGTTTTAGATATTGCAGTTCAAACCAGTACCGCACGACCGTCAACGTAGCTGAAACGAATGTTAGTCCAGCTATAAAATGCGAGGGCTCTTACAAAGAATCAAGCTAGCGCCGAAAATAAAATAGAGAAGAACAAGCGACCATTGCCTTTCCTCATCTAAAACGAATTCCAGGTCATACTAAAAATGTAGTATATGATAATTGTATGTGACAGTTAAGGTACTTGAATGACCGAGAGTCCAATGCCAATGATAGAGATCGTTAAGCAAGCTATTTCAACGGTATGGAGTCTACTGAAGTAGGTTTTCGTGACCCTTCCATCCTCAAACCCTTGCTTTTTGCCTCTCTCAAGCGCGGATCTATTCCCTGGTGTTAGCAATTCATTGGTGGCAGTAATTTACATGACGATTCTTCCAAAAGTGCCGAGAGCTTGAGTGGAATGACGTTTCCTATTAAAAACAAACGGCTTTTGAAGTTAAGAAATAAGTAGAAGGAAAGGCGTTTACGTCTGCCAGAAGGTTCTTATTTTTATTGGCCTGTCTGTCCTTTGTGAACTTTGCGAGGAAACCGCCTACTAAATTCACCATCGTTGCGTTGCTGCTATTTAAATTTATATTGATACAGGGTAGTAAGTGATAAAGTTCAACAGCAATGGACCCAAAAAAAGAGAGCTCTTTTTCTTGTGTTAAGGATATTTCTTGCTATGGAGCAAGAACCGCTGTTATTAGCTTACTTTCTACCGAGATACGGAGATATTTTTGCTTTTAGCTGGTTTTAACAAGCTAAAATCTGCCCAAAATAAAGACAATTACAAGTTCGAAAACATATATATATATGATTCATTCATGGATACTGAACTAATCAAAAATCATCGACTTTACCAAATAGTGTGTTTTTGAAAAACGGATCTCCACTCTCAGGTTCGGAGCCTCGTTGAGTTGGTCTCAAAAGCGCTTCGCTCTCTCCGACTAAAAAAAGATGTCAGTGACTCAGAACAAAGAAGTCCGTTTTACCATGAATTCCTGATGAGGACTTATCAGGGAACTGGTCGAATCTCGGCTGCGGAGCCTTTTCGACACTGACCATAGGAGATCTTTGATTATCTGTCGTGGATTCTTGTCCTTTATTCTCGTTTTCAGAGTTGCCCAAGATCGTCTTCACAGACCCTACAAGGAAAGATATATCTTTACGAGCATATACAACCTGGTCTCTTAGGTTTTCAAAGTGCCTCTCCATCTCGTCGAAGCCTTTTGCGGCTTGGCTAAGGTCTCGATATGCCCTATAAAACAGCGGTTTAAGACTTTCAACGGGATGACGAGCATACTGTCCTGCTTGTTTAAATGCTCTAAAATGCTCTTTCACTTTACGGAGATGCGTCTGCGAGATTTTGCCTGTTTGTTTTGAGACCTTCTTGCCACGGATAAAACTCACGAGCATAGCTCCAGCCTCTCTTTTCATTGTCTCTCGTAATCTGAGCCTCTCCAGCAGATTAAACATCTGTTTTAGAGATACATAATAATTGGCTACGAACAACATTTTCAAATGGTTTACTCTTTCCTCAGGAGCTGACAATTGGAACAAGTTCGTCACCACCACGACCATCAATGAGATAACGATCGTTCCCCATATACACACGAAAAAGATAATTATCCTACCAAGGGTAGTCTGAGGATAAAAGTCACCATATCCGACTAAATGTTGTTTTTTCGTTAGATACTGCTGGATGTTAAACCTAGCTATACCTGTGGCTATTGTTATGACAATATTCCACATCGCATTAGGATAACTGTACGTGGGGACATCTTCTAGGTCTCTTGTAACGGGTAGCTCCGCAATACGCAACATATAGCCAAACAACGGGATGCTGATGATATATCCCGAGAAAATCAAGATAAAGGGGTGAGTTTTCATCACACACTTGAGTGTGAAAAGCGCTCCTGATGGAATCGAGGCCATTTTGCTACAGCATAGTTAAACAAATGCAAAGCAAGACGAAAACTCACCAGAGTCTCTGCGCACGATTGCTGGTCCAGTAAGCATTGAGGAGGAGTATACGAAACACGATTACGATACGCAAAGTCGAAAAGAGACACAATATTTCGTTTTGGTGGTAGTAGAATTTTTGGTTATTATACAAAGTTCTCGCTTCAACAACTTGTCCTGTGATAGTAAAACATTAGCTCATTGTATATTGCACCTGTGGATACCTTGGTTCCAAGGATAAGGGATCACCATCACAAACAGAACTTCGAGAATAATAGGGATAATGTAGTAGAAATTAAAGTAAACCCTTCCGTCACCAGTATATAACTTCTTTGCTCTGAGGTATTCAAGGTCGAAAATATGTCTCATAATCGTTGTAAAACCTGCAAAATTAGAGGATTATTAAGCGCTGTCAGAGGCAAATGGAGTACATAGAATAAGACTTGAGAAAAATATTAAGTATAGCAACACGTTTGACCAGTCCTTATGCTCGCTGCTATATTCTAACTCATACTTGAGCACTAATGAGGCAAAACAGTGCGAGAAACAGCTACCTGAAGCACAGTAAGAGACACGCTGGTCAGTGCCATTGCAAAACTGACGATATCTGCGACCTGAACGCGGTCAAATAGCAGGTTAGTTAGTTTTCCATCCTCAAATCGTGTATTTTCTCGTTCTTTCTGGATTTCTTTTCTGAGTTTCTTTAGATAATGGCCGAAGCGTGATTAATACGTCATAAGCTGCAAGAATTCCGAGCTGGTGGTTTCTGCGATATTGCTTACAAATTTGTTAAGAACTTGATTCCTTTTCTAAAGTTGAAAAAAAGCTGAGCTCCAATGGAGAAAGTATGATGAATGACCCCTGATTCTGCGGCATGAAGCACAGGATGCACTTTTGAAGGTGGTTTCACCGCTGTTCGACTACCAAAATTAGATGCATTTAGCATTTCTGGTTATTTAAGAGTTTCGATTAAACTGCCATAAAATTTTCTAAATAAAACAAAAAAAAGTGTGCCATCAAATAGAAAGATTGGCTGGTAAAGAGGAGGTTGGCTGGAAATTGCGTTTTTCAGGTGATTTTAGATGGATACAAGAGAGAATGCAGTCTCTAAATCGGTTACGAAGAATTTTCGAAAATGAATGCTTGGCCGTTTCAATTTTATTAAATGCGCAGTTTTTTTCTAAACATCGTGAATGTTAGTGATATCTTGACTGCATTGTTGATAGCATTGGTTTGTCTCGTTTAATCTTAAGTTTTTTGGCTGGGATTGGTTTCGGCTGTTGGATATTCTGGGGTGTGGTTTGTAACTATAGGTTACGACAAAAAGTATGCATGGAAGGATATTTAAAGGGTTTTGAAACCGACCACATTTCAGCGAGCAACAATTGATATCATCTCTGATTTCGAGTGAGAAAGCAAGAAATGAGAGTGTGAATTATTCGTTTTTGATCAACTGCCTATTAACTCTAAGCTAACTTAATTTATTCAAATTATGGCAAGGATTATCAAATCCTCAATTTAGGAGTTTTGAAATGAACTTTCATAAAAATAACTATCATGAGAGCTCTCCTTGGGACGAGAGCAAAGCAAATGTGAGAATATTCTTCTCTAAGCATGAACGTTGATTCTTCAATATTTGATTATTCAATATTTGATTCTCCAACAAAGATCATTTGTGAAAGCAAACCTCTCCATTCTAAAATTTTGGCTTTCCGTCCTTGAAATCATAAAAATTGTATTGCTTACTTATCATTCCCAATCGGTGTTTCTAGAAAAATCTCCTTTCTTTATATTGTAGAGGAAAATGAAGGGATTTTTTACTTTCATGACTGAGATTTATTACTAAGTACGATGAAATATCATCGCATTCTGCTCGATATCGAGTTTAGTTCTTTGAGAGAAGGTGTTTTTTCCTATTTTACAGCACATCATAGTCCATTTCTCTCTTGCATTAACGGAACCATGAGAAGTCCATAATTAATCATAATTAATTAAGATTTAGAGCAAAGAGATGGCTAGATATAGACTTCCGGAACAAAGAATGAGAAAGATCTCTTGAAAAATTTCGTGTTATGAATGCTTTGAAATAATGTAATGTCATTTTATACATCAACCATGAATGCTTGGAAAAAATTCCGTATGGTCTGCTACATTTTGGTTCAAGAGTGTGGAGATATGTAGAACAAGACCTTTTAGAATTTTTCATATAATCGCTATCTTTACACAATAATGAGTTCTGATCTCTCTTTGTTAATCTGATTATTACACCAAAACGACCCTTTCGAAAACTCCCAAAGCACATCTTTTCTCAATACATCATCATTTCCTATAACAAACAACAAAAAAACGGTATTTTGCCTCTGCTCAGACAAAAATTCCAGACCCAGCTTTCTGATTGGTCGGGTTGGGTATAAATACCTTTGATTTCCTAATGCGAATCAGAAAACTTCACGATTTAATTTTATTTACCACATGGAAAATAAAAAGCAATTAGAAAGCGCCAAGGGGATCGTCTTTGGTCTCTACCCTACGGGAACCTCTGATGGCAAAGCCTTGAGAGGTCTTCCTTTACAAAAAATCAACGTTTCTGTCCATATTAGCTCATCAACAGCTCGAGTCATATTCGAACAGACCTATCTCAACAATACTGGCAAGCTCTTAGAAGTCGAGTATTACTTCCCGATACCTACAGGTGTAGCCTTCGATTCATTTGCTACTAAATACGAAAACACGACCATCCAAGGTGTAATTAAGAAAAAGGAAACTGCCCAGGAAGAATACAAAAAAAGTCTTGACGAATATAAGACCGCAGCTTATGCTGAGATCGACGAAGCGACAGGCGATGTCATGAAGGTGAAAGTCGGCAACATCAAGCCCTCAACATCTATTGAGATCGTTTTCTCTTATATCCAACGACTCGAAGTCGTCCATAACCAATTTTACCGTTTCGCGTTCCTTTCGACTCTGACGCCTCGATACGGCTCGAAGAAGAATAACGAGGCAGAAGATGAGGATATTGGCCTATTATGTGGGTATCCGATGCTTCCTCCTAAAATGGGATATAGTTGGGGTCTCAAAGCCGTGGTAGAATCAAAAAGCCCGATTACAATGATCGAATGCACTTCGCATCCGATTAAAATCGATGAAAAAGGCGATCCTTACAGAAAAGAAGTTGAATTAAGCTCATCGTCGGATAGGACAGTTTTCAATGAAGATTTCGTGCTTTATTACAAAACTGAAGAGTTTAATAAACCGACTTATAGGCTCGCGAAAAACGAGAATGGGTTTTGTGCTATGATAGATTTCGTTCCGAAATTTAGCGATATCGTCTTGGATGAGGATGCTTTGTATGCGGCATTAGAGGAAGATGCAAATCTTTTCACGGCAACTGGAGAATATATTTTCCTGATAGATAGGAGCGGGTCGATGGGCGGCGGACGCATTCAAATGGCCAAGACAGCGTTATTATTCGCATTGAAATCCCTGCCTCCAAACTCGTACTTTAATGTGTTGAGCTTTGGGTCGCACTACGATAAGCTCTATCCCGAGAGCCGAGAAAGTTCTGAGAGTAATATTACTGAGGCGATGAAATTAATCCAGAAGTTTGATGCGGACATGGGTGGAACGGAAATTCTACGTCCCCTGCTCACTGTTATGACAGCAGAACGGCTGAAAAAGCATCCGAGATCGATTTTCCTTCTAACCGATGGCGCCGTGAGCAACACGAAGGCAATTCACGATCAGATACTACTATATAATCAACGGAATCGAGTTTTCGCTCTGGGAATTGGAAATGGTTGTTCCAATGCGCTAGTACAGGGCTGTGCAGATCGAGGAAAAGGAAAAGCGGCGTTTGTCACAAACGCAAGTGAGATACCTGGCGCCGTGGTTTCCCTTATAGAGGCCTCTGTTAACTCTGTTTGCGATGATTTCTCCCTTGAATTCTCTGATGCAGCCAAGAGCAGCATTCTTATGATCGCTCCAGAGCCCTCAGCTCAAAAATTCATTCTCAAAAACGAGATCGTCTCCTTTTTCGTGTTTTTCAGTAACCAAGTCCTGGAGCAAGGCTCTTCAGTCGACGTTACCTTGAGATGCTTTGATTCTTTCACTGACGACTACACGACGAATCCCATGAAAATCGACCTGAAAAACTACGAAACGACTCTGGACATTTTCAAACTTGGAATCGCCAAAGCTGCAGACACACTGGCAAAGCAGGAAGGCTCACTGCCTAAGGAAGTGCCCGATGTCTATTGGGCAGGAAAGAATAGCATAAAAGAAGATCTCTTGGCGATGTCGATCACTAATCAGGTCCTAACCAAGGAAACTGCATTTATTTGCGTCGCTAAAGAAAACTCCAAAGACGAGCTTAAAGGATTGCAGAAAACTAAGGAAATAATCCCTCAGGTGCTGTCATTAGACTACATACCGACGCCTGTACGAGTGCAAGTCTCGACATCGAAGACCGGAAAGCATGGCCATGCGAAAAAAATGGTCTCATACGGCGGTCATTCCTTCTTCCTGGTTGACGAGAGTCCTCAAGACGACGATGAAAAAGGCAAACCAGCTTTGTTTGAGAAAGATTTTCTGAAACTAGTTGACAGCCAGAAGTCTCTTGGCTATTGGGAGATGGATCAAGACCTCATCAAACTCTTGAAAATTAATAAGGAGAGCCTGCTGAGTGAAATCATAGTATTGATCAAGAAAGAAATTGATGATGTGCTGTTAGAAACGATTGCTGTGACAATCGCTGTCCTGGCCTGGATCGAAAAGTACCAGCAGCCTCAAAAAGCGTCTTGGGTGCTGATACATAAGAAAGGGCAGCAGTGGCTCGCGGCGCAAGGAGTGAAATATTCTGAGGCTGCAACCGCTATAAATGTTTTAATTTAGAATAGAATTTTATTTAGACATCTAACTTAAGGAACATTCTTCCCTGTTCCCATTAATCATCTAGACAGCCTTTTATAGTACACACAGCCACTGTAGCTCTCGTCGTTTAAGTAAATCCAAATACACAACAATGAAAAATTCCAGTTATCCGTAGTTCACATACAAATTTTCAGCATTATCACCATCATCAATAACAAAAAATATGTTTTTCATAAGTAGACTGCTCCTATCATCACAAAAACTCGATAGACAAAGGCAAAGCTAAGTATACTATGACATATTGTACATAAGGCATATCCAGTAGGGCCATTGCTTCTCTTTTTTTTAAAATAGCATTTACAAATCTGTTCATACTGGATATTTTACTGAATTTGGAAAAATCCGTATCATTTTAGCGTAATATACAGCCAACTTCCTTCCAAGGGTCGCCGAGCAGTATTTTCAAGCTCAAAGGGCTTTTGTACGCGTCATCAGCACCTTCTGCTTCTTGTTAAGGATGTTGCTTAAACGTATCTTTGATTCTTTTCTTCTATGATTCTTAGATGTAATCTAAAGTTCTAAGAGAACGTTTAAACAATTCATGATTTAATACGTATCTTTGCCGCGAAATTTCATCATTTGATGTTTACCATCAAAATACGCCTTATCTCCTGACGCTTCCTGCGGATTACTGTAGTCGCATGGCTTTTCCTCTCACGCACATTGTCGCAACCGCAGAAATGACTCGAATGGCTGTCATTCTAGAGTTTTATGTTTTTGTTATTTGTTTAGAATTGTCATAACGGCTTGTTTAATTTTTCCGAAATTGCAATTTTCCAGAAAAAAATTTTGAGTCAGGACCACTCAGCATCTAATTTTCGCAAACTTATTCAAACCGTTGAAAGTTTACTTGTTCCAATAGAACTTGAAATCATAGACTCATTTCATAAATAGATCATTTCATTCGTTGAACGAAAAATTTTCACTGGTGAAGGATTTTTGTATTCGTTGCTTTTGCTGAGAAAAATACCGGTTTTTTAAATCAGTCAGAACATCACTCAGTGTTCCTTGTCTAATCGTTATCGCACTCGAATATAAATAGTCGGAGTTTGAAATTATAATCATTAACGCATTCTCTTCAATAAAAGCAGTTTCTCGTATTTATCCCTTATGAAGGCAAATATATCTGCTTTTGTTCTTTTGGCTTTGGTCCTTAGTAAGCAACTACTCTTTCTACCATATACTAATCTCTTCTTTTTCCCTGTAGGTTTATCCGGAGTGAGCGCAGTCTCAAATAAACTAATTGGATCAAGGTTCAACATCCCTCTACAGTCTAGTAGCTTTTCCCCAGTGGTTTCCGGTGGTTTGAGTAGCCTTAAAGGCGGCTTGCTATCAGGAAACCTGGCCAACAACGGCGGTCTTACCATCTTCGAACTCGGCAAGAACTGTGGAGGAGTATCCAATTACCAAGTGTCCGGCACGACGATAACCACGACGACCAAGTACCCGCTCGGAATTCTCTACGGCTCGTCGAAGATCATCCGACCGATCGCGCTGGCGTCTTACTACACGACGTATAAGACAGCCGCAATCAGATTCAGAATCCATCTCTTCGGCACTTGGTCAGGACAAGAGTGCTTGGTGAGTACCCACGGCACACCCATCTTCAACCAGAAATTCACAGGCACGAATCTCTTCAAGGACATCGAAATCCAACTCCCTTACTCCCAGAACGTGTTCAACCTGGTGTTCTCTTGTAACACTGGAAACAGAAACTCCTTGAGTTGGACGATCTCCGATACCGGCTACCACTTCAGCAACTGCCCACTCGAATACATCAGCGATGGAAAGGGCGGCTGCAAGTATGCCGGAAGCAGCTTGTTCACGGGATTAGCGAGCCAAAAAGCCTCTCCGCTCGTCGATAACACTGACGACACCCCAGCCTGGGCTAATGAGCTGACGACTGGTACCGCTGACAGCAGCAGCCAAATCGTTGTCGTTCATACCTCGCCATTGACCCCAGCTTCCGAAGCCAAACTCGACCTGCTCATAACCACTAAACTCTACTTGATCGGTGATAACTTCGACTACTCTGGCTTCAAATGCGGAGGATGCAACGCTGGAATCACAGCTTTCAATGGCTATCCAGTCTTCGGTCAATTCTCCGGACCAACCCAGGTATCTCGCACCTTCACGACTCTCCCAACGACCCAGTCTGCTATTGTAAGATTAAGACTTTACCTTCTTGGATCATGGACTAACGTTCCATTCGCATTCAACGTTGGCGGAGTGCCAGTTTTCTCAACGTCCTTGACAGGCGCAAACACGTACAGAGACATTGAGATTCAATTGGCTGCCAGCAGCAAGCCACTCGGACTTTCGTTCGGTATCGCTGGAGAACCAGGTTCACAATGCATGCAGCAAGGAGCAAACCCTTGGGCTGTTAGCGACCTCGCCTTCACCGCTAGCAATGCTCCCGCTGGCAAAATCTACAGTTCAGCAACCAACGGATTTGTTCCTCTAACAAACAGCTTCTTCACTGTTCTATTAAACGGTATGTATAACAAGGAATTCTCTGGCTACCAGACTCAACCTGTCTGGCTTAATAAAGTTAATTCAGGACAATTCAACAATGCATTTGATATCATTGCTGTCAAAGGCGCTCCCTTGTCTCTGGGCGGCGCGAACCAAAATGTCAACTATGTAAATATTCTTGGAGGAAACAACGCGTATGCGCCAGGCGTTTCCCCTTCAGATGTTAGCAAGCTCATTAGTGTGAAACTTTACCTCACCGGTCCACAAGCCGATATCACTCCTTTCAGTGGATGCGGCTCTGCTGGCAATACTTTCCTCAGGGGACTACCAGTCTTGGGACTCCTTTCTGGCCCCAGCGTAGTCTCGATTAACTTAAATTCTCTCCCAACCACCCAAGCGGGAATTCTCCGCCTCAGATTGCACACTGTAGGTGTCTGGGTGAATGTTCCTTTCGGCTTCAACGTTGGTGATAAGACCGTCTTCACCACTCAGATAACCGGTACAGACGCTGACCGAGATATCGAAATTCAGTTCCCATTGACAGCCAACTGCAAATCTCCTTTATCTTTCGGTATTACCCTCGGCGGAGTTCCTTTGGCCCAAGACAACCTTAACGGGTTGCAATACGGAATCAGCAACGTCGCTATTGTGTACAGCAATAGACCTGTTGGAGAGATCTGCAACCCAAGAGGAGGACAAGGCTACGACACCGTCCCTGGCAGCTTCCTCACGATCTTGCTTAACAATATCTACAACCAACAGTTCCCAGGAGTCTCAATTCAACCAATCTGGCTCAATAAGGTCTGCAATGGACAATTCACTCCTGAAACCGACATTATTGGTGCTAATGGTACTCCTATCAGCATCAGTCTACCTGTCATGGGTCCATCCGATGTGTCCAAGTTGATCTCCATTAACCTTCATCTCATTGGCTCCAGCGGCGATTTTGGTCCTTTCAGTACCAACGTTGGCACCCCAGGCCTTATTTTCTCCAATGGTAACCCATGCTATGGACCTTTCACTGGCGTGAACGTGATTACCACCACGCTTAGCACTCTTCCTTCCACTCAAAGCGTGGCAATCAGACTCAGACTCCACCTTCAAGGCGTCTGGAACAACGTCGGCATCAACTTCAGATCCGCCGACAACCTCGTCCTCGCTACCACTCTCAATGGAGCTAACCAACCTTGTGACATCGAACTGCACTTCCCAGCGGGAGCAAGCCAACAGATTCCATTCACTATTTCTCTCCAAGATCAAACTTTACCTCTTCAATACGGTATTAGTGACGTAGCTATTGTCTACAGCAATGCTCCTTGCGGCCAGATCTTGAACCCTGTCACTGGTTCAACGATCCCAGTTATCGGTAGTTTCTTCACTCCATTGTGTAACAACATCTATTCTAACGGATTCCCTGGATACTCTACCCAGCCAGTCTGGCTCCCGAAAGTCCAACTCGGCGTCTTTAGCAGCCCACTCGACATCATCGCTTCCAATGGCAACGTCCTCCCACTCTCGACCGCTGCGATTACTGCCAAAACCGTTGCGACTGGCTTGAATAACCTCTTGACCATTCAACTCGGCCTTCTTGGTCCTAAATTCGACTACAGCGCATACAACTGCGGTAGAGATCACGGTATCACCGATTTCAACGGCTCTCCTTGCTTGGGAATGTACTCTTACCCTAACGTCCTTACGACTATTCTGCTCGCTCCTCAAAGCGCTCAGTCAGTCGGCTACAGATTCTCTCTCTACCTCAAGGGTAACTGGCTTAACGTACCTTTCGAAGTGACAGCCAACGGTGTTCCAGTCTTAAACGTCCACCTGACCGGTAACAACGAACGCCAATACATCGAACTTCAATTCCCTGTCACCAGAACCGACGGATCAAACGGATGCGGTAGACCAGAAGGGTGCAGTGGACCAGACGGAACCTACATCCGCCTTTCTTTCTCCATTCTTCAAACTGGCGCTCGCCCATATAACGCTGATAACATTCAATGGGGTATTGGAGAAACCGCTACTTGCTACAGCAACGCTCCTGTTGGAAAGATCTACAACATCTACACTGGCGGCTTCAACAACATCGGAAACAGTATCTTCACTGTTCTCCTCAACAGCTACTACCCATCTGGCTTCCCAGGCGCTTCAACCCAGCCTTCTTGGCAGCAACCTTGCCAGACCGGCATCTTCAATAACCTTCGCGATATCATCGCAATTAACGGAAACAACTGCAATTTCGGCACCCCAGCTGCTCTTGTCCCTTACAACCTCGTCCCTGTTAATTCGCGAATGATTGGTGTCGAGCAGATTCCAAACCTGAACAACTTCTACGGCCAGAATTCCATTACCCTTCAACTCGTCGGAAACAATAACTTCGACCAAACACCTTTCAGCTGCGATGGCTGTAATGGCGCTAATCTCGTTCCTTCATACAACAACGGCATTCAGATCCTCGGAGGCATTCCTTCCACTGGTGTTTTGATCACGACGTTCAAGACCCTCCCTAACACCCAGGCCGTTGCTTACAGATTCAATCTGTATCAAATCGGCACACCAATCAGCGCTCCTTTCAAGATCTTGGCAAACAACGTTCCAGTCCTCTCTACCATCCTTAACGCTGGAAATAACGTCTACAACATCGAAGTCCAATTCGCCGTTCAGCCAAGCTCTGATGTTCGTCTTGCATTGAGCTTCGGTAATTGCGACACTCCATTCAATTGGGGAATCAGCGACGTCGGAATCGCTCGCAGCAGCACTCCAGTCGGCACAATCTACAATGCGCTTACCGGTAATAACGTTCCTATTTCAACGAGCTACTTCACAGTGCTCTTGAACTCGCTTAATTGCGCTCAGGTGCCTAATTACAACGCTCAGCCTTCATGGTTACCACTCATCCTCACCGGTAATTTCGGAGCCCCTAACAACATTATCGCTATTGGAGGCAAGCCACTTGACTTCGGCGACGGTAACTGCTACGGTGCCCCATACGGTAAGACCCTCACTGCGATCCCAAGCACCCAGTTCCGTACTATCCTCCAGCTTATTGGCCCTAACTTCAACACGAGAAGCTACGCGAGCCCTTCAGGTCTTCCAGTCACCTATTTGAACAACATTCCAGTCCTTGGTCTTTACCAACCTACCTGCGGACTGAGTACCACGATCTTCCCGCTCTCGAACACCAGAGCTGCGATCTACAGATTGACCCTTCACGTTGTCGGTCCAGTCAAAAGCCAACCATTCTACGTTACTGCTAATGGCCAGAACGTTTTCTCGGCGCCATTGACCGGCGAAAACCAAATCTTCAACATCGAATTGCAAATCCCAACCCGCAACCAACAGGCAATTCTCCTCAGCTTCAGCTTCAATTCTCCACAAGGAGGATACGGAGGAGCAGGTCAAGCACCATTCCAATGGGGTATCAGCAACGTTGCTATCTCCTTCAGCACGACTCCATGCGGAACGATTCTCACTCCTTCCACTGGACTTACTAGCCCATGCGACGGTAGCTACTTCACTCCTCTTCTGAGCAAAGTCTACGGCGGCAGTTTCCCTGGATACGGCCAACAGCCAATCTGGTTGATTAACGTCTTGAACGGAAATTGCAATGGTCCTAACGACTTCATCTCATCGAACGGCAACTTGATCACCGTGCCTTTAACTGGCGATTACGATAACCGCCTCAACAACTTCCTCAGAAATTCGTTGGTCTCATTCCAACTCCTTGGACCAAACATGGATCTTTCTCGCTGGAATCGTGTCCCAAGCGGATCTATTGGTGTTTACCCAATTAACGGCGTCTCGCTCGCAGGTCCTTTCGGACACGGAGACAGATGCGGCACTGACTTGAATGGTCTGACTAACACTCAATCCGTGGCTTTGAGATTCACTCTCTACACCATCGGCTCAGCCAACAATGCGCCATTCGATGTCACAGCTAACGGAGTGAACGTCCTCTCGATTCCATTGACTTGCAATAACGAAATGAGAAACATTGAAATCCAATTCACCGCAGCAGCCGGTCAGCCAATCTCCCTCAGCTTCGGCTTCTCCGGTCTCGGCAACTCTCAAGGACCATTCAAATGGGCTCTTGGTGAAGTCGCAATCGTTCTCAGCAGCACTCCTGCTGGAACCATCCTCAGCATTGGCAACAACGCTCCGATTGCTCTTCAAAACAGCTACTTTACTCCATTGTGCAACAGCTACCTTGCTCCAACCCTCGCAGCACTCACCATCACCCCAACTTGGTTGGATCACGTTAGAGCTGGTCGATTCGCCAGTCCTTTGGATATCATTGTTGTAAATGGCAACCCACTTAACCTCGGCTATGGCAACTTCGGCCCTGCTCAGGCAGGCATGGGATACGCTCCAAGCACCAGCTCCAATCTCGCTATCTATCTCGGTCTCAAAGGTCTTCAAACACCAGACAGCTGCGATGCATTCGGTAAGCAATCACGCATCATTCTCGACCTTGTCGGAAGAAATCCTGACTACTCTAATTTCGGATGCAATGGATGCGGTGATAACAATAATCTCGGCATTCAGATAGCTTTCGGCATGCCAGTCCTCGGCTACATGACTCCTTCTAGCATCTTGACAATGCCATCATACACAGGGCTTCCTAACTCGCAATCTGCTGCTCTCAGATTCAACTTGGTCGTCCTCGGAAACTGTGCGAATGCGCCTTTCACCATCACACTTGGAGGAAAACCAATCTTCACTGTTCCTCTTACCGGCAACAACCTGATCCGACAGATCGAAGTTCAATTCGATCTTCCTACAGGCTATAGTGGTCAACCTCTCGACTTAGGTTGCAACTTCGGCAGCACTCCAGACAACCAGTTCAAGTGGGGTATCAACAACGTGGCGATTGCATTCAGTAGCACTCCATGCGGCACGATCTACGATGGATTGAATGGTAAGAATATTCCATTCCAAGGCAGCTATTTCACTCCTGTGTTGAATATCTACCTCAACAACCAGATCCCTGGCTACATCAACCAGCCTTCATGGCTTCAACCATGCATCGCCGGCCAATTCAGTCAACCAAATAACATTATCGGCCGCAATGGTATCACCCTTTCTCTTGAAAGCATCGCGCTTCCATCCAAGACCTTTGGTAACTTCGCTCCTTCCTTCTTGCAGAATACCCAGGTCGTTCTTCACCTCACCGGCCCTAACATGAATCTTGGACCTTGGAGCCTTAGCAAGGGACCTATTGGTGTCACCATCATCAACGGCATCCCAGCTCTCGGTCAATGCTCTCCTGACGCCACTTTGAGCACAGACGTTCCACTTCTCGGCAGCACTCAATCTGTTGCTCTTAGATTCATGCTTTATGTGACTGGTCCTTGCGATAACGTTCCTCTCACTATCTCTGCTGGCGGCAACAACGTGTTCTCTGTTCCTATCACCGCGAATAACCAGTACAGAATGATCGAAGTCCAATTCCCTAGTTCATGCACTGGCTCTATGCCTTTGAGCATTGGCTTCGACACTACGGGTCTTTCAGGCGGAGCACCATTCAAATGGGCTATTGGCGATTTGGCTATCGCATTGAGCAACACTCCTTGCGGCACAATCTACAACACTGCAACCGGCAACCAAATCCCACTTCAAACTAGCTACTTCACTGCTCTCCTTCCAACCTTACAAGGCTCGTTCCCTGGCTACTCTACCCAACCTATCTGGTTAGCCTATGTTAAGAACGGAAGATTCGGCGGCCCAGTCGACATCATCCAAATCAATGGCCAGCCACTGAACTACGACCAATGCGGTCTTAGCTCTGACCTCGCTGACGGCGACCGTAGAGTTGCTACTGTCGTTATTGACGGCGGTTTCCCTAGCCTCAACAACCTACGAGATGCTACTCTCGGCAACGGATGTGCTGGAGACTTCTATCCTAAATCGCGAACCTACTTGCAACTGGTCGGCAAGAACTTCGGCTTCCCAGACTTCACCTGCAGAAATGCTCCACTTCAGATCGTCTCCGTTCAAGGTTTCCCTGCTTTGGGTGGTTTGAATGCTAACAGCATCCTTTTGACAACGATTACTCCTCTTGCTTCCACCCAAGCTACTGCCATCAGATTCACTCTCTACTTGATCGGTCAGGTTGACAACGTGCCATTCACCGTCAACGCTAACGGCGTACCTGTCCTCAACATCGTCTTGTCTGGCACAAACACTTACAGAAACATCGAGCTTCAATTCGCTGTTCCTGCAGGCACGTCTTCCATTCCATTGGAACTCAGATTCAACTGTGATAATGTCCAAGGTCCTCTCAGAGACTTCAAGTGGGCAATTGGTGAATACGCTGTCTCACTCAGCCCTACCCCAGTTGGAACCATCTACAACAGCGTTACTGGTGGATATAGCCCTGTTCGTCAGAGCTATTTCACTCCATTGTTGACAATCTACCTCAACGGGCAGTTCCCTGGACAATTCCAAGATAGAGATGATAACCTCCAGCCTTCATGGCTCGGATACGTCTTGAACGGACAGTTCAGCAAGCCAATCGATGTTATCGCGGTCAATGGAAACTGTCTCGACTTGCCAACCAACAACCTCGGTTTGTTGACCATTCAACCTAATGGCAACCTCGCTAACTTCTACTCGACAACTTCCACCTCGCTCTTGCTTGTTGGTCCTAATATCAGCACTGCACCATGGACAGGAAGCTGCGACGGTCCATTGGGAACGACCTCTATTGGAGGTATTCCTGCTCTTGGCACATTCGGTCCTCGAGACATCATACTGACTGTATTGTCCCCTCTTGCACAAACTCAATCGGTTGCTCTTCGCTTCACTCTCTTCATGAACGGACCTTGGCAGAACGTGCCATTCAATGTCCAAGCGAACGGAGACAACGTGCTTCAAATTCCTCTGACCGGTGAAAACCAATACAGACTGATCGAAGTTCAATTCCCATGCACTTCTTCCCCTACCGGCATTCAAATTCCTTTGACTTTCAGAATCGGTAGTGGAGTGCCATCAGACAGTCCAATTCAATGGGCAATCAGCCAAGTCGCTATTTCATACAGCAACGCTCCAATTGGTCAGATCTACAGCCCAGTAACCGGTGGTAATGTACCTCTATTGAACAGCTACTTCACAAAATTGCTGAGCTCTTGCCTCCCAAGTGGTGGAAACTACGGACCTGGTGGTAACTACGGTCCTGGCAGCAATTTAGGTCCTGGCGGTAACAATTACGGACCTGGTGGCAGCAATTATGGCCCTGGCAGCGGCACGGGAACAGGTGGTAACTACGGACCAGGCGGCAACAATTACGGGCCAGGCGGCAGCAACTATGGTCCTGGCGATGGTAACTACGGCCCAGGTGGCAGCAACTGTGCTCCTGGCGATGAAAGCTGCGCCCCAGGCAGCAATGTCGGCCCTGGTGGCAGCAACTATGGACCTGACGGCAACAACTACGGCCCTGGCGGTAACAATTACGGACCTGGTGGCAGCAATTATGGACCTGGTGGCAGCAACTACGGCCCTGGCGGTAACAATTACGGACCTGGCGGCAGCAACTACGGCC
>ENA-UOTZ01000583-UOTZ01000583.1-compost-metagenome-genome-assembly--contig:-NODE-583-length-30498-cov-13.072450_pt1 | contig 30498 bp, 25 predicted proteins | sample MGYA00238144_ERZ746983 | MGnify/ENA primary metagenome ERZ746983 (study PRJEB28759, sample SAMN06268863) | compost metagenome | isolation source: single cell | place: USA: California, Emeryville, Joint... | reverse complement strand
GAGGGAAAAAATGAAAGTGAGTTAAATTTGAAAGCTGAAAGTACAGGAAGAGAAATGACGCGCTCCTAATAGAATCGTACGAGCATTTTGAATGCCACAACGAGGAAAATAATGCTTCGATATCAGCTATTATTCGAATTGAATAGCCTCGTTCTGTATCTTCACTGGTCTGAACGATTTCTTGTGAGGATGGAGTGAAGTTACGATTGATAGCATTTCCGAAAAGGAATTATTATAAGCGAAGCAATATGTTAGAAGTTCTTGATTTTGATATAAATACGTTGGCAACCTTAAGAAATAAGGATGTTGCTTGCTCTATTAATGGTTATAAAGTGACGTAAGTGCTCTTTAAGCTAAGCTCTTTGGATGCGATCTAATTTTTACAGAGATATATATATGCAAATCATCCATTCTTGTTCTCCTTCAAGCTATACATACGCCAACGAAAAGAGCAACTATTCCACCACAATCAACAAAAATCTTCTTCAAACACAAAATTGCAGCACGAAAACACTTCCCTTATGAGCTCTAATCCATTCTCACAAACGATCTGCTCAAACGAAAATAGATTGGTTTATTTTAAATCTATGCGTCGATTTAATAAAAAAGAATAATTCGTGAAGCCCTTTCCAAACTAAGAGTAATCCTGCTTTTATTATATTCATGTTATAATGAATCTCATAACGTGAACTCTATGAGATCTGCTTTCTCATCTTCACCGTCAGCATTATTCACCTATAAACTATCTCTTTTCATGAGTCGATTTCTTATTTATTCTATTTCTTTCTGCTGTATCATTCGCTAGCTCTGCTCAAACTCTTCATTGCTCATAAAAAATATTTCCTTTCTTCTCCTTTTTGTGTTTGGGAACTTTTGTCAAATTCTCATAATCCAGCAAATTTACTCGTCTTTCAATCGTGCTACAAAATTTATTTAATTGACTAATCTACTGTCTCCGCACCTGGATCAAGTGATATATTTTTCCTTATTCTCTCTAATTTCCCAACCCTAGCAAACCGGATGGACCGCTCGGCCAATTCGACCTTGATATTAGAAAACGAACAACGAACAGCGGATACAATCACAAAGTCCAAAGGTAAAGTCGGGCTCAATAAGGAGGACATCATCGACGAAAAAAACACACTAGTACTGAACGGCGATGAAGAAGTCCTCAATAGCACTCTCAACGACTACGTCGCAATGCTCTCTGGCACATCGTCTAAGGAAAGCATGGACCTTGACCTTGGGAAAAAGGTTCCAATATCCAAAAAGAAACAACTTGCAACCCTCTCTCCTCCCAGAAGCCTCCAGAGCCTCTCTCTTGCCTCTATTAAAGGCAAGATTCCAACCAAAAGCAGTTCGAGATCAACCCGTAAACCCTCAGAGCAGAACTTGGTCAGTGAGTCTCCAAAACCTTCAGTATATATCTCCGGTAGCACGAAAAGCGTTGATTGGAAAAACGGGCAAATGAAAGGCAAGGACACTGAGAAGATTCCTATGAAAAGAGCAGAGGCTATTGTTGCTCATCGAGCCATTAAACACAAGAAATCCGACTCTTGGGATAAAGGCTCTCAAACGCCCCAGCCAACGAAGCGGGAGCATACAGATGTACTAATGAAGGGTTCTGAGACACCTAATGCAAAAAGCACGATCACTACAGTCACAGTCGTAATTTTTTGATTGCGTTAATAGCGTTATTTAATTCGGCATTGTTTGTTGCAGGACTCAAATTTCAAAAGAATGGCTGAGAAGAGCGGGAATGCGATCGAGTCTATTAAATCCACACCTGCATGTAATATTCTGATACCCGTTCTTGCCTTCTAACACCATGCTAAAGCAAAAGTGAATGCTCAAGTCAGCTCGGCCCAAAAAAACCGATGTTCTGATACAAAAACTCCTTCACAGTCCGAAATCGCCAAAATTTCGTTAAAACAGCAAGAAAAGACACCTGTAGGCGAGAATCCAAGTTCTCCGTCTCCGAAAAATATTAATTTATATCCAAACCCAAATCTCAATATCGTCACCAAGCTGGTCCTTCCAAATAGAGACTCTTCCGGTTCCATTAAAGAGAATAAGATTAACAAATCCATCGATAAATCATCACCTTCGCGAAATATTAAAGCTTTGGTCTCGCCGCGAGGCGTTTCGAAAGAAGATGCTTTGGATATCAAAGCTTATCGTATCAAAGGGAATCCTTCCCTGCTGGGTACTCCTTCGAAAAGGAAAACCATCTCGCCGTTTTCAACGAAAATAGCTGTCACTCCAGCCCCAATAGGCTCGAATAAAAAAGGCGTGGTTTCGACGACTCATATTGATCTTTTTGCAGAAACACCGAAAGCAAACAAAGAAACAGAGCTTTCAGTGACGATACATGAAGTAGACGCGATTTACAATCAGCTGAAAAACAAAATTGCGCAGGCGAAGCTCGAGCCGCATCAGAATAAGAAGATAATTAAGGCTTTCAATGATATGAAGAACATCATGATGAACACCGCAAGTTTATTAAAATGATCTATATATATAAGGAGCTATCATATTGTACTAATATTTTTCATTAATTATTTGTTTATCGTTTAGACTTATCAATTTAACGAGTTATTCTTGTTGGGTTTCTAATGCGTTTTTGCTGTGTGAATCACAATGTTTCTATTTCATCTGAGGGCCATCATTACTAATGTTAATAAGTGGATGTACTGAATAGGAGGCCAGAGCGGTTATTGGTGATTCCACTGGTTTTTTATTCGAATACAAATTAAATTGAAACATCTTCTTTTCTCTTTATTTCATTCAAAATAGCCTTAGGAAAAGTCTTCTACATACCAAATGAACCATGAAATACATCCATTCGATCTCGATCTCTCGACGTTATCGGATTTGCGTGATATTTTTGAGTCAGCCCAGCAGATTGCTTCAAAAGGAGGGATGCGAGTTGAAGTAAACAGATGTCCTCAGCAATAGCTCACATATTTTCAAGGAAATCAAGCATATACTAACAAAGATCCTGAGACTCGACCCCAAGGGAGTACATAAGATCCTTAGGAGGTTTGACCACGAGCATCAAGGCCCAGTAAACTATTCTTCAGAGATATTTTGGTCCTTATCGAACGAAAGGTGAAATGGGATGAGTTCACGCATATTCTCGAAGAAGAGGGAGCATTGAGAGAAAAGATTCTTGATCTGAAACTGGATGATATATCGATTAAGCGGTTTAAGGAGGTGTTTAAGCGATTTGTGAGAGTGAAATATGGGCAATTATCTGAGAATTCGAACGCAATGGTGGACCAGCTGATTAAAATCAGAGTCAAGGACAAGGATTACTACGTTATAACTTTTGATGACCGCGATGTAAGATTTGCGAGAGGGATATTCGCTATAATGAGCATGAATTTTTCGTTATTTAGGTCTACGTCTACGATCAAGACTTCAAATTAAATAATGATATGACTGCGTTTATGGAAAGCGTGAAAAGTGAGCAGATATACCTTATTCCAGGCTAAAATGCAAGGAAATTAGTCGATAAAACGGTCTATGAGATGTTTGGTGTTGAACATGACAGGAAGGTGGCCAGCCGTGACGAAAAGTATTGGCTTTTTATTTGACAATCAGTTATAAAATCGAACTTAGACAGCGAGCGATGAAAGATAAAATTTCGCGCAATTGGATCAACACTGCAAAGTTTTCTAATACCCGAGCAAGGATCTCCACTTGGAGGAAGGTTGCTGAGCATCAAGCGTAATTAAAATGAAGGCGAGTCTCTTCTAAAACGACTTATTCAGCATTGGAGAGGTAGACGTGCTGTCAGGCCTACTGAGAGAGCAAGAGTTAGAAAGAAGCTCCGCTGCCGACACATCCGTACAGAACACTCAGAGAAGAAATAACCCTGGAGATAGATCTCATTATGTGAGCTCTCTAAACTCATCAGTGGTCTAGTAGCTTTTTATAGTAAGGAGCGCAACTAATTGACCTATTGAATATGCTAGTGAGGATTCTCGGAGAGGATCTGCCCAGGAGAAATCATTCGACCAGCATATGGAGCGGCCAAAGTCCAGCGCGGCCGACAAACTAAGAAAGGTCCTTAGATTCGGTGGAGATACAAACTCCAACAACAATTCTGCGAGAAAACCCTCAGCTTTGAATTTATCAAACCCAAACCCCCAACCATCGCAGCCAATTCAGTAAACATTGCGTTCTACGATCGATCTCATACTTATTTTGATTTAGAAAAGAGGACGCTCAGAGGCGAATGTCAAAATTATTGGCGGTTAACGCATTCGCTAGGCCAACGAAAAAGACAAATGATCCAACGATCCAAGTGAAAGATAAAGCCAAAAAACCTGCCGAAGAGCCCAGCAAGACATTTTACCCCACGCGGGTGCCAGGCGAGCATTATTTAGATGACGCAGAAAAGAAGGGGATCCATAAATACTTTGAGTTATTCAAGAAAATGGACTCAGAAAACGCTTCAGAATATATAGGAATAATCAATAAGAAAATCAGCAATAATGACTATAGCGACGCGAACTTACTCATTCGGCAAATCGGACGTCGGGTAACTTCCAAGAGCGTGAACAATGGCGCCAAAAGATCTGAAAATAAAGAAAAATCGATCTACGATGAGCTCGGAATAAAAAAATTCGAGCCTTATTTTAACGAGATTACCATAGATAAATTGAAAGATAAGGCTGAATTGCTCAAGGAGGAAATTCAAAACGTTACCGTGACAATCGCAACGGGGAAATTCGTCTCCAAAGTCCCTCCACCAAAAATCGTGAAGCCTCTGTATGTCCTTGAGCAAGACGAAACTTCAACGAAAATGAATCGTTTGGACCCCATAGAAAGGCTTGCGTCTCTAAAGAAACCTATTTATGTGAATTTGATTAAGGCAGATGATCAACGCAAATTGTTAGCATTGGCGCTGATTAATACGGAGCTTCAAGTTTATAGTCTGATGCCAGAGGGCCAAGGCGTTCGTTTTGTTGAAGTTTTCAAGAATATGATTGAATCGTTGATTGTTGATGTGGCTTTTGGGTATAATGAAACCTGGGAAGCCGACTACATGGCTGTGGTTGTCCAGGATAAGATAATATTCTATCGACTGTCAAAAGGCATCGAAGGCGAATACAAGCCGTCTGGGCTTTTTGAAGTGGTTAAGCACACGCTGCCTGACCCGACCAAATTAGTGTAACGAAACCATGGAAAATAGCTTTCTTAATAAATTGTATATAGGCTTTGTAAAGGATTCCCGCTCGTGCTGGTTGGAAATAAAGGAAAAATACAGTATTTTGATGAGTCGCAGGATTATCGGTATGAATTTATTTGTGAGTTCGAGGCGAAATGGGATAAATCGACTATGGCGATCACCACCTGCGTGATTTCGGAGAGGACCAAAATGTATGAAGGATTTTCCTGAGATTATTAGATCATTTATTGTTGTTTTTTTCCCCCTTAGCCTTGCTGTTGGAAATGCAGCTGGCCATGTCGCTAACATTGACGGCATGACAAAGCAAATGAAGGCTTTCTTTCATAAATTTCAGGATTTGGTTGTTGATTTGCATGTGTTCGAAGAGCAAAACCAGCTGCTGGTTGTGTATAAAAGCAAGAGGATAGCAATCCTCAACATCGTCACTTTTGATGTGTTGCAGCTAGTCCGAGACGAAGAGATACACAGGCCGCATGATCGTTTCACCGCAAGTTTCTTTGACAGAGAGAAGTATTATTCTCTTACTTTGCCGATCTCTAAGTCATTTATTTTCTCATAAAAGGGGAATGATTATCATTGGAGGGTCTTTTTTGAAAGGCTATCAAGCAAAGATCGACCCAACGATAGAGCTAAACAAAAGGGAAATTCAAATGAAAGACAAGTTCCGGGTCAAAAGCAGTACATACCTATCAACCGTGATATTTGCAATTGCTTTTTGTTTTTTTTTTATTTTAGACGCGACGACAAAGCAACTGCAAGAAGACATCTACGTGCAATATGATCCGCTGCGAGTTCGAGCGTTATTCAAAGTCTTCCATTTAGAGCGACAAAATCAGATCCTTGCTATTGAAGAAAGCAAAGTAGCCAAGATCTACGATCCTTCATCATTGGTCGTCGTGTTTTCTTTTGTTATCAAACTAGAGTAATATCATGCGGGCCTGCTCCCTTGATTAATTGCTAATTTTCAGCGGAGAGCTCGTCGCTGCAGAGATCAGTCGAAATGAGAAGAAGCTAGTTGTCGCCAACGATGCCGGCATGATCCAAATGATACATTTAAACTCGGGAGAGGTGTTTGAGAACTTCTTTTCCACAAAGATGAGCATTTCGGTCTTGAAACTCCTCCCAGAAAGCAGCCTCGCGGCCATCGTTTGCTCAGATAACGAGGGAAGACTCTGCTTTTATTACTCAAAATTTCGAGGAAAAGGCGACCAGCGTCCTCACCAGTTTGTTCTAGCACACTCGAAGCCAGTCAGCGCGATGGACTGTTCCGACGACTTCCTTGTCACGGCAGACGAAGGCAACGTGGTGATTATGTGGACTTTTGGCTCATTCATCCCCCTTTCTCATATGACCTTACCTACTTCTAATGCAGCCAGTCAGGCAACACTGAGTTACCTCAACGACCAAAGTCCTGTGAAGAGGCGCACCGTTACCGAAAATGTGAAGCAGCCTGAACCAGTAAATAAGCCATACCCAGTCGAGATCGTCGCTTTCCGGCAGCAGAACCATCTCTTCCTCATCCTGCAAAGCAATGGCGCGCTTCATCTGGTCCGAGCGACCGATAATACGCTGCTTCATACCTTCAGAACCCTCGTGGGGGAATTCGCTCATATCAACCTCGATTACTTTGATACTTCACTAATGACTGTTGATGAAAATTTTATCGTTCGCATGTTTCAAATTACTAACGAAGCTCCTAGCCCGGTCTCAATACATGAGGAACAAAATACTAGCCCTGGTCAGTCTCAAGGAGGCAGCAAACTTATGCTGGACCGGAGGAAGACGAGATGGGGGAAAAAAGACTCTGAAGAGCAAGAGGAAACGGAGTCAGAAGCTATGAGTCCTAGGAAAACCAGATTTGGAAATCCTCCGGAATTCGTGTTAAAGCCTTCGCAAATAGGAGCCACGCTTCCTACTCCAAACCCTCAAGCGAGTGGCGGGTCCGCTATATCAGGAGTTCTGAGAAGACGTGGAGTTTACGCCGCGGGAAGGATACTAAAACTCAGCGATAATGCAAGCGATAAGGGGGAATATAGGGAATGGGCTTTATCGTTGGTGGAGCAGACAGACCTCAGAGACCTCTATGAAGGCAGTGTATCTAATTATACTATTGATGAGTGCTCATATGATTCTTAGGTCGAGAAGCTGAAATGCGTGAAAGTGGTTTACACGAAATATTTTTCGAGCTTTATGACGGCGTTTAACTATGGTGATATCTTGCTATGGAATCGAAAAGTAAATACGCTGATTTTAATTGCTCATTATAATTACGTATCTAAGGGTAAATTGAAGAAGAGAATCAAAAACATTGATTGCATCAAGGACGCCAAACGCAGCGAGAGCTCCTCTTCTGATAGTTCAGAGAGCGAGCGATGAGCAGCGCCAGCTTTTGTTGAAAGTTCGTGTGTTTTATTGTTGTTGGTGAATTATTTGCTATTGTAATTTGGAAATTTGATTGCTTGCACAAGCAAAAATTTAATTAATTAGCCCAGTTTACATTATTCTTCAGCCTTTAGTGAGCTCCACATGCTACTGCCATTACCATGATATCAGTCTCAAACAAGAAACATCTTTTTTTTTTTTAGCATTGAAAAAAATTACAGATTTTGATGAAAACGAATCAATTAAAAAAATTTATCAGACAGATTTTGAGAGATCAATTATGCATATTTACATCATTATATGAAAATTTGCAAAAGGATTTAAAATTCACCTATATTATCAAAAAAGTAATTTAATAGCAACCTTATTTGGTACTATCATCAGCGAGCCTACAATTCCAAATTGCAACCCTCACCTTTTTTTTTTTTGGTTTTAGAATTTTCGCGACAAGCGGAAAAGATATTCAAAAAGCTCAGCTTTATCGACGTCAAACAGAGCCGCCGGACTCTCTTGCTCGTTTTCGAACTTTCCTTTTATCCAAAAACCTCGGAGATTGACTCCATACATGTTTGTATACGTTCCAGCCCCATTGGGCAAATTGTCTTTGAACTCTCCAGAGAAGACCTCTCCTTTCGAGTTTTTAAAAACCCCATATCCATCTTTCTTCCCTGCCTTCCACTGTCCATCATATTCGTATCCATCAGGGTAAACCTGCCTTCCTTTCCCGTCTTTGAGTCCTGCCTTCCAATTCCCTTCGTAGAATGACCCATCGGGCCATGTCTGCTTTCCATAGCCATTTTTCGTGTTTCCACTGTAATTTCCGACGAATTTACTTTTATCAGGCCACTCTTCCTCGCCAAATCCATGCTTTTCGCCGTCTTTCCAGCTTCCGATATATTTCCCGCCATCTTTGCTCACAACTACGACATATCCGTCGCTATTTTTGAAATTTGATTCCATTTCGGATATGGAACCTATGTGAGCGAGGCTGGTTTTGTCTTTCGCGTGATTCTGTTCGAGGGTCAGCACTCTCTCCTTTTTGGGAGTGGTTGGAGACTTGGATTTATTATTCAACTGAGTCATCGATTTTCTGGCCTGCTCGCCAAGCACAAGGAGCGTTTCGGCAGCAGTATGATGCATTCCTAGGCTAAGATCTGAGCGGATTTTGAGTTCGTTGCTTGTGGAGCCTCTAGAGTTGATTTGAGTTGCTCCTGCGCACATCTGGGAGCAAGTATTGTTGCCCATTTGAATACACAGCAATTGGAATCTTTAAAAATACTAATTAAATCAGTTCGACTTAATCTAATAGCAAACAAATAATCTAATCCAGAAAAATATTAAATCGTTACGGGCTTAGTTTTTCTGCTGTGATCCACTAAAGATCAAAGCTTAATTAAGAGCTTCATTTAATTTTTATCTGGTCAATGCTTCAAATTCATAGTTCTCATAAAAATTAACTTTTTTAGCTAAGACGCGAAAAGCTCCGCTCTTTCTCTCAGCCTTTATAAGGGTAAAGCACAAAGAGACTACGAAAACAAAACTCATTTCCTTATTCCTTGGCGTGGGTGGATGGTAATATATCGTTCTCTCTGCAACTTCATTAACTGCACGATGCTTTCTCTACAGATGCCTTACTCCAGCATTTTGGAAGACTCTTTGAAATTTGAATTTATGAGAGGCTTGTGCGAGTGTACTACGTGACGAAAAAAAAAAAATCAGATTTTTACTCAAGGGTAAAGTTAACATACGCCTTGGAATAAGAGGAATAGATTAATAACTGAAATTTGAAGGAAATTTTCAAATAAGAAATGAGTAAGAAGGCTTCTATCCAAGGTAAAGTCATTGGCACCCTGCAGATCTCTCCAAAGCACGCTCGGTTCAAGAAAGACAAAGAGTCGTTTGGCAAAATGGATCCTTACTTGACTCTTGAACTGGATACTCAGAAATTTCAAACTAAAGTCGCGAAAGATGAAGGGAAGTATCCGAAATGGAAGGATTCGTTTACCTTTGAGATCACGGAGGATATCTTGAAACTTTCTCAACCTGCTCTGGTAATAAAAGCCGCTGACTGGGACACAAAAAAAAATAAACATTCATTTGATATTGGAGCCGGGTTAATTTTACTAACAGAGTTGCTGAGGTTCCCAAATGAAGAAATTATGAAAGAAATGCTTGTTTACGACAAGGAACAGAGCGTTGGGACAATAGATTTTGAGGTGGAGTTCCGAGCTGAGGCTGAATTTCTCGATGCTGACGGTAAACTAGCTCTTCTTAAAGCAAAATCGCCAAAAGATGTGAAACAGCTCCCTGGAGAGGATAAGAGGCTCCCATCTCCGAAAGATCCGCATCACCTTCACGACGCCAGTGGGAAAAAGAGCCTTTCTTCTTCAAAGTTCCACCACACGGGTCAACAGCATGGCCAAGGACATGCAGATCAGCATACTGACCAGCGAAATACTAATGTCTCTCTATTATTGCATCAAACTATGCAGCAGCATGTAATGAAGCATGTAGATCAGCAGGATCTCATTATTGAAGGAGAGACATCAGAAGCCGTAAGCTTCCGCCCTTCGCAGGCACAAAAAGGAGGGGTTCAGCAAAGCAGCTCTACTAACCCGCTTGAGCAGTTTTATAATCCTGAGCCTCGCGTGCATTTGAGAGGGGATTACCAAGCTGCCTATGAGAAAGCTCTTCAAAAGCAGCTCATGGAAACCGAGGGCGAGCCTCAGAACGCTCAATCAAAGGGCACACAGCAATCTTCATATTTCAGACCTCTTGGGCCTTATATCCCAACGAAAACGCAATCACAATTAGATGAAGAGAAAAGAAGGCATCTGGCTGAGTTAGCAAAAGAATACGATTACAGCAGACTCTTGAAGCCTGCTCCACTGGATGAGAAGCAGACCCAATCGCAGTTTGCGTTAAATTTCAAAAAGTTCACTCTTGTCGTCCGTCCCAGAGGAGTCGACCTCCCCGGCAGGAATAACGAAGCGAATCATATGAATTTACATCTGTTGGTCTTCGTCGGAGACAAGGTCTTTGAGACTCGGCAAGGGACTCTCGAGGACAAACACAACGAATTTACTAAAAATTTTGTGGTTTGGACTGACTCACTGAGCTGCACGGTCGAAAAACCAACTGACATGTTCCGTATCTTCTTGGTCGATGAGAACTTGACTAAGCAGGATGCCGACGATACCCTCGGCAGCTTCGAGCAGAGCATCGAGGCTATTGATGAGTTATTCTCCAGAACAAATAATCGAGTCGCCAGCTTCGATTTAACCAAGAAAGGGAGGGTTATCGGCACTGTCGAAGTCGAGTTGGAGCGGAAGGAGCACGTTAGCGTTGGTGCAACGACGCATCTTCCGACAATTACGATCCCGCGAGGACAGGCGCTATTTAAGAAGGTTATTTACGAAAATAGCGAGAAGGTGAGCAAGACGCTCGAATTGAGGAGCTCACGCCCAGAGCTGTTGTCCGTAGAGGAGCCTCTGATAATAGCTGGTCCGGTTAGGAAAATCCATATACGAGTTTGCGTGTATGCACCATTAACCCACGGGGAAGAAGAAGTTAAATTAGATATTTTCTGCGTAGAAAACAACTGCGTTGAAGAAAGTATTATTTTCACACTGCGATCAATTTATTAAGCTAAACATGCTCATGTTTACATACTTTCCATGATAACAAATTATCTTAACTCGGCGAAAAAAGTTTGTTTTAGTCAATTGTGAAGCTGATCGCGTAAATTGGAAAGCCAAATTACAGTATTATGATTCCTCCGCATTCCCATTATAAATAATTCATCAGAAGATTAATCCAGACTGTTTTATTGTCAGAAATAATCTGAAAGTTTTTTTATTTGATCACTATTGCGTCGTGTTAGCTAGCTCATAGTATAGATGCTCTCATTATGCAAGAAAAAAATAACAGACGCAAATAGTGAGTTAGAAGTCCATAGCGGGTCATCAAAACGTAAATCCCGTCTTCTCGATAAGCTCCGAGGCACAAAAAAGACAGGACGTACTGTTGATCAGAATCCAGAGATTTTCGCTCCGAAACCTCAGAAAATATTTCGAAAAATCGCTTCGGTGCTGTGGGTTCCAAGAAATGTAACATTGAATCGCATTGGAAAGGAATAACTGAACTTTTATGATAATTAGAGTGAAAATGACGATCAATTGCTCATCAGTACGTATTATTCGAACGATAAATACTTTTTCCTGCAGCTGTATAACCTCACAACCGAAGAAACTTTCCGGCCGTTCAAGGCTGTTCCTTGGCCATGCGTGGAACTGCATCTTAGTCAACACGAGGGTTTTTATCGGATAGCAATTGTTTGCTCGTTCTACAATAAAATTTTCCTTGTAAGACTGAGTCGCAGCTCGCTGACGTTCAGCTCTGAAGGGGTTATCCGCATGAGAGAGGCTTGTCACGGCCTGCATTTTACACAAAACGGCGATTTTCTGCTAGGAACGCATAATTATCGGACTTTTGTAACGGTAGTTTCGGCGAATACAAAGCGGCATATTTGCAAATTTCCCGTTGTTGATGAGGAGAAAGAAAGCAAAGGCATCAAAGAGCAATTTCATTTCTACCATTATAAGACAGTATCACTGAGATCACAGAACGCTTTCTTAATTGCTGGCGTCTATGGGTCAGGAAAGCTCTCGGTTTTCAACGTCCTACCAAAGGAAAGACGAGCGGTCAAATTGACACCAAATCCTATTAATTTGGGAGAAAACTATCAAATTACAAGCATCTGCGCCCAGGATTCTGCACTGGCGGTTCTTGTGGCCGAGAGGGATCTAGCTTTTGTCGCGAGTGTTGAAGGGTCAGGTCAGCAGTTCAAAATCAAGTCCATTCGACAGATAAATTTAACCATTTATTCCAAGATAACTGAGATATCGACATCTTTTGGATTTTCTGAAGAGGGCAATTTTGCGGTCGTTCAGTGTCCAAGAGGGCTTTTCATCATTCGAGGTGATGATGAGACGTTTTCTGATCAAGCAGAGCTGTTAACTGGGAGTATTGATTCAAACTCAAGGTGGTACTTAAAAGGACGAGAGCTAAAGATAACATCTGAGAATTTCAAAGAGATTATAAGTTTTCAGATTCAAATCGCCGAAATTGTCGAGAAATCAAGGCAGAACCTCGAGTGGGAAACTTTAATTGTGGCCCAAGCACGAAGAAACGACCCTCTTTCGAGTCTTTTCAGCAGAGCTTGAAGCACAATTCAGAATTTTTAGTTTTTTTGTTTGAATTTTTCATTACTTAATATTTCGATGAGAAATGCATTTGTTTGTAGACAATAGTGATTTGATACTCTTATTTCCATTATTTTGGAGTAGTTTTCAGCAGAATTAAGATTCACAAATTGCTTTTTCAAATTCTTTGGATTGTAGGACGTGCACAGTTAGAATTATCAAATATTATCGAAATTTCCAAACCCATCAGCGATGCTGTAATGAGCATATATTAAACCTTTTCAATCCATTGAATCTCCAATGATGGTAGGGAAGAAACTTGCTTAATTGAAAGTAGCTCTCTTCGAAGGATCATAAGGAAGTTACTTTAACAGTCCATTTGCTTTGTGGAATGCTATGAGAGAGCCTCTCAGAGAAATTTCAAATTTTCGAATTGTTAGAATATTGTAGTCTTTGGAAACTTTTAAAAGGTTTAAATTTTGAGAAGTTTTTCCAATTTTTTTTCTATAACGGTTTTCGATAAAAAGAACAATCTGCGATTTTTCTTTGATGCTTCTGTTTCTTGATCGAAAAGCGACTTATTTTTCTTTAGAAAGGAGGAGCAACACCTCATCTTCTCATATTTTCTAATATATTTGCATTTGTAGCTTGAAATCAAAAAAACTTCTTTAAACACTATTAACTTTCACTAAGTAGCTTTTATCTGCTAATAAGCTCTACGAATTTTTGAAAAAAGCAAAACATATCCTGGTATGAGAGAAATACTAGCTTCACGAAGACCGTACTAAGCTTATCACATCGCAGAAAAGAACTAGATCAGTGAATACTGGCAGTTTTCCATTTAAACCCTCAAAATTTGTGGATTTTCTTATGATTACTAAAATACAATAGTATTTTTCTCCTCTCTCGAAGCGCTTTGCATAGGTCTTACCTAACAACGCAAAACTAATATATTCAGCTCGTGTTAGAAACAAAAAATCTGCATTCAAATTTCATGAATGGTTCGTCAATATCTCAGTCTCACAGCCGGAGTTAGATCAACCTCAGCTGCTTTAGGCGAAATGCTCAGCGAGACAACAAATCGTGAACTTACGACTTCTTTCATGGTTTTTACGTATCCTTCTAAGATGATTCCAACGATTCCGTCGATTGAGTCGGAATGACTCTTAAATTAATTAACTCAGTTAAACTGTCAGATTAAATTATATAAAAAAAACATTTAAACTACCAATCTTTGATAAACAAATAATTAAAATAACCCATCCAGGAGCATGCAAACCGCCACCTACAACACCACCGTTAAACCCAAGATCGACATTTTAGAAGTAGATTTCGAGGATCAAGAGTGGGAGACTGTTGACGCTGACGAGGTAAACATCTATCACTAGCAGCAGATTTCTGACCTTCACTTTTCTCATGTTGTTCAGGTCCAGCAGGTCAGCGAAAACCCACAAGCTCGCATTGTTACTGAATCCAAGGAAGTCAAATGTCCTCAAACTAGCTCCATCAGTAATCAATCTAGAGAAATATTACCTCAGAGCAGTCGTCATACCAACTTATTATTTTCAAATGAGAACAAGAGTATGACGTCAGCAGAAGCGATTTTACAAAAGCTTCAAATAATTAACAAGTACCCGATCAGAATTAACATATTACGTACTATCCAGCTTGCTGTAACCCCATGCATCTATGAGCAAGGAATGGACGCGATCCGCTCTTCTTTGATCCTCCATCTCCAGATGAAGGACGGCCAGGTTGCCTTGAAGGAGACCTTGGATGAAGGCTCGATAGACTTTGGAAAAGCCGTTGCTGTTGTTCTCACAGGAGTCTCATTAGGCAAGGACAGAGAGTCTTTTATTGAGGCTGTCTTCAGAAGGTTTGTCACTTATTTTGATAAACTGAAGAGAGCTGAAGAGAACTACATCGATGAATTTGCTATCGGGGTCCAGGACAAGGTTTTCCAAGAGACCTGGAAAATGATAAACCAATCATACGTCGAGAAAAACGGGCTGTTTCAAGAGAATATGCTGCTGATGGCTGACACTCAACGACAAAAGGAGGAAATCGACTCGTTGAAAAAGCTTCTCAATGAAAGAGAAAAGGCTTTCTCTGAGCTCCAGACTCAGAACCAAGAGCTTTCGAATTTGCTACAAGCTAGAGAAGCCGCGTCTAAGCTGCTTACTGAAAACATTCAGTCGATACAGCAGTCCTGTGCGGTGTTCTGCCAGGAGTTTGCGAGCAAAACCCAGCAGATTGAAGAAACTCTGGGGGAAAAACCGGAGTTTTCGTCCCAAAAAATCAGTTTGGAAGACGAACCAGTCTTACAAGAGCGCTCTAATAACACCGAAGACATTAAAACGAACCAGTTGAGGCACCATAGCGAGGATTTAACCCGTGAGGAGGTCGCTAATGTCCGGCCGACGCTGACACCAAAGCGGCAATTTTCGAGTCCCGAGGTTGTTGGTCCCAACGCGAAGACCGAAGGCGCTCGACAAGGGAACACGGAAGCTGAACATTCGAAAAAGAAATCGTATAATTATATTTGGAGACAGCATATCCAGCTTCAGAAGTTGATTTCGGAGAAGTTGGAGCCTCTAGCCAAGGTGGTGAGCTGTCAGATAGCGGATAAGAATTAAGTGGGAAATTACTATAAAATTGAAGAGCGACAACAATAAACCCTCTTTACTATGGACTTATGTTTTCTGCTGTTTAATACAGAAGTCATTTGTAAATGTGGCCTTCTGCAAACTTTTTTAAGAATATCTAAACTTTACTTAGCAGAAACTGTTTTACACAAAAATTGCTACATTTAATCAAACTGTTTGGAGAAATTTATATTTAATTGAAAATTTACAAACAATAACTTGAATGTCGTCTCTTTAGATATCAATGGTGAAGATTCTGTCGAGCTTTTCATCATAGGAGGTAGTTATATATAAAATCGTCTCAATTAAATTAAATTAAATTGAATTCGAGCAAGTACCAATGAAAAATGAGGAGATTTTCACTCTAAATAATATTAACTTTTTTCGATTTAGCCATGATATTAGATAAATTGTTCGAAGTTTAGTTGGCCAAACATCACAGATAAGAATGAAATATATATATGGACATAACTCAACAGCAATAAATAATAATTATAAATTATTCTTCTCTAAATTTTTGAAAATCTAACTATACACATTAAAAATAACAATCAATCTTTTTTTTAGGAGGGGTCGCTTATGTTTTAATCAATGAGGCAGAACTCATAGTGTCTTTAGTTGATTGAAAATAACAGTAGTTATAGGCTAATTAAAGTCAAGCATCACCATCTTTCATCGCTTTTGTCTGAATTAGACTTCCAAGATGTCACCAATCAACTCTTTAGGTCAGGAATCGCATAATTTAATGGCACGAAATGAATATTCCCAACCGACGATTTATACAGTAGACACCGTAACTGCTGACTATAATTCATCGCAGTCGCCTCTTTCGGAAGCTGCAGCTCATGCTCTTGCGCCCTCTGGAACCTCTCGGGGTTTCGGACATTTATAATCAAAAACTCGCACTCAGTTACGGTTTCTTTATACTCAACCAATATGCGATACTGCAATTTAAGCACGACATATTCATTCTTCTTCCCATAAAACCCAGCAAACGTATGATAGCACGAGCTTTCTAACAACGGAATCACGGTTTTACTCAGGCAATCTATCCCGTGATCAAACAATTGGAAGGTCTGGAACACCAGTTCATTTTGAATTCTCTCTAAGGTAAGGATCAGCCCATCCTCTTGCTTGTAACAGAGGATATTTTCAGGCAGGAAATGCGTTTTTAGCTTCCGTACGACCTTGTTATGTACGAACGAATAGATCTTCAACGTGCTTCTTGAAAAGCCTAGCAAGCAATTATGTCTCGAATCCATGAAGACCCTAGTGATCCCGTCGCGTGTTTTAAAAATCGGATCCACTTCCTGGTCTTTCTGGCTTGGGTCCAGCAAGTAAGTAATTTCTCCGGCGTGCCAAAAGACCAACTTCGCGAGCTGCTGATTGTAAAATATCTGGGATAGATCCTTGCAAAATCCGTTTCCAAGTGACGCTCGAGAGATCTTGAACGCACGGCTTTGCTTCATGAATATAAGTGAGGTTTTATCGTTCGCATCTCTGAGAATTAGTAAGCCTTTCTCTTCAATAGTGTTTAGGATCCTATAATGGCCTCGGATCTTGATGACTTTAAGCGCCTTGAGAGAGGAATAGTTGAAGATGGTAATGGTGGTAACGGCTTCCTTGGGATTTGTTTGCCGAGGGTCATAGGAGTAATAAATTAGATTATTTGCTTTTTTGAATAGGATGAGGTGGTCTGGGTTCCCAAAATAGAGAGAATGGGTGGGAACACGAAAGCGGCTGTGGGAGTGAGAGTTGCTACTAATCATTGAAGCGGTTGTGGGGGGTTTTGAAGAGGTGGAGCTAAGGGTGGGGTCCCATTTGAATATTAATTTACGATTTATAGGTAAAGTTCTCTGATCCGAAAGTCGAGTACAACGTTTGTAATTTGAGCTCTGGGAGACAAACAAAGACGTCATCGGAAATTCAATAAATTGGAACTTTTTAAGAAATTAGAACGAGTTAAATATGAGTTAAATAACAGGAAGGAGATGTAAAAGCCTAAAAGGTTATGAGAGATTGATTGTAAGATGGATCGACATTAGTTTTCAAATTCCATATTGGAAGGATGAATCAAAACCGATATTGCATCTGATTGGAACCCTATGCTTCAAGCATGCCATAAAGAATGCGAAAAATAAAAAAACATTAGTCGGGTTTCAAAAGGATGAAAGCAACCGAAATTAAGTGAATAGTTTGTTTTGTTTCACTTTTCATGAAAGCCTTCGAATCTTCAGATTATAACATCATTATATCGCGTTTGCATTGAGGTTGTAGGATTTTGAGCTTTTTGTATTTTTCTTGGAATGCTCAGAGAAGAGAGTCGCTGCGCTTTTGATAAATCTCTTTCTGGTATTTTAAATGGTCATGTGTGTGTTATCATTTCGCAGAGATTAACATTTTAGAGTTTTAAATTACAGTTCTTGGAAAAACTTTGCATTTATTCATGAGGAGGGCTTTGATACCGAAATTTCTACTAGCTCAATCGATTATCTGGACTTTCCAAGAGAAGTTATTTCATACGCATCTGTGTCTATATACAGAATTAGTTACTCAAATGTAACTGTACTCTACTGAGGTATTGTTGCATTGAATATTCAATATACTGATTTTCTAATATAAAATGCTTTCTTAATGGTGCCACTGGCGCTATTTCCATGATGGCCAGTTGCATGCTTAATTTGTATAAAGAAAATATTTCGGAAACTTTCTCTCAGTTACCGAGGAGTATTGATCACTCTAAAATGTGATTGCATTATCATCTCTTTCAAATCTTCTAGCTGCGTCGAGTCCTTCAATCTACTACATTTTTCGGAAATACTCCTGTCCACATCGTCTGGAACCGTTTCATCATCAGACTGTTCTTGACTGCCTTGATACTCTCTTGAACTTTTCAAATCTTCACTATTTTCTTCAAGTATTGGAATAGCCATCTGATTTTCATCCATTATCACCTTGAAGGCATTGGAAATGCTCATCGTAATTTCCACGTATTTTTTGTACAATAGGCTAATCGGCTTAACCATCTTTTGCTGCGACAGAAACACTAAAAACGGTATCATGAGTAACAAATCTGCTTCAGGCTCGTCTTTCTTGAAGCTGTTTATCAGGATTCCGTTCTCTTTAACCCAAGATTTTTCAGTCTAAGTTTGAAATGGTTTATTTGTAAGCTAAATAATGCCCATTATCATTATTACTACATCAATGATAATTGCCCTTTGCGAATCTTTCTGATCTTTAAGCAGACGATCCACTATTATATTTCCAATGTCAATATTTCCCACGAAGCCTTCCACATATTGAATGATGCCTATCTTCTCTGCCAGATATCTCATGGCCTACAAGTGTAGAAATTTGTTGTTATTGCTTTATCTTTGCATATCTTACCTTCGGACTGAGATTGGAATACAAATGTAATTGAAAAAGCTGTGAGAGCGACACCAGGAAGATTTTCAGTCCGTAGCGTTCGGTGACCTCTATCTTTTCGATCTCTTCAAGCTCCTAATAATTGTGGATTTATAAGCGATCCAGTGTTTTGGTAACCTTGCTGACACTACTCGTCTTGGGTCGAAGATCAATCAAAGCTTCCAATCGTATAAATAGCTTCATTTGCTTATTCTACGACTTTCTAAGCACATTATTAAAGACTTGAGATACCTGAGAAGTAAGCTTATTCTCGAGGGTGAATCCTAAACTATTGGAGCAGGGATCGAGGTTCAGATCTGAAGGTATTTTCTTTGTAGGGAATCTAAGAAGAACATTATAGATCGTCGAGTCTCTCAAGGTTACATTGCTGTGAAAAATGAATCGTCGGTTTTGGAGGGAAGCTGCTCTTTTTCATCAGCAAAGGTAGCTGTCATATTCATTGCTCACTGAGAATTTAGAAAGACAAAAGTTTTATTTACAGCAATGAACCTCAGGCATATGACGACTAAATGCCCTGGCTATTCTATTGGTCGAATAAAAATTATAGATAGTGAGGAAACAAATTATTCGTTTAAATTGTATTAAATAATTAACTCGTTGACTAAAGACCCTTCACGTACTGATTCTCTCAATTAATTTTGTCAGTGCAAGAGTTCGAACTGGAATTATACATTGGAATTTAAGAATTGCAAAAAAACAAGCAAAGTTTCTTGCATAGAAACATGGTAACTTTGATGAAAGTATGACTGATTAACGCCAGAAAGATGATCAAGAAAACGACTTTGAATGTCTTTCAAATCAAGCATCGCTGACATCAACGGCATGCTATAGAGAGAGAGCGCACCGTCGACTTAAAGGAGTGACAGCCCCTTACGCGCTAAAAACCTTTTGGTCATTTTTTTTTGTTGAGTCATGGTTTCTTTAACCAGAGTTTTCATTTCAAATGAAATTGCTATTTTATTAAAGTGAGGCTCTAATTTCATCAAAATTGAAAGAAAGCTGTAACATTTTTTGGCTAGAGTTAACACTCGATATATTATTTCCCGACCTATATATTTTTTCTCAAATTTGAATTGAATACAAAAGACAAATTGTAAGAAACGGTATTGTACTCTTAAGCCATGTAAAATTCGGCAAGTGTTAATATAGAGGCTCGACTAAGATCGGATTGTGAGACTACGATCATTGTTCTTTCCAGCAAGTGCCTCATTAGAATTCAACCCATCAATCGATCGGACATTTAAAAAAGAAATTCAACAGGTTTCTTTTTCTTCAATCCGGAGAATAGCAAACGTTTCTAATAAAATAGAAAAACCTTCGTGGATAAATATAAAATTTTTCGGAGAAGCCTATCTCGCTTGCTAAGATTGCCCAGTTGGAACCGGATAACTCGAAACTACACCTATTGAGAGATAACCACAATAACGAAAAGATTTTAGCCGCTTCTTTTAACCATCTATAAAATAACTCCTCAGCTGCAATTTGAATAGATCAATAGTGGGGTCCTTCGGCTGGGATTTATCTGCTTTGTCATATCAAAATTTCGAATAGAAAATTAATTTAATCCATTGATAAGTAATAGAAAACTATGACTATTAAAGGGAAATCCATTTCGGGTAGCGCCCCCTTTAAAACCAAGGAAAGCGCCAAAGTTATCATATAAAGTCTCGATCCCGAGATATTCAAGGCAAAATGTGAACATCTTTGGGTGAAAGAGATTAATAGTACAAAATCATAAATGAATGAAATATTTGTACATAAATGCACGAAATTAAGTATCCAAACATCATCTTAGAGTTTAACAGTTATGACTATCTAAATACACGCAAAAGAAGCACGAACTCTTCAACGCGTCTGCTTCGCACTCGGATTTCTGAGTAGAAGCGCCATATTAAAACAATTTAAACCCAGAAGAGTGATTTATCAGAGAGTTTTTATTGGTTCATAATTCGACTGTCTTATCTTCTCCTTCAAAGACCCTAAATGGGTGAATGTCTTTAATCTATGGCACTCTTCATATATGCTCCGATCAATATCATCCGGAATCGTCTCATCAATCTCCTCCTGTTCTTGGCTGCCTCGATCTCTCGAGGTCCTTGGAGACTCGATGGTTTCTTCAATGATTGGAATCGAAGGCAGAGCTTCTTTCACCATAACCTTGAAGGCGGTTGAGAAACTCCTTGTCATTTCCACGTATTTCTTGAATAAAGAACCAATTGGCTTAATCTTCTTTTGCTGTGAGAGAAACACCAGAAACGGGATCAGCACAAGCAAATCTGCTTCAAGCTCGTCTTTCTTGAAGCTATTCATAAGGATTCCGTTTTCTTTGTTCAGGACAATCCAAGACCTTTCAGTCTAAGTTCAAAATTATCATTCTTAACTCATCAAAATCAAATAGTACGTCTAAAATAATCGTTCTGTGTAAATTTCTTTCGACATTGAAAGACTGATCCACCTTGGCGTTTTCGAACTGGATAGAGGACTCGATATTTCCCATTAATCCATGCACATGCTGGATTATATCTGCCTTCTCGGCTAAGTATATCAATGCCTAAAGAATTATTTAGCCGCTTATATATTGAGAATAATCACCTGAACGTTCTTGTTGGAATATAAGTAGATTTTAAAGAGCTCCGAGAGCGATGCCAAAAAGATCTTAAGCCCAAAGCGAAGAGTGGGATTTAACTTTTCGACCTCTTCGTAAGACTTTGTTGTTTTTTGTGAGGCGAAGAATGCGCATTGAATATTACCTCCAGATTTAGTTGATCACTGCTAACTTTAAGTCCAAGGTCAATTAGAGCTTCCAATCTTATAAATAGCTTCATCCTTTTGCTCTAATGCTCTTATTAGAACATTGCTGGTGAAAACTCATGTACCTTGAGGATAATCCTGTCTTCTAACGTATCTCGTAAATTGCTCAGATTGTGAGATGCATTCTTTGAGGCAAACCTTGAACATTAACTAATTAAGAGTTGTGGGCTTGTGTCTGTTGTTACTTTGCGGTTACAAAAGATCCATCAGTCTTCGTGAGTAGCGGGCTTTCAATATCGGATTCAGTTGCCGTGGAATTCATTGTTTGATAAAAAAAAAAATTGAAATAAATTATTTTCAAGGAATATTCAGCAAAACACAAGGGCATATTTAAATAAAGCAAATAAATTCGAAAAGAATGAACGAGCCCTGATTTTAAATTAATTGAACTTTCCACATTGAAAATAATTAAATTCTTCGAAATAATCATTTTATAATACCAGTGCATATTACTGACGAATAAAGAGCAGATACGTTGCTCTTTTTGTGAACACAGAACAGAACAATTTTCGAATCTTCTTTTTTTTTTGGGTGTTGAATTCAAGACAAGCTTGCAGAAGATAAAGGCTCTCAAAGTTCTGATTGGTTCGTTAAGACTTCTTTCATTAAAATTCCAGATACCAATGTTGAATGAATCGAAGCGACGGAAGAAATGTTTTGAATAGACTTGCTTCAAGACTGTTGGATGAAGTCTAATTATTGTACTGCAAAAAATTTTAAATTGTTCTCGATATTGTTCCAAATGCTGAATTTATATCTGATACAAAAGCCTTAAAGCGGGCATTTACAAATTAAAAATTTAAAAAATTAAATTTAGTTCATCTGACTCTGGACTCCTAAAGGATGTGGATAGATATTCAACTTAAGCAAGTTCTAACTCGGGATCTCATGACGCGATACTATGCCATGACGAGAAAACCCAATCTAAATCTCATAATGCGCTAGACGCTACTTTTTGATTTCTGGTATAACAGACTTAAAATGAGTGTAAAAGTAACGAAATGAAGGATATAATCCCTTTGGGTCAACTTTTGTTCCTTAATTAACAGCAACGACAATAATACCCTGCATTGATGTTTGCCAGAGAGCAATGGCCAGTTGGTAGTATCAAATAGTTCAGCTGAACCCCAAAAGAAAGAGAAGTTTAAAATGGCAAAACTCCGTATAAATTTTTTACAGTGTGATTGATTTAAAACGTTTAGCCACCTCATTGAAGGTCTCATAGGTCGAGATTGGTGTTCTGGAGAAAGTTTGTTTTAGTCAAAGGTCAGATCTATTCCCAATTAAATGCTTCCTGAAAACCATTTAAATTACTATTTGATCAATTGCAAAATGATATATCTTGTCCTTATACTCAACAGAATTCAATAAACAATAATATTCAGGCACACTTGAGAACCGGCAATAATGTACAGCTCGAAAAATTGCTGTGATTATAGCTTCAATAGAGTAGTATGTCTAAATAGTAAGCCTGTTGACATTCAGGAGTTCTCTAAAAATCATCTGCAGGACATCCTTGAACTGGTTTCAGTAATTGTGAGCTTGAGGATTTAAAAATCGAACTTAATCAGAGTCTTCGAACATTTGCCTTAGCAGTAACAAGGCTGATTTCAGTGAGAAAAGAGGAGCATAAAAATAGCACTTGAATATCTGTTTTCTCGAGTTACTTCGCATTCTTTCAATGGCTATCGCTGCTTGAATTGAAGATTAAGAATTCTGCAAGCAAGAAGATTAATTTCTTGTTACTACCGCGTAAAATTTAAGTAAGCTAATCTTTCAAATCTTGAGCCCTGTTAAATTAATTTATTGAGTACAAGATCCTTTTGGAATATGATTAATAAGCAAGAACGAAAGATTAATTATCCAAGGTCAAAATATTTTCTGTTTCATCTTCATAAGCGAAAGACTATCAATCTAAGTTTCAGTGCTTATTAAAATTTTTTGGTAATGGACCTATATAGTTATAATTGATTCAATCTTCAACTCTTAATTTTTTTGCATTTTGCATAGAGAGTTTTCTATTTTGGTCCAATATTTGTTTACTTAGACATTGGGCAGACCTGATAATTTAAGTCTGCCAATCAAATATTTTTCGATAAAGTTATTAACTATTGCTTTTTCTAATGACATTGCGTGCTGTCGCACCTGATGTAGTCAGATCAACGGCAATGTTCCAATTTCCGCTTATAGAAGCTCCAGACTTCAGCACAGCCGAGGTTTGTCCATTATCACTTATCGCCGAAATAACCCAGCTGATATAGTTTGACTCCATGAAATTGTACCATTTATAGAACTCATTCATATCAATGGTCCCGTCTCCGGTGGCTTCAGTGAATCCGCACTCGCTGGCGAAAACAGGAAGGTCCTTGTCAATGGCTACTTGAACAATATCTCGATCCTTTTCCTTATGAGTCGCCGCCCAGAAATGCACGGTGTAAGCGATATTAGTATAGACTTTGCTGTCCAATGGATTGTCTGCAACTTCATCGAGTCTTTGATTCCATTGCCTGCTTCCCAACAGCACCAAGTTTTGACTCTTTGTTCGGATCGCGGATACCAATGCTTCATGGTACGGCTTAATGACAGTTTTCCAGTCCTGCAATTCAGGCTCGTGGAATGGTTCGAAGATGACGTGAGGACAGTTTCCATAGATGCTTGCGATGTCCTGGAAGAAAGCAATAGCATCTGCTTGGTGTTGGTTAGCATTATGATCGTTCCAGTCAACGATGACGTAGATACCCTGGTCAAGTGCGGCTTCAATGACATTGATAACTTTTTGCCTTTCTGTGGCTGGTTGAGTGAGGTAACCTCCTGATTCGACACCCATTGCAGCCCTAACAACAGTTACTTTCCAGTCATTTACGAGTGTGCTAACAACGCCGGAATTATAGTATTGACCCATCCATTGACTCCAGAAGAGAGACATACCTCTCAAGATTACTGGTTGGCCATGGATATCGACAATCTTGTTACCGCTAGCCTTGAGTTGACCATGTTGAGAGACGAATCCAATGGGAGATTTTGGGCAAGGTTGTGTGCCAATAGTATAATCTGGCTCGAAGTATGTAGGCACAGGGCACACTGTATGCGTCGTAATTGTTGTAGCGGTGGTGTAGTAAGTCACTGATGTGGTGACTGTCGTTGGTATCGTGCTTGTGACAGTGGCGTAAGAAGTGATGCCCGTGGTGATTGTTGTCGGGATAGTATTCGTGGCTGTGCTGTATGAATAGTAGTCCATGGTAATTGTCGTTGGTATCGTATTCGTGACTGTGCTGTATGAATAGTAGTCCATGATAATTGTTGTTGGTATAGTATTCGTGATAGTGGTGTATGAAGAGTAGTCTGTGGTGACTGTTGTCGGGATAGTATTCGTGACTGTGCTGTATGAATAGTAGTCCATGGTAATTGTCGTTGGTATCGTATTCGTGACTGTGCTGTATGAATAGTAGTTCATGGTAATTGTTGTTGGTATCGTATTCGTGACTGTGCTATATGAATAGTAGTCTGTGGTGACTGTCGTCGGCACGGTTTGAGTTGAAGTACTATATGAGGTTATAGTCGTGGTGACTGCCACTGTTGTTGTAACGGAGGAAGTGGTTGTTGTTGTAGTGGCATCGGCAGCGCCAATTGTGGTCAAAAGTACCAAGATGGTAATCAGGCAATTCACTTTGAGCATTGTTAAAACTTTTTTTCTGATCTAAATTGTAACTAACTTTTTATGGATGATTATAAATATGAAAAACTCCCAATTAAATATTGGCTCAAGGCTTTAATCAGATTGCGATCTGACTAGGAATTAATTACGTCACCAAAGCTTATTTTAGAGACATCGCATGCGAATTCTTCGGGCACTTGAAAGCAAAAACTCGAACCTGAGTATCTACGCTACTACCAATGAAGATTATATCTTGTTTTACAATGTTTGGAAATCTTCCTATTCATCATAGCGAGAGAGAGCAAAAAAAAACTCGAACAATCGAGAATTACTTTCTCTCCCAGCTGTTCTTCGAGAGTATGATCTAAAGAAGCAGATAGGTGAAGCTTACCAGCTTCTTATTTTTAGAAAACCTAAGCCTCAAGTGCACTGGTCAACTATTGTTAATTAATCGAAAGTCTCTTATAACGTAAATTTGATGATGCAACTATTATAACTTTGAATCATATATCACCTAGGACCTCCTTTTCATTCCTACCCATTCGGGCTTATATTTTCAATAGTCGCTGTTTGTTATGCAAAAGAGTGCAGAATTTAGCAATTTTTCTCAACTTTGGCAGTTTTCTTCTCATAAGTAGCAAATATTTTTTTTTCTTGCCAAAGCTTCTTCTAGAAAAAAATGATTGTGAGATCCCAAAAATATGAAAAATGGGTTCGGCTGAAGTTCAGAATAAACAAAAAAGCGCTCTTTCGGGCATAATGAACTTCATTTTGAAATTTCTGCCTTGACGAATAATTGGGCTTATATTTCAAGTCTTAAGAATAGACGCAATGTTTTGATAAAAAACTTAGCAATTCAGGACCTTATACATGTAATCAGAGAGAAAAGAGGGGCAAAGGCTTATTGTCGCAAGGATTGCGAAGATTCTGAAAGCACTATTTACTATTTTTCCCATACCCTATGTTTTACGCCTGAAGAAAAGCACCTCGAGACAAATGAATGCTAAATGAGTTAGATTTCACAATACAACTCCATTAAAAAAGAATTCTCATGTAAACATATGTTTTAATGGCACTCTTCTTTTATGTTGTCTCTGAGAGATTGATTTAAAGAGAGATCGAATGAAAAAGAAAACTCTGATTTACCGTTAAAGGAAATGAGGCCTTATGAGCATCAAACTTTTGTTTTTCTTGAAAGACAGCCGGTTTTCCCGTGCTATTCTCTGTACTTTTCATAAATTATAAATTATTCGCAACGTTTCGTCAGAATTGTAACTTCGATCAGAATTATTATATATTTTCTCAGATCAGAAATCCATGCATTTTATCACAGATAGCATATTTTTAAGCTTTTTCCCAAAAAGTACGTCGTAGGCAGTTTCTTTCATCAGAACCAAGAGCGTTTGACCATACTTAGTGCACATTTTACATTTTGTTCAAATGCATGAGATGCAAAGTAAGAAAGAACTTACCACGCTGACAGAAGGCTTTAGAAAGCGAGCAACATTCCGTAACGTTTTTCCACTCAATTAATCTTCGAATCCGCTCCAGACCTTCCCAGGCTTTTTTTCCCCCGTGCAAATCGACAACCTCCTGATAAGAAGGACTTCTAATATTGTTTAATTAGAATATAATTTTAAAGCGGTTCTCCAAGAATGGAAATTGGTGCTTGATGATAATTATTGATAAACAATTTCCGCGATTTCATCAACAGTACCGAAGCTGCCCAACTAAAACCTCCAAGGCTCAGATTTTGTCGCTAAGAAACCTAGAAGAGACAGAATAAGCAAAAATATCACTATTAAGTTATTTTTCCAGCAATCTGATATTCTTCTGCAGTGTAATAGCTTGGAATCCTTACTTAACGGTATTATCTAAAAACTTGATTGACCAGCGCTTCGAATAGAGAGGAAATTTATCCATCTCCGACGCTGATAGAATGTATGATACTCATCACAAGCTAATAGTAAACTCAGAATTATCGAATTTCAGATTTCAGATCGCTTCAGGCTAGGCAAACGTTGAACGAGTAAAAATCCGTGAATAGGAGAATTGAGTATGTTTCATTGTTGTTGGGAAAGCTATAAAACATGGCCTAAAGCATTGAGAAATATCTAAAATAGTACATCCTCCTCTGTTTCTCTTCATCATCATAAGCTGAAGTCAGGTAGTCAAGGGAATATTGAATTTTCAATTCAGAAAATCTATTCTGTTGGAGGAATCTCTAGAGACAAAATTAACTTTCTCTTTATATTTCCGTCAACACTTTGTAATGATGAATTTTCGATAATAATTTCAATTTTCTTACGCTTCAATTTTTCTTATGGAGATAAATGCTAACAAATAGAAAGGCTATTATATGTTTGATCGATTGCTATATATTCAACTATTGAGCAGAAATATATTATTTATCCTGCTTAAAAGTGTTCTTCCGGCGGAAGAAATTCTGTGGCGGTCGGAACTGTAGGTTTAATTGTTGTTGGTGTACCCTTTGTTGGTGTGCTTGTTACCGTAGTGGGGGGAGGAGTGTAGGTAATTGTTGTTTGGGAAGTTTGAGTGACAGTAGCTGTGGAGGTCTCTGTCTCTGTGCTGTAAGTGGTCGTTGTGACTGTCACTGGTACCGTCTCTGTAGCAGTACTTGTTGAGGAGTAGACTGTAGTGACCGTCACTGGTACTGTGTTAGTGGTCGTACTGTAGGAATAATCAGTGACCGTCACGGGATAAGTTCGCGTGGTCGTACTGTAGGAATAATCAGTGACCGTCACGGGATAAGTTCTCGTGGTCGTACTGTAGGAATATGAGGTTTCAGTAACTGGGATTGTTGTACTCATAGTGGTCGTACTGTAGGAATAATCAGTGACCGTCACGGGATAAGTTCGCGTGGTCGTACTGTAGGAATATGCGGTATCAGTGATTGTTACTGGCACAGTACTAGTGGTCGTACTCCAGGAAGTTTCGGTCAGGGTGACTGGATAAGTTCTCGTGGTTGTACTGTAGGAATATGAGGTTTCGGTAACTGGTACAATCTTAGTGGTTGTAGTCCAGGAATATGAGGTTTCAGTGGCTGTCACCGTCGTTATTGCGGTGGAAGTGGTCGTCGTGACTTGAGCCACGCCGAATGTCACTATGGTCAAGAATGACAAGATGGTCATCAAAGATGTCGCTTTCGGCATTACTAAAGTAGTTTTTGAGGAGAAATGTTTATTTACTTTTTAGAATTTAATTAAATTATTGTTTTACTCCTATTTAAATGCGTTCATCAGATTTTATCGGTTTATTTAATTTTATATGATACTTCGGAATTAAATTAAAACTAATGAAGCACATATCTGTTCTAATATTCGTCTATAGTCCATAAATCGGAGCCGAAATCCCACTGCCTATATTGAAGTCTACTTGAGGAACGTTATTGAGCTCTTGATAAGGAAGAGTGCTATTTAGCAATCCCTTTCTCTGTATCTGTCTTTAGAAGTCTCAAAAGGCAAAAATTCAACCGTGAATTTTTCATTGATACTTCATAATTCTATTTTTATTTATTGAGTTTAATGATCGGAAATTATGAAAAAATAGAAAAAGATCTGCTTATAAAAAGTTCATGCAGATAGCAATTATGGATTCTTCTTCAGATACAAAGCACCCTCTCAAACTCACCAAAACTGTCCTCATACGCCAGCCTGCCTGCAGATAACTACGTGGAACATTTCTCTTTTCATTTCACGCACATCTACAGAACACTCCTTTTTATCATCTGCATCGTTGTTACTAAAATTGGACTTCTACTTACCATATGCTCGGTTCATGTGATACCAGAGTCTGGAGCTCAACGAAGTTTTTTCATAGCAGAACTTTTTTGATAATTCAACTTTAGATTTTCAATCTTACAAACTTTTAGGAAGGTTTTGAGAGATGATTCGCAGGTTTTCCAATAATTCCAGTGTTTTAGGGTTCTTTTTTCGATTGTCTTGGCTGTAAATACAAGAGAGTTCATTCGCGCCTTGCTGGGTGTCACTCTTTTACATTTAATTCAAATCAAAAATCTTTTTTCATTTTCAAAAAGAGAAGAATTTCATGACTTATCAATTGTAATTTGAAAGTGTTAGTAAACACAAATATTTTTTCAAAAATCGCAAATTCAGAAGGATCCTGAAGCTTCATTGCAAGAAAATTCTGAATTTCAATTTTTCTCGCCATAGCAACTCCATTTTTTGATCAATCCTATTCGATATACACTAATTTATTAAGGTCTTCCTAAATATTACAAGTTCGCATCTCTCACAACTGAATCGGACTGTATATTTAGAAACTTATCGTTCAGAATTTCAGGAAAAATTGAATATCATGAGAGAAAAATACCGTTATTTATGACTAATTTCAGAGATTAGTGCATTTTTTGAGTTAGGATGCGTGTATTAATATCATGAAAATGCCAATCTATTAATATCTTTTCAGTTCGCCTGCGTTCGCATTAATTTCATTTGTTATCGGTGATAAACTACCGATTTATAATTCCAAATTAGTTTACTAAGACACTGATAACCGAAATAAATGCAAAGCGGACAAAAATCTATTAATAAGCTTAGAAAGCAAATTCTTAATCAGTGACTACAATTGATAATAAGTATTCTATAACATTTGAAGAAGCCACATGCAGTGATTATCTGAGAGTAAAAAAATCGATTGTTCTCCTGTGACAGAAGCGGCAATCCACTTTCAAAAATCGCCAAGGAAAAATTGGCTTATTAACCTCCTTTCTAAGTGTTGCAAATACAAATGATATCGCAGCAATAAATTTACTACCTCTATTAGAATGCCATTCCAGAGTTCGGAGATGTGCATTGATATCATCATTATCATCATAAGTATCATATTTCTGTGATGCTGTTATCATCAAAGCAGTTGGATGATGTTTGAATCCCTCTGTTCCAGCAGCAACATTATTACTTCTCTCTGTGAACTAGCACTTATAAAAATGCCTGTAATGATAAATTTTATTATGTTAATTGCGATTTTCTTATCCTTAAAGGCTTCCTATAGAGATAAATACAAAAAATATCAAGAGCCTTTATATCTGACTGATTGAGCATTAATATCATCATCGTTATTATTCTTATTCGGATATTAAGCAGAAATTAATTATTTATTCTGCAATTCTAATTATTATTAATGAAATAAAAA
>ENA-UOTZ01000582-UOTZ01000582.1-compost-metagenome-genome-assembly--contig:-NODE-582-length-30501-cov-9.034414_pt1 | contig 30501 bp, 10 predicted proteins | sample MGYA00238144_ERZ746983 | MGnify/ENA primary metagenome ERZ746983 (study PRJEB28759, sample SAMN06268863) | compost metagenome | isolation source: single cell | place: USA: California, Emeryville, Joint... | reverse complement strand
ATCTATAGATAGTATTTCTTTCACATTATCTACGCGATTTCTTCTTACCTTCTAATTCCCATAGCGGTCAGATTTTTTACGAAATACCAAATTACAACTATTTTTTTCCAAATTGAATATATGCTCCTTCACATAAAAGAAAATAATATCCCAGCAATTGTACCATTAACATAATCAAATCATTAGCCTCTGAGATTTCAAATTTTTTTGAAAAAAGCTTTTATTAAAAATCAATTACAAATCATTAAATTTGAGGGCTCAAAATTTCAAATTCTACCAATAAACTAATAATTGAACCACAGCGTGATTGAAGAAGCAGTTAGTGTGCATATTTAAATTAAGACTGAAAGATTCCTGCTAATTGTGGAAAATTCACATTGATGAAGAGAAAATGCTAAGTTTATCGGAAATGAAATTGATTTCCGGACTTCATTCTAATATTTTAAAATATTTTTCTTTGCACCCCGATTTTTTGTTTTGGTCTGTGAAAAATTCGTAAAACGCCCCACAAAATTATAGCGACTCGAGAATTATCAGAGAAAGGTAATAAACGACAGCTTGCTGAAATTGCTTTTCAAAAAACTGAAGATGATAATATGGACTATAACAGAAACGCTGTGTTGTTGTTGAGAAGTAACCTGAATTAAATCATTTACACGATGAAAATGTTTCTTAAGACTCCACAAATTTTGAAAGTAAGGACGAAATATGAAAAATTAAACTCAACAGCGAGTTATCTTCTTGGACTTCGCTTGCTGTACTAAGTCTTTCTCAATATTGTTAGAGTAACAATCAGCATTACTCATGGGATTGCTTTCTTCTTTCAGATGGCATTCTACTTGTTGATACAATCTGGCCTTTCCGACGGTCTCATATACAGTTGGTTGCATTTCTTTTATTACCGTCGCGATGTCTGCAAGAAGGCCTTTCACAAGCAACTCGTCTTTCACAGCTGATTTCGACAGTTCTTCTTGGAAATTTTGAAGCAGCTTTCTTCCTCCTTCATAATCACTTCTCTCTGCAAGGCTTCTTGCTTCTTTCAAAATTTCGGCTGCTCTTACTCTCAGATAGTTGCTCAATAAGTCCTTTTCCGCTTGCTGTTGTTGCTGCTCTGGAAACTCTTCATTCTCATTGATGAGGTTGACTCTCAGTTCACATTCTTTCTTCCAAACTTCATCGCTATTCGGAATTTTAATTGCTACAGCAGCTTTTGCAAGCACTACTTCTCTCTGTGTATCAGTGAGATTTGTTGTTGTTGGACATTTTGGAATTACCAACTCCAGAACATAGTTCTTCGATTTGCCTGAGGAGAGTTGATTGATATGTGTATTATATACACCATCTACAACTTTCCACATCTCTTCTCCACCAAATGCCTTCTTAAATTGTACGTTTGGAAAGACATCTGACTTCACGGTTTGAATTGAAATTGCTGTATCATGGCCGACGATACTGAGGAGTCCCCCAAGCGCGTGCTGAAGCATTCATCGATAGCATCGAGTTTTTCAATGAAGTAGAATTTACCATCCATTAGTTTTGCAATAGAGCTCATCAAATTAGGATCATGATCATTTCCATATCCAAATGAGTTGATAGTAAAGATGTCTTTTGGCTTATGTTTTTGAAGAAGTCTCTGAACTCCCGCAATAGCATTCGCATCGAGACCATCTGAAAGCAAGAACACACTTGCCACAGAATTTTTATAATTTCTATCGTTAAGAATTTTGACAGCTTCAGTCATCCCAGCTGTGATGTTAGTGCCACCTGATGCCCTCAAAGAGTCAATTGCTTTTATAATTTCAGGTTTGTTGGTCTCAGTGACTCTTTGGAGAGGAGTGACTCTCTGAGCAGTACTATCAAAACTCACAATAGAGATTCTGTCATCTTCACCAAGAAGATCAACAAGATATTTAAGAGTATTTTTAAGCAAGAGTATCTTTGAGCGCACAACGCCGTTATTCCAATCCAAAAAGCCCATGGATCCGCTTGTGTCAAGAACACAAATCAGATCCAACGGAGCTCGGCCTCCTTCTTCTGTATTTTCAGTTTTAAGGGTGAAGAGAGCTGGTTCTATGGTTTCTGAAGCCGTATTTACTTGAAGAGTACTGTATCTGAGTTTGAAAGAGCATGAGAATAACTGATCTGGATTAGTAGGAGTGGAGTGATCATTTTTGACACTTGGCTTGACTGTGTACTTTGGAAGTGGTTCATCATCGTTATATTTCTCTGATGTGGTGTTTTCATCTGGTTGCGAGGGTTGAGGTTGATGGTTACCAGGTTTACAAATACCAAACGGATCGAGTCCACTATAAGTCCCAAGATTTGCTCGGGCCGCTTCGTAATAATGGTCGTGAAATCTTTTTATTGTGGCAGCGTCTAGTTGTTGGTGCGGTTTTGTCGGGATTGAATTGCTATTTCCCATTTGAAAGTGAAACTTTTGTATTGACAATTTTTTATTAAGGTATTCATTTTATTCGATCCTCAATAATCGATCTAAATCTTTCTGGTCAAAGTCGATTAACCTCGCAATCAATCAGAAATCCTCAGATTCGCATCAATTAATCAGGATATTAAAAATATCGATACCATGATTTTCATTATTCATTACTTCGTGAATGTAACAGTACACATTGAAGTATATTGCGTCAAACCTTCAAATCGTGTTGTATAAATGAATGATGTCATTCAAAATTTGTTGTAACTAATCAGTTCTCACTGACCAGTAAGCAATCAGCAGCTTCATTATTTCGAAAGCTTATCATTTAAAGGTTCAGAATTCAAACAATAACAACAACAATAAATTAAAATCAAAAGTTTGCAATAAATAACTTAGATGGGAAACAAACCAAACAAGCTAGCAAGCCCAGGTCCTATTCAAGAACCGATCGATCCTGCAATGCTGAGAATATTTCAGGAGCTCGAGGGAAAAACTGATGCTAATCGAAAAAATCAACAGTTTAATATCAATGAGGACTTTGATTTGGGATTTATTTCCAGATCCATCACCTATAACTACGATGAGGCGATCCCAAGACTCTGCCATTTACTCAGGAGACAAGCAGAATCAGCCAGAACCTCTCAACGCTGATCAACCATTCTCGATCTTTCTCAATCTCAAACATGACACTCTTCAAGTAAACTCAGCCTCAGAGACTATAGAGCCTGCACTTTTCACTCTCAAAACAAAGAATGCACTAGTGATCGAGCTTTTATCGATTTGATATGTGTGCACAAGCGCATCAATGAATGGTGAGAAAATAAAATTACTCAAGAGCACTCTCATCCATCTCATTAATCACCTTGGTGAGAGAATGATAGGATATCAATTATAGATTTCGGAGATGAAGCCCAAAGGATTACACCTCTTCATCAGCAGGTTGATTGCCATATAAAGGAGCAAGGCAATCCAATGAGTGATGTAGACTTTTATCCAAATTCTACTCAGAAACTATATGTCCAGAAACTGAAGGAACAAGGAGGGACAAAAGAAAAAAAACATGGCTTGATGGTTAGCAAATGGACATTATTTTTTTCACTCAGGCCATGTTGATGAATATAATATATACCTGCGCCAAACGAACGTCATATCGATAGTGTGCTTCATTAATTGAGCAGCTTCGGTTTATTCTTCTGTTGAGGATAGCTACTAAAATTATGAAACTTTGGAAAATGATGAGAGTGAAGTAATAATTTTACACATCACAGTGGATTCTTCGTCATGATAATTAATATATGAAAATAAATCTTACCAGGTTAAGACAAACCTCTATATTTTGAAAATAATCATTTAACTCTGGATTGTCATATTTTTCGATTTAAAATAACTTAATTATCTTGTGCCAGAAAAAAATTAGTAAAACTATGCTTTGGTATATTATTTAAGTGAAACCGAATTATGGTTCAATGTGAGTGAAAATCACTGAATAGATAATAGTTTTATCATTAAGCTTGCAGATCGTGAATGGAGGATTTTCAGTGAACTGGAATGGATAATTAATGCAGTTTAACAATTTCCATGCTGAGCCACATCTTAAAATTATCCCATTGTTACAGGAATTTCATTAGAACTTATTTTTTGCATTTAGTGTTTCATAATCCTGGTCACTAATACACGATATCTTATTTCAATATCGTAATCTTTTAATTCCAACAAAAATAAGGAATTTGCTTCCAATTCTTACAAGAAATTTTGATCAGAAATGTCAGCCTGACTTATAACCCTGAATCATACATGTGAAAAATCACAAATTAAAATTTTAATCAATACATAAAACAAAATTTTTCTCATGGGAAATAACAATCCAACACCGATAAAACAAGCAGAACCAGTGAATCTTGCTGAAATCCAAAGAGCTCAAGAATCTTACCAAAACGCAGTTCGGATTCAGGAAGAAGAGACGAAAAGGAAGACCAACGCTTTGAAATATAATGATGATGATCTTCTTCCAGAGCCTATGGCTGCTACAGAAAGAAAACCTGACGCTAAAACGGAAGGCTCTGACCCTTCCAACCCTAATGATCCCATTTCATTGTCATTTAAACTCAAGTACAGCTCGCTACAAGTAAACTCAGCCTCAGAGACTGTAGAGCCTGCGCTTTTTACTCTCAAAACAAAGAATGTCACTGGTGATCGAGCTTTTATCGATTTGGTCTGTGTGCTCGATACAAGCTTTTCAATGAACGGCGAGAAACTGCGACTGCTCCAAGACACACTGCAATTTTACCTCCTTCCTCTCCTTTGCGAAAATGACAGAATCTCAATTGTGTCTTTCAGTAATTTGGCTAAAAGACACACTCCTCTCCTCAGAGTTACCAAAGACAAGATCGCTACCATTTCACAAGCAATTTGCAGTTTGGCTGCGAAAGGAGGAACCGATATTACAGCTGGAATGGCCGAAGCTATCAAGATTTTCAACGACAGGAGACATCGAAATCCAGTGTCAAGTGTTTTCTTACTTTCAGACGGGATCGACCCTGTTGCTCTTGCTGGAGTGAAGAGTCTCCTCGAAACTCAGAAACCAAAAGATAATTTCACTATCAACACGTTTGGATACGGCAGCGATCATGACCCAAGTCTCATGAGCTCCCTTGCCACTTTAACGGATGGGAAATTCTACTCTATCGAAACACTTTCGACGGTCAATGAAAACTTTGTGCATGCGATAGGCGGACTCCTCACCGTAATGGGGCAAGACGCAACAATCAATATCCAGCCCCTCAAATCAGAGATATTCCCTAACATTCAAATCAAAAAAGCTTTTGGTGGCTCGGACCTTTGGAATGTTTCTGATGGAGCTTATACTACTAGGATCAGTCAGCTTTCTTCAGGATGCTCGCGAAATTATGTTCTCGAGTTAACGATACCGAAATTTACGAAAGAACTAAATGATCAGCAGAGAGAAGTGGTGTTGGCCAAGGCGACAGTGACCATGATATCTTCAAATGGAGAAGTGATGAACAAAGAATGCGACCTCAAGGTAAATCTTATCAATGAAGATGAAGAGCTTCCTCAGCAGCAAGCGGATAAAGATCTGTTGAGTAATTATTATAGAGTGCGAGCAGCCGAAATTTTGTTGGAGGCAAGAAAGCTTGCAGATGAAGGTGACTATGAAGGAGGAAGGAAAATTTTGACAAATTTCACAGAGGAGCTAAGGAATTCGACAGTAAAAGACGAATTTTTAGTGAAAGAACTGCTTGAAGACATTCTAGCAATTATCGAGGAGATGCACCCAGAACAGTATGTATTCTTCGGAAAGCATAGGCTGTATCAGCAGGCAGAATGCCATCTGAAAGAAAGAAGCAATCTCAATAGCAAAAAGGGTGTGAATATGTACTCGAATGAAATGGAGCGAGAGTTTGTGGAGATGGCGAGGTCGAATAAACGGTCCGAGGTTTAGCAAATTTTGGAATAACATGAATTACGATGATTCAGTTTTATACAACCAATGATTTACTTGTCTCTTCAATTCCCTCTCATTAACTACTACTTTCATAAAAAAATAAATGCTGTCTTCTGATAAAAATGGATGAATCAAATTGTTTGCTATACATCTAGCATAGAGAAGTATTTCAATTAGTTTGTCTGGGTAAACTGGCAGGGGGATGAGATGACAGAGAATAAAGTCTTCGGTTTTGAAATATGGCAATTAATAAATTCTCGCTATTAATTCCATTAATTTGAAAGAATAGAAGAATTAGCTTGTGAGACAACACCCACCATTTTGGCTAAAATGTTGTAGAACTCGAATCGTAATCAATTTGGTTTCAATTCTTATAGCAGATTGCAAAAGATACGCATAGATTCAGCTGCATTAATAACTGATTTCTTCTCAGAAATGGAGATTATGAATGAATTGTTGACTAAGAGAGAAAGAACTCGTCTCCAAAGGTTAAGAATCTTGCTATGACGTAAAAAGATGACGTTTTTTCTCAACACTCATTGTTTCTAGACTACTTTCCATAATATTAGATAGTATTTCTGCTTCATGCTACTTCTATTAAGAAATTGTGGAATTAATTCCTCTTTCTCTAATGCAACTATGGATAAGTTATGCTTTTAACCCAAACTCATGGTCTAATTGAGAGAAGAGAAGAGAAAATTTAGCTTCGGATTGAGTACGAATTTCTAGAAAATTTGAATTTCAAATTATTTTCAAACCCAGAGAAGTTTTTTCAAAAAAAAAAGAACAACAAGTAGATGCTCATTCGATAAATGATGTCAGAATACACTTCCTGTTAAAATTCAACAAGGCGCAGTTTCACCAATGAGTGGAAGTTAATGTTGAATACTAGTATAGAGTGAATGGATTTATTTCCTTCAAGAAATTGTCATTACTTTTGTTAGTTTTATTGTATCTTTTGCAATTTGGTGCATAGAAAACAATAATGGTTAGATGGTGTAGCCAAAAGTAGGTTATTACGGTGTAGAGAGAAATGGTAGGTTGAAAGAGCCCATTAAGCATTGAAAATACTAATATAATACAGGATTCACCAAATAACGAGCGAACATGATTATGTTTATCTCATAGAAAGCTCTATACTGCTCTCGATTGTTCCAACGTCCGATCGCTGTGACTCTGAGACCTTCAATAAGATAAATTGAGTAACTGCACTTTTTCTCGATTTTCTCAAGAGATCCTTTTGATTTTGAGTTAATTGTCCTCGAGCTAGTCATACATACCCTCAGACAAGTTTCGCAAGCCAAATTCACATTCAAGCTTCGAAGAATACAAGGGAAATCAGGGTAAGAAAAGTACTTCACGACAACTAGTTTGAAAAAAAAAAGAGAGAGAGAAGCTGTTGTAACAGAAATTGATTCTGATCGTCAAAAATCTTTTCTTTACGAGTTTAAATTTTCGAATTTGATTGAAAATTTCAAGATAACGGTATGAATTTTTCGTATCCAGCGATTCAGCGGCAAAGTTTCATAGCGTGAAACTTTGAAGGATCAAAATCTGCTAGCTAATCTTTCCAGTTAAGATTGAATCATACAGTGAACTGAATATCAGAAAAACTGAGCGTATACAGTAAAACTGAACAGGAATTTTCTGATAAATAGTTGAAGATTGGATATTTAAAGATGCAGCTGGACGACGCCGAACAGTTTACAAAACAATATTAACATTAGTACCAGAAAATTCAACTCTATTAGTATTATGGGAAACAGAAACTCAACTCCGAAGAAGTCACAGCAATTAGACAGTGCGATACAACAGCAGGTCCATGCAATATACCAGAATTCAAATGACGAGTTCAAAGCCTATATATCAAAGGCAATCTATGATGACGATGAGCCTCTCTATGGCGAGGCAGCAATCAAACCTGATGCCAAAATGATTTCCGACTCGAAGCACCCTTTCTCATCCTCTTTCAAACTTCGATACAATACTCTTAGAGTCAGCTCGACATTAGATACCATAGAGCCAGTACTCTTCACTCTGAAGACTGAAAAAATGAAAGAAGGAAGTCACGTTCCACTTGATTTGGTTTGCGTGTTCCACACAAACGGATCGATGAAGGATGCAAAACTTACTCTTCTTAAAGACACGCTGAAATTTCTTGTTGATTTGCTTGGCGAGGACGACAGAATCTCAATTGTGAAATTTGACTCTTCGGCCAAAAGACTCACTCCGCTTCAGAGAGTCACCAAATCCAACAAGATTCAAATCCTAAAAACAATCGACTCTGTACCTATCTCAGAGGGGGCTAACTTGGCTGCTGGGATGACTGAAGCTGTAAAGGTTCTCAACGAAAGAAAATACACAAACCCAGTGTCAAGCGTCTTCTTCTTTACCGATGGACTTGATAGCGAGGTCACGGCTAGCGCCTATAAGCGCTCTCAAACGCAGGAAACCAAAGACACTTCCACTGGCAACTCATATGAAGAGGATAACAGCCATGACTGTAGCCCAATGAACTCCATTGCAGAATTGACCGATGGTAAATTTTATTTCGTTGAAAAGCTCGAAACTGTTGATGAGTGCTTTGCACATGCGATTGATGGGCTTGAAAATGTCGTGGGGCAGGATACAACAATCGAAATTCAAGCTGTAGAATCGGAGATCTTCCCAAAAATCCGAATAAAGAAGGCTTATGGCGGAGCCGCGCTTTGGGATGTGGCTGAAGGCACATATCGCACAGAGATGAGTCAAATCTCCTCAGGAGAAACGAAAAATTTTGTACTTGAATTACTGATTCCAAAATATACCGAAACCCTTAGTGATTCACAGAGAGCAGCAGTCTTAGCAAAAGCAATTGTAACGACTAAGCTTCCAAACGGTGAGATCTGGAAGAGAGAATGCGAACTCAAGGTCAATCTTATTAATGAAAATGAGGAGCTCCCTCAGCAGCAAGCAGATGAGGAGGTATCACAACAGTACCAAAAGGCGAGAGAAGCCGAAATGCAAGATTTAGAAGAGGAAAAAATACCTTGGGATGGATATATTTTTGGAAAAAAAGAGCGCTTGCAAAGATACCATGCAAGGACTCATAAAACAGCAAGTTTACGTATTAATTTCACGATTGAAGACTACAATGATCAAGTCGCGATGCTAGCCGATTACTACATGGGAGGAATGAAAGAAATGCCTTCGTTGGGAGATATCAAATTAAATCTGGGAATAGCAGACACCGAATTAGCTCGAAAAGTGGAAGCTGCTCTGAATAAGAAGATTTCAGAGCTCAAGTCAAAGCTTCAAGCCACCCCTCAATGGAAAGTCGAATCGAAACCTGTATATAAGCCTCATGAGCTTATTCCCATGCTTAATATCCAAACTGGCCCGCAACTTTTTAACTCAGGATTCCGGGTATATAACCTCGATATTTTCTACTCTGGGCAGCTAGAATCCGAAATTACCAAAATCTACAACAAACTCTCATCTTTGAGGATAGAATATACACCTGGACGACACATAATCATAAAGCCTCGATTATTTCCTATCGTTAAGGCGGCTAAAACGATAAAAGGTAGAAATTCCGAGATGACAGGGCTATACCTCGTCTATTCGAATTTTAGCGATCCTGAAGAATTTGCTGCTCTAACAAAAATCGTAGCCTCAGGAAAAACTAGAGGAAACTTCGTTTTATACCTCCCTAAGCAATCAGTCTTGGCTGAGACGAAAGAAAAATTCGTGTTGGAGCATAAGATTAAGCTCATTCGCGAAGAGGAAGGGATAAATCAAATCGCGCTTCATATAAATCAAGAAATTAAAAAGATAATCTCAGAAACCGAGCTCTGGCAAGAAATCTATCGCGATGCTTTCTTAGACTTCAAGAATTACATGTTACCCTCGCGGGATTACCTCGACTATGGAGAATTTATGAACATGTTGAATGCTAAGCTAGCCTTCCAAGAGTTCGACATCGGGTTCGCGAATACTTTCATCAAACCTTTCATTAAGCCGATGAAAGAAAGAGAAGATGTCATTGAAGTTCATTATCTCATCATGAATAACTTGAAAAAATCTATTGAAGAGTTTAGACTTAAGATCGCTGACCTCGACTATAACATTAGGTTCCCCTCCAAATATACCTTGACTGTAGAGGATGGTGACGATATTGAACAGCTTTTACAGCAAGAAGTGGAAAAGCTCCGAAAGGAGAAGTTGGAAAGCGAGCGGAAAAGAGATAGATGGATACGAAATTTAAGGTATCTTGAAATAACAGCGCTGATTCCTGAAGAAAAACGAAAAATAATTTGGGAAAAAGCTCATAAGAAGCAATTGGATGTGGCCAAGAATAATATCAACGAAAAGACGCTGAAAATGCTTGAAGATAGGCTTGAGCATAAAAACACTGAAAAGAGTAAGTACCAGCAAAAGCGTCAGGCCGTTCAATGCAAATATGACGCGTTGAGTAAACTCGCAGCTGAATTTACTGAATATGCTGCATATGATGTGCTGAAAATAACGCTATCAAGTCTTCCAAAAAATTTAATCGAGGTGACACCTGACAGGAAGATTGAAGTTCTTGAAGAATGGTTTTCTTCAGAAAAAACTCATGACCAAGCTTCTTCAGCTCATCTTCTTTCAAAAGTGGCTTCTGGCAAAGGAATTCCGCCTTTATCTGGAAAAAAGTCTCACCTGGAAAAATTATATGAGTCAATCGAATCAAAGCTTCTTGGAAAATTCGGCCCTTTCCCCCTTTTTGCACTTCTCAGCCATAAGGCCGAAAAGGTTGTTCAAGAAGTTAAAAGCTGTGTTGGAGAACAGAGTAAGATAATTATGGAATTTATTAAAGAAATCCTGTTAAAAATGATCAGAGATGATCTCGTGGAGAAGGGCTCTGAAAGAAAGTATCCTAATACTATGCTCGTGAATATAGCTCGACTCAATCAAGTGATTTCAACCCTCTCTGCGATGAAGTTGGAAATGGACACCGAACTCACAGGGGAGGTCAAATCTTTCTCAAGGAAAGATATTTTCGAGATGAGGTTTGCTAGAACAATCTTCAGTGAAGAGAACGAGCCTAGCCAATCCTCGGAAAAGCATGACGAGGAAACAAAAAAAAGCTTGGAAGAAGGCACTCTCAATGAATCGAATCCGGCAGCTTCCAAGGAAACTGATGAATTGGGTTCTAAAGAGCTCAAACAATTGATTCGAATGAATCTTTTCCTCTTGAAGCTCAGTGCTGTGCAAACCACACTGAATTTATTAGAGAAATCGAAGAGAGAACTTTGTGATAGTCTCCCGAGACTCGCTCGTCGCTTTAAAAGGGCGGCCAAAATAGAGATGAATACTCTAAAAGGAAGAATGTGTGGATTGGGAGTCACGATAGAATCCTTGAATAGAGATATTAATAGGATAGAACTGACCAAAAATCGCATACAATTCATTCAAGAAGAGGACAATGCACTGATTGAAGCAGAAAACTTCGTTAAAAGCGTTTCAACGAAAGAAGAAGAACAGAAAAAGCTTAGAGATTATTTGGATGTGTTCATGAAGACTATTGAGAACTATTATAAGGCAGCCGGAATCCTTGAACGGGGACTTGAAAGGAAAAATGGTCAAGATACCACTGATTTTGTAATTGAAAATTGCGAGTTGCTCTTGTCCTGTGTCCCTTTCGGAAAATATATCGCAGAAGCATTAAAGACAGCGAAGTGGGTTCCTGATCAGAAAAAGGAGTCGATATCTGAAAATAGTTTCCTAACGTTTTCTTCCGTAGTGTTGAATTACAACAGATTGAGGTTCATATTGGAGAATGCAGCATTCCAACTCATCAAAGCTAAAAAAGACTTGATATTGAATTTGGATGAAAAAGTTTACGAGTGCGTTACTCAGAGAATGCAGAAGGAATCTGGAGCTAACCTTGCTAACAGCGAGAGACTTTGCAATGGCCTGAACACAGGAGCCAAGCGAATGGCAGCTATTGACGCTGCTTTTGTCATAGCGAATATGTTTGCTTCTTTTCTTGCCAAACCAAAGAAAGGAGTTGATTCGGATGATATCTATAATACGCAAACTATTGTCGATCTCTTGGTCGAATGTGGTAAGCAAGTTGATGAGTCGAGATATTTTGAGCTTCTGGTAGAAGGACAAATCCAGATTAAGCCCAAACAAGATGAAATATTGGTTTATTGAATTTCATGTGACTAATTGTCTTTCATAATGATTAACTTTTTATATCATCATTCTGGTTCTGGAAAGTTTATGTCTTTGTGTAATTTGTTTCTGTCAATAGTTAATACCAGTTAATTCACTCATTTCACACAGAAATCTTTCGTCTATTGTTTTGGCTCCTATCATAAAATAACGTTAACACGAACTTCGAGCAATTTTCTTGAGATTGCGGCATTTCCGATATCAATCGAAAGCCTCAAAGTCAAGAAGTCAAAAGCTAGGTCATTACTTTTGGGAATTTCAATTGAAATCTATACAAATAACTCAAATAATACAATAACTCGACTCGACTGGCATCGACGATGAATAACTTAGTCAAGATGGAAGCAATCAATAATCATATCTAATAGCAACAGTAATGTCAGTTACTTCTCTAAAATAAATCCCCCTTATGATGATAAAACAGCGCGGGCCATCTCTTTTTCAAAGCACCTACCGCTCCTTCAGCACTTTTCGAATTTTCAGAAAGCTTCAATGTCGTAATATGTGCCCAAGTCGTGTTTTTGCTGAGAGCTATCACTCCGTGCGAGCTTATTCCATTGTTTCGTAACTCTAATGTTGCCAGCCATGTCCAGGAGCTATTTTTGCTCAACGCCACCACTCCTTGATCACCAATATTATTCTCGGACAAATTCAATACAGCGAGTGATGTCCATGTCGTGTTTGCCCCCAACGCCGCCGCTCCCTCTGGACCGATACTATTATCAGATACGTCTAATTGTGTCAGCCTCGTCCAGGCCTTATTATTGCTTATTGCCTCTACTCCCCAATCACGAATTTTATTTTTCGATAAATTAAGCACAGCGAGGTTGACCCAAGACTTATTCGTTCCTAACGCTCTGGCTCCACCCCAGCCTATTCGATTCTGCGAGAAATTCAATACTTTGAGATTCTTCCAGGTAGTATTACAACTCAATTCTATCGCTTCAGAGTCGCCAATATTCTTATTGGGGAGTTCAATGGCCGTGACTTCCAAAGGAGCTGCACATTCCCTGCATTCATCCAGATTTCGGCACTTTCGTTTTCGTTCTGGGTCGGTGTAGGAGTTATTTTCTCGAATTTTCGATATGAAAAATGCCCTGGTGCTCTCAGGAACATATTTCATGGACTGATAGTCCTCAATCCTCAATTCTTCTAAAGACTTTCCTCTGTATTCCTCCATTGCGTTAATTGACACAACGATGTGTCCCTCAGCATTGATAGATTCTTTATATGAAGCTATTGAGGTGCCAGCGCCTCTTGTTTCGTGAGAATTAGAGGGAGGATGTCGGGAGTCACTACTGAATTGAGCCTTTACTAACTCTCCAAGTCGCATTCTCTCGAGAGGATCTCTTGTCAGCATTCGCTTAATTTTGAGTTCCATTCCAAAGGGTAATTTTAAGGTTGATAATATGCCGTCCAAGGCTCCATTGTACATTATGATGTTGCTCAATGATTTCAGGTCTTTCAATTCAGGTTTTGAAATACCATGAAATTCCAACGTTCTCATGCCCAACGAGAATACTTCATCAGCTCCAAGAGAGGTTACTTGCTCTACATCGAATACCAAACCGTTTGATTCACCAACATTTGGTTTGCCCTTTCCCCAGTTGCTCAGAAAAAATACGTCTGCTGAAGCAATATGGTTAATTGATTGGAGTTCAATATTTATATTGCTTAATTTTAGCGTGGACATGAGGAATGATATATCTGATGAGACTTCAGTGAGAAGTTTCTCGAGATTGATGTCGATAGGGTTGGTTTTGTTATCTCGCAACTGCTGTAAGGTTTCACAGTGTTTTATGGCGTATGCAATCTGGTTGCCATAAATTTCAAAGGTTTCAATAAACGTTGCTGTTGGAGCAATCATACAAAGACGAAGGAATTCCTGAACAAAGAGCGTAGATGCCCTGTTTGGATCTTCTCGATAGAAGGTTGAGTCGAGGTTGAGAGTTCGGATTGTGTGTTTTTCGTTGTAAGCATTTGAAAATGCGTCAAAAGTCCGGTAACATTCGGTTTCGTTTATGAATTTGCAATTCGAATAGGAAAGTTGGAGCTTAGGTGGAAAGGAAGATAAAGAGGAAGGACATTTCTCTTCTTCATCATCTTGTTTTTCTTTTTCTATGAAACTTGACTTGTTGTCCATACTTGCGATGAAAGGTTGGTTTCCTTCTAGTTTATTCTCATGGATCTCCTTGTGAGTGCATTCAAATGCATCAGGAGTACTATCATGCATGCAAAAAGAGTTGGATTTATCTGAAAATAGTGTATCTTTCAACAGTTTTTCAGCCATTTCGATCTTTTGCTCTTCATTCAGCATCTTACTAACTTCGCTTAATGATTCCTTGGAAAATTAAGAAAAGAAGCTTCAGAATTCATATTACCATTTTCGGTCGAGTACAAAGATCTTCTGTTTTTTTCAGCGATAAATAGTTAAATAAAGATAAAACGCGGACTCTAAATATTCGAATCCAACATTTACTCAAATAAATGCTAGTATTACTAAGTTTTAGACAGGCTTGATTAGAATTAATAGAAAAATGCTGCAAGTCGCTTCACTAATGCCAAATAGCCAGGTTTTACTCTTCAAATATTTCGCACATAGCTAAATGTACACCAAAAGAATAATTGATAGGATTCAAATTGTTATGTTTTCTCATGGATTGTATCTAGAACCCGACGAATAAGGCTTGCTCTAAACTTGACAGTCAATCTGGGGCGGATCTCAAATATGTTCGGTTGGAATTAGTTCTAGAAAGCTGCTTCTGTGATAAGATCTAATGACAGCATCGGATATTTCTTCATTATCATACTTTTTTCATAATAAAGGACGTACTAACTCTCGAATTCTCTTTAGTGAGCAGAGACCATCTTTCCGTGACTGTTCCACCTTCTCTAGTTTAAACAAATTTCAAATGAACGTCTGGAAAAGATTATTCAACCAGATATGAAATAAGAATTTGACGATGATTACCAACACAATGAAATTTACAATCGAAAAATGGTCAGAGAAGCGTCCAATACCGGATTTCCAACATAGCAATTAATCTTCTGCGAATAGGCTATGTGAATGGATCAATCATGCTTGCGACGTGGGAATTTTTAAATTACTAACACGCAAATAATTATTCTATTGCTCCGGAAAATCACTTCAACATTTTCCGTCTATTAGTATGGCTCGACGAGGGAACACTGACATGGAAAGAAAACTCAAGCAGTTAGAAGAAGTAAACAGATTACATATTCACGCCTGTTCTCATATGGCCTTAGGCGCTGGAAAACACTGAAGGCTTGCTCTTAAAATCAAAGAATGAGACCAGTAATCTGCGGAGCACGCTGATCGACTTGAGAAAAGCTTCACAGAACCTGACAAAGTAGCAATCAGTCTTATCTAATATAAAATCTGACCTTCCTCCCAGGATGAAAGACAATTTGCCACAAGATGCAGCCGATCATCGAAAAAGAATCGAACAAGTACACTAGCCTGTTTTTCGAGCAAACCCAAACATATTCAATAGAAATTAGAAGCCATCAAGCAAACTATCAACGATAAGCAGAATTTCAAGCTCTCCCAAGATGAAAAGAAAACTGCGATCGAAAGGTAAGAGCACGCAGAACTTTGAAACTCACTATCAATATTAGCGTTATCGAGATAATGGATACACTGAAAACTAAAATGAATGAATTTAGATCCCAAATTGGAGGACTGGCAACGAAAAAAGGATCTGTAAAATGCATTGAATGAGAATAGAACACTAAGGAAATATGTTTTAGAAAGGAAAGAACGCCCAAAAAGGCGAGAAGCTTGACCGACAAGTCGGTTATATCGACTACCATTACAACAAACTCGCCAACGTGAAGAAATTTTTGGAAACTTCACCAGTCACGTATGCTCAAGTAACAGCTGATTTCGCGAAATTAATACTAACAGCCCGATTATTGTCAAGGACGAAGCATTCAATGAAATCGAAAACTTTTTTCAGAATTATATCGCGAATCAAGAGTATATTCAGCATAATGATTCTGTCGATCAGGTATTGAGCTCGGATCGGAGTCAAAATAAATAATTTTTTGCAAACAAACTTCAGTATTATGAGCAGCTTAGCGGCTCCGGGTCAACCGAACAGCAGAATACAGGTGACTCTGAGAACAATGAAACAGCCAATCAGTTTGAAGAGAGCAAAGATGGGAAATTTCTTGATAAAGCTCCAAAATTCGACATGAATGCGGTCCGCGAGCTTGGATTCAGAGAGGAAAAAACAAAGATTTCCGTGATTACTGAACCTCAGAAGAAATCAGAGTTTAATTTCTTCGCTATGCTGGAGAATAGCTTTGCAAACATGCCCAGAGAAAATGTAAATTGACTGAAACATAATTTGCCTTTATCACATTTGTTGTCATAGGATATGTTCCCAACGGTTTTAACCAAGGAGAAAACAACAAACCAAACTCTCTTGCCAAAGAGACGAATGATAGAAGAAAAATCCTTTGAAAAGATGGACGTCGATACCCTCTTCGCGATTTTTTTTTTCCAAAAGGTCTATTAACATCTATGGTCGGTTGTTAACACGGTTATAGGGGACTTATGACCAATATCTTGCTGCTGAAGAATTAAAGAAGAGGACTTGGCGTTTCCATAAGAAGCACTTGAGTTGGTTCAAGAGATGTGAGCAGCCAAAGGTAAACTGCCACTGAGTTCTTAAATTGATAATGACGACTTTTCAGGTGATGACTGATGAATACGAAGAAGGGACGTACTACAGCATTGATTATGAGAACAATGGTAAGTGGAAACTTTCAATTAGTTGGGTTAACACACGTTAGATTGGGCGCAGCGGAAAAAGCAGGACTTCATGATCAGATACTCCTACTTGGAAAAAGATTAAACAGCACTACTCAACTATAAAGAGAAAAAGAAATTTTTTGCTTGTTGATTAAATATCTGCTTTCTTAGTTTGTTTGTGCGGTATCCCTCTTAATAATCATTTCCTTTTGACTAAATAATAGCTCTGTTAACTCGAGCTTTCAATCAAACCTTTTTTCAGTTCACAATTCATGCTTTTTCTCAATTAATATTCACAAGGCTGTGAGCATTAGGGCAGAAATCGAAAGTAATTTTCCATTTAGATTAAGCCAGCACATCTCATGAGAGTATTTCTTTCAAAAGCTCACCCGTTATATAAGTTGGCACAAAAGTTTTGCATTAACCTCTGAGATCACCATGTGAAAGGTAAAGGAAAGCCTTAGCAGAAAATAAAGTCGTTTTTCTGGATTTAGTAAAGATCTCAACTTCTCTTCTATCAAGCTATCAGTCGTGACCATCATTCAGAGTTCTAATAAAGCTTCACAATGAAGCCATTCGAAGTTATCCGTCAACAACTCATCATACGCGAACTATTTTGAATTGCGGTAATTTTCATTAAACTGCAGTTAGTATGTAAATACTCTTTTTATCAATTTTATTGATAAAAAAAACCCTTTAAATTTATGCGCTGAGTTATTTAATAAATATAAAAGATATCTATCCAGGACACCTGCTTGATAATCACATCAGAACTTCGAAAACCAAAAAAAATGGCCACCCTTAATATCAATATAGCAGACCAAGGTCTCAAAGTTTCTCTTGAAAATAAAAGTGGCAGAGACACTCCTCCAAAGCACAAAGACGCACATCCAAAACCTCATGCCCAGTAAACTAGTTATCTGATTTCTTATACTGAACTGTCTTCAAAAGTGATATTCATACACCGGAGAAATTTCTATTAGTGCAGGCTGAAGTAGAGAGGCTTACGAAGATTAACAAAGAACTTTCGAGAGAAAATGACGAGTTGAGACAAACAAAAGGTCCTATCTCGGCCGTCTGGGCAAAACGCCTTCTGATCGAGAACGACAAACTGCTGAACTACATTGCCTCGCTTCAAAAAGAGATTGAATTGCTTCGTTCACATAAAAAGGAAGATCCAAAAGAGTTTGAGGAGAAAATCGAGGCTTTAATCGCTGAGAACCAAAGACAGTACCTCGAGCTCGAAGCCAAAGCTGCTGAAATCAAAGCTCTAACGCAACGGTTCGAGATGGCTACGCAGAAACAAGAAAAAGACGGTGTTCCTGACTCTCTTTTGCCAGGTCGATTCAAGACAGACAATGAATTCGAAGTAGAAACAAGGTGGCTTGCACGAATTGCGTCTATGGAGAGAGAAAACAGGGACCTCATGAAGAAGGTTGAAGAGCTGTCAAAGGTAGGACAGGGAAGCCTGGATTTGCTGAATAGAATCCAGGAATTAGAAGATAATAACGAAAACCTTCACAATGAGAAAACCCGGCTGGAAAGTCTCCTCACACAAAAGGACAGAGAAATTAAAAAAACAAAGGATCATTCTCGCTTTGTGCACTCGAGATACGACCCACAGCCTGAAGACAAGATAGATTTAGAGATTCATCTATCGCCTGAACAGCACACTCCTCACCGTGATGGTAAAAGACCAGGAGGGCTCTCTATTCCCACAGGGTCCTTAACCACCAGTGCGAAAAAACCTGACGTCATCTCATCAAGACCTGACGCAAAAAGCTTTGATGAAGACGAACCTGCAAGTCTAACCACTATTGATGCAGGGACGCCAAAGAGACCTCAACTGAACCAATTCAACCTACCAACTTCGGTAGATTACAAGCAACTTAGTCCTGAAGCAAAAATCGGAGCACCGGAAGATTTAACCAAGCAACTTGATAACAAAAATAAGGAGATCAAGGCTTTGCTTGAAGATAACAGTAAATTAAAACTCGTGAATCAAAACCTCGAGGCGCAAAGGGACAGCGCGGTGAAAGTATTGAAACTAGCTAGTGAAATATCTCCTCGAAAGGGAGGAGAGGCTGGTTTCAGCGATCGAGGACAGAGCGATAGAGATACCTCTCCTGGATTCAATCTCTTGGACGCGTTTGATAACGAATACAAGGGACAAATGAGAAAGAGATTTGAAGAGCTGTATGAGCAGCTGTATCGTGCTGAGGCAACGTTGAGCAAGCTTACTCAAGAATATCGACTTCTACAAGGCGCAAAAGCCGAATTGGAAGTTGAAAACAATTGGATGAAACCTGAGTTAACTCATAAGAATTATGTAATAAGCGAGTTAGAAGAGATGCTTAAAGAGAGGGATGAACAGATCGCAATTTTGAAGGAAGATCTGGGAGATATGCCAGAAGGAGGTGAAGGAGTTACCGAATGCGGACATCTTTCTGAGATCGATAGACTGATTGGTCAAAAAGAAGCACTTGATAGACTGTTGCAGGAGAAGAACGCAGAGATACTGAATCTTCATGCTGCTTTGGATAGAGAGAAGAAAGAAATTAAAATAAGGGACTGCTCGCATGCGCCAGAGATCGAGAATCTCAGAGACGAGATTAATAGGCTAATGGTGGATCAAGCAAACAAAGATGAGGAGATTAAGAGATTGACTAAACTTCTAAAGCAGCCAGGAGAGCTTTCGGCGAATGATGTAACTGAAATTAGTCAAAAAGAGGGCGAAAAGGATTCTGGTCTCAAGGATAAGATTCAGAAGTTGCTGGGAGCAGTTAAGGTGCTCGAAGGAGACGTGGCTTCGAAAGAAACTGAGATAAAAAAACTTAAAGAAGAGCTTGATAATGCCAGAAAAGAGCATGAGAACCACCTGGAAGACCTCAAGAAGGATAGCGATGGTCCTAAGTCCGAGTTGAAGGAGAAAGTAAAGGAGTTGCTAGGACGAATTGAGGTGCTTGAAGGAGACGTAGCCAAGAAAGAAGGTGAGATTGAGGAACTCAAGGAAGAGCTAGATAAAGCGAAAAAAGAGCATGAACGACATCTCGACGAGCTCAAGAAGGAGAATGAGCGGCTGCATGATGATTTGAATAGAAAAGACCATCATATCAAGGAGCTTAAAGAAGAGATTGGGAAATTGAAAGAAGGAATCGACAGGCTGGGAAGAGATAACGAAAGATTACATGGTGATTTGCATGGAAAAGACCACCATATCAAAGGTCTTCGAGAAGAGATTGAAAGACTCCAAAAAGAGCTTCCGAACGAGAACAGAGATTTTAATATTGAGATTGGTACACTTAAAGAGGATCTTAATAAAGTACAAGCTGAAGCTGAGCATTTGAAGGACGTTGTTGACAAAAGAGATGAGGAGATAGAAGAACTTAAGCGTCAAAATCATGCTCTAGAGGCCGATATTGACACAAAAGACGACAAAATTAAAACTTTGGCTAATGAACTCGAAAAACTCCGGCACGATCTTTCAGAAGAGAAGCATGAGAAGAAAGAGCTCGAAGATGAGATTGAAAAATTGAAAAAGGAGCATGATAAGCATGCTCGTGACTTGAAAGACAAGCTTGGGGAAAAGGAGAAGCACTGCGAAGACTTTGAAAAGGAGAATGAGAGACTACAGGGTGATCTGAAGGACAAAGATCGCCATATCGCAGATCTCAAGGAAGAAATGGAAAAGACTCAAAATGACTTATTAAATAAGAATCGTGATCTCCATGATGAGATTGGCAAGCTGAAAGAGGATTTCGCCAAGGAAAATGAAAGACTACATGACAAATTGGATGAAAAAGAAGATCAGATTAAAAACTTCAGAGACGAGTTGGAAAAACATGCAAAAGAGCACCGGCCTCACCAGCCAGAGGTGCAAGTCCAAGAGAAGATCGTAGAGAGAGTGAAGGAGTGTGATCATATCCCAGAAATTAGAAAATTACAAGGAAAGGTAGAAATGCTGGAAGGAGATAGTTCTCTAAAAGAAGGCGAGATAAATGAGCTTAAGCAGATCATTCAGAGACTAGAGGGAGCAGTTACTGACAAAGATAAGAAAATAATGGCTCTTCATGATGAAATCAACAGACTTGGGCAAGATTTGCATCACGACGACAATGATCTCCGCGATGAGCTTCATAAAGCACGAGTTGAAGCACTGGAATTAAAAGACCAAATCGTTGATAAAGACAGAACAATTGAATCGCTCATAGGAGAAATTGCAGCTCTTAGGATGGAAATCGAAAAGCATCAAAAGGATCACAAACCGGAATCTCCGGGAGTACAAATCCAAGAAAAGATCATTGAAATACTCAAGGAATGCGAGCATGCCCCAGAAATTAAAGAATTAAGAGGAAAAGTTGAGGCGATGGAAGGAGATATCGCCTCGAAAGAAAACGAGATAGAAAGACTCAAAGAAGAGCTGAAACAGGCCAATGAGAAGATTGGAGAGCAAGACAAACCTGACGAAGATCGTCAGAAGGAGAAGGAAGGCGACACAGCTGAATTGAAGAAGAAAATTAAGGAACTACTCGGAACTGTTGAGGTATTAGAGGGAGATGTGGCTCGAAGAGACAACGAGATAGCTGATCTCAAAGAAGAAATTGAAAACCTGAAGAAGAAAGACCACGGAGAGCATCCACACAAACATCCACACATTGACATCGAATTGCGGGTTGGAGATAAAGACAAGCATCACGAAGGTCACGAGGATGGGCTCAAGAACAAAATTAAAGAGCTAACGGGGGCAATCGAAAAGTTAGAAGGAGATGTGGCTCGAAAGGATAACGAGATAGCTGATCTCAAAGAAGAAATTGAAGATTTGAAGAAAAAAGGACACGGAGAACATCCACATAAGCATCCACATATTGACATCGAATTGCGAGTTGGAGATAAAGACAAGCATCACGAAGGTCACAAGGAAGGTCATGAGGATGAAGCAGCAAAACTTAACGAAGAAATTGAAAAGCTCAAAGAAAGATTGGATGGGAAAAAGAAAAAGTGCAAAGACAGAAAAAATAAGATAAATGAGCTCCAGGCAGAAAATGAGCAACTTATTGCCGAAGTAGACCGACTTAACGGATTTGTCGGCAAGGCCAGGGGAAAGAAGCATGAAGGAGTAAAATCCAGCGGAGTTCGCGAGACTGAAGACAAAGAAGAGCCTTCAAATGAAGATATTAACAAGTTAATCGAAGCTTTATCTGACCGAGACAATCAAATCAATGAGCTGAAACATCATAATGCAACTCTCGATGGACAAAACCAAGGTTTGAATAACGATATTGCCGCCCTGAAAAAGGACCTTGAAACTTCAGCGAATGACCTTCGTGAGCGAAATGAGAAAATCCAGGACCTCGAGGACACTGTACAAAGGCTTAACAATGAGATTAAGCTAATAGCCAGCGCCAATGAAGCTTCACCTGACAACCTTCGTCAGAAACTCAAAGAGAAGGCTGAGGCCCTTGATAAGACAGAGCAAGGCTTTAAGAAGGCACAACAGAAGATAAATGACTTGAGGAAGGACTTAGAGGCTGAGAAAAAGAAGAAAGAGGAAGAGTTGAAGAAGGTAGACGATGAGCTCAAGGAGGTACGTGATAAAGTAAATGATTTAGAGTACCAGAACCAAAATCTACGAGACCAATTGAGAAATGCTGGAGAAGGGAAGAGTCCTAAGGACGGCGAAAGTATTAAACAGCTTCAAAGAGCGAAGAAAAAACTTGAAGAAGAGCTGCAAAAGAATCAAGAGGAGGTGGTGAAGCTGACGAAAAAGCTCCAGGCTGTGAATCCAGATGAGTTGGAAGGTTTGAGAAAGAAACTCGCGGAAGCTCAGAAACAACAAGAGAATCTGAAGAAATATATCGTGATAGTTGCAGTAGCGGGAATAGCACTGGGACTTATCGCTAGCAGAGTATTCTAAAGCTTTAAATAAGATAAGCAAATTTTTTTTTCGAAATAACTTTTCATAAGACTTATAAGCAAAAAACTCGTATTTGCTTACAATTAGAGCGTAAAGATTATAATTGGTATTAGACATAACAAATTATGAAAAAAAAAATATTGTGAGAGCTTCTTGGAACTTTCAGCCAGTTACAGAACGCTGCAAAAAGCTTTAGTTTGATTTTTCGTAAAGGAAAATTGATTCTTGCCGGGCATGTTTGGCCAAGATGGAAAATAATAGCTCTGTTCAATTGACGTCAAGGAGCATCACGGAGATAGTCGTAAGCTCATCATTCTTTGAATTCCTGTTTATTTTTTATAATATAACTGCGCAAAACGCTACTTTTCAAAGAAATGTGGCCCTTGAGTCGGAGTATGATATAGCAAATATATTTATTGTGAAATTTCATCAAGAAGACAATTAAAATTTCATTTGTTTTTGTCAGCGTCCCAGGGACCATTGTTCAAGATAACAGCCTGATTGTCGGCATATGTCGTTAAGAATTAATTATTCAATAGCAAATATCAAATTTCGGATTCAGAAGTTCAGTATCAAAAAAAAAACATTATACATATCAATCCGAAACATCTCAGATCTCCACAAATGTTCTGGATTACGACCAAGATAGTTGGATGCAACTATGCAGAGCTTGGCATTTTAAATGTGAAGCTTTTCCAAAATTAAAATAACTACAGATACTTTATTCTAATATTCTATTCAATGCACTTTAGATTTATTCAGCAGGCAAATTAAAAGTCCTTCGAGACGAAACAAATGTAGCAGTACCTATCTAAAAGGGGAAATACGATTCAAAACCTTCTCTTGGTGATTTTTATCTACTTCAGCTGGATTAATCACCTCAATCAATAAGTACTTACTTTTTTTGAAGTTATTTTCTCCAGAGCCAATGATTGTTATGGAAACTCAGTCTCTAGTGGTACATCAAAATTAATCTTAGCTGCGTCACTTCGCCTCCTTATAGGTCATTTTAGTTTCCTCGGATTCAATTTTGGATCTCTTTTCGCTTCATTTTTGCTTTTTGGAGTTTAAAACGAACAAATTGTCTAAATCGAATATCAGCAAAGATATAATGATCAAATTTAGTCAGTAATATCATATTATATAAACAAAGAAATTTGTGAAGCAAGTACATTTGAGACCATGGAAGAAGAATTTGTTTTGAACAAAGGCGAGGCAGATCTTAAGAAAGACAATGAATTATTCCAAGATTCTTTGTTTGGAAAAGAGCATCATATCAAAGGCCTTACGGAGAGAGTTGTAAGGCTTGATGAAGATTCACCAACCGAGGCTCATAGCTTCCAGAGCTTAAATATCTTAGAGGCGTTAAATGAAGAAGTTGATAAGCTTAAAGAGAATCTTCGTAGAGCGCGTGGTGAAACTGATCGCCTGAAAGGCATACTCTGTAAAAAAGACGGAGAGATCGAATGTCTACAAACAGAAATTCAAAAGAAAGAAAATTTAATACCAGAGATACAAATCCAAGAAAAGATTGTTGAGACAGTAAAAAAGTGCAATCATATCCCAGAGATTCGCCAATTAGAAGAAAAAATAGCGAAATTGGAAGGAGATGTTATGATCAAAGACTGTGAGGCAATCGAGCTTACCCAGACCATTCAAAGTCTAGAAGCTAGTATCAGTGAAAAAGATAGTAAAATAATAGCTCTTCATGAGGAAATCGAGAAGTTAAAGCTTGATTTACATAACAAAGACAATGAATTGGTCCAGAATCTTAAAGTTGAACTCGAGAAATCACGAGACGAATTGCTTGAATTAAGAAATGAAGTCGTTAAAAGGGATGAAGAAATCGTGTTTCTTAACACCGAATTAGATCGTCACAAGGAAGACTATGCACCAATCCAAGGCAAATCCAAAGAACGCGATCCTGCTCCAGAGATAAAAGAATTGCTAAGAATTATTGAGATTTTGGAAGGAAATATGGCTTTGAGGGACAAAGAGATTGGAAGACTTCAGGAAGAACTCAACAGGGTCAACGTGACGCCAATAGACGAGCTTAAGGAGGAAAGTGGGGATTCGAATGCTGAAATGAAGGCTAAAATTCAGGAGTTGTTGAGTGTAATTGGGATATTAGAAGAAGATAAAGCTCACGCAGAGGGCGAGGTAAAAAAAATCAGCAAAGAGGTCGACAAACTCCACAATAAACTTGACAAAAAGAAAAAGAAAGGGAAAGACAGCAAACATAAGTTCAAGGAAATAAAGAAAGAAAATGAACATCTGACTACCGAAGTAGACAGGCTCAACAAGTTGATAGAAGAGTTCAAAGAAAGGAAGCTTGAAGAAGCTAAACCTAGTTCAGATACTGAGGTTCACAGCAGAAACGAAGAGATCAGAAAATTAACACTGGCTTTAACAGAAAAAGACAGCCAAATCAATGAACTGGAACTGCGGATTACAACACTTATTGAACAAAACGAAGGTTTCAGTAATAATATCATCACAACGCAAAAACAACTCGAAACGGCTCTAAATGACGTTCGTGAGCGAGATAAGAGGATCCAGGAGCTTGAGGACACGATACAAACGCTGAAAAATGAAATTAACAAAATGAAAAGTATAGAAGACGTCTCAGCTAATAACTTACACCAACAACTCAAGGAGAAGACTGCGCTCCTAGAGAAGGCTGAGCAAGATTCGAGATTAGCGGAAGAGAAAATCGATAACCTTATGGGAGACTTGGAGACTGAGAGATTGAAGACTAGAGTAACGCTGCAGAAGCTGGAGGAAGAACTCAAAGAAGCACGGAAAAAAGCGAGCGATTTAGAGTTTCAGAACCAAGCTTCAAGGGACCAGTTGATGAATGCTAGTAAAAGAAAGAAAGGCTCGACAGATATTTTCAATGTTCAGCTGCTTCAGAAAGACAGGAAAAAGCTTGAAGGGGAGTTGAAAAAGAACCAAGCAGAGCTGAGAAAGCTGAAGCAAAGCCCACAGACGACGAATATAGAGGAATTAGAAGAGATGCGTCTAAAAGTGCACAAGAAAAGACAGAGGGTGAAGATGGTAAGCTATCTTGTAATAATTGCAGTTGTGGTAATAGGAATGGGAATTATGGCCATTAGTGGCAGTGTGTTGTTAAAGAGCACATAAGATAAGCTGTTTTTTGTGCATTAGAATTTTCAGATAATTCGTATATGACAGTAATTCTTGAGGCTTTTTGCAGAATAATTACTGTATATCTTCTCAAATTAAAATTGAATCTTCAGATTGATTAAACGAAACAATTATCAGCAGCAATTGTTAAGAACCTGCAAAATTTAGCAAGTTTCCTCATAAAAAAAATGGAATTACTTCTACTCCTCGTAATTTGTAGACAGAAAATTCTCCAGAGCGTCAATTAGCTCATATTACAATGAAGAAGTTGATTTCGAAAGATATTTACTTATTGAAAATATTTTGAGTGCCATGCGAGAACTCAATTTTGCTTTGTGTGTGCCTTTGAACGAAGAGAATAAAATTGTTCAATTCGAATTTTCTATTGATCGATTTTAGCTAAATTCTATGTACGGACAAATTAAGATCTTCGAGAAACCCTTTTCAGTGCTTGCTTTGAGAAAGAAAGGTGCCTCACTTTGCCTCAGCTTTTGTACTTCTTTCAGTCGTCCTTAAATAATATTTGAAAGCACCAATTTTGTTTCGAAAAGAAGTTAATATTTTTTGAAGGTAATGAATGACTTTCTTTGAAAATTAATTTGTTGAGGGTTTGCACTGAAAAGTATTCTGGAAATTACTTTTTTGCCATCACAAATGGTTTAGAACTGCTTTCTTCCTTCAGGATAAAGCTTTTCTCACATCATTTTTTCTTTCAGGAGTTTAAATCGAACAAATTTATCCAAATAGAATTTTTGAAGATATTTTTTGGCTATATCATCATGCTCAAGGTCTGCCAATATTATAAGATAATAAAAATCAAAAATATTTTTCGCTTTTAGGACACAATCGTTGCTATTATGGAAGGAGATTTAGTTCTGGACAAAGCTAATGAGCAGTTTTATGGAGATTCGCATTCTGCAAAGCATCAAATTAGCGGCCTTGAAAAACCTCACCAATTTTTACTCAATGAGAATCACGACTTTCATACTAAGCTCAGTAAACTGAAAGAAGATCTCAAGAAGGAGAAAGAAAGATTGCAAAGTGTTCTTCATGGAAGAGACCATCAGCACGGTCTTTTAAGAGAAGATTTCGGAGGGATTCCAAGGAGTAGTCAGCCCCATCTCCCAGAGACACAAATCCAAGAGAAGATCGTTGAAATAGTAAAAAGCTGTAACCATCTTCCAGAAATCAGGGAATTGCAGGGAAAAATAGATTCCTTGCAAGGAGATCTATCTCTAAAAAATGATGAGATAGAAAAGCTCAAGTCGACTAACGAGCGACTGCAAAGCGATCAAAACGCAAAAGAACTCCAAGTTAAAACCCTCGAAGAAAATATCGAAAAACTTCGAAGCGAATTCACCAGAATCAGCAGCGAAAACGAGCGATTGCAAGGAGAACTGAGAGGAAAAGACAGCTACATCACCAACCTCAAGGAAGAAATGGAAAAATCTCAGAACAATTTAACCATAGGAGATCAGGGCTTACGCTTCGAGATTGAGAAACTTACAGGGGATCTTACTGCAGCACAAGGAGAAGCCAGCCGCTTACGAGAAATGGCCAGCCAAAAAGACCAAGAAATCGATGTTCTGAAAGCAGAAATTCTTAAGAAAGAAAATGAGAAACTAGAGATTCAAGCTCAAGAAAAGCTAACTGAGACTGAGAAAGACTGCGGCCATCTCTCGAAAATCAAAGAGCTGCTAGAAGTTGTAGAATTATTAGAAAGAGAAAAATCTCTAAACGAAGTTGAGATAAAGAACCTCAAAGAAGAGATTGAAAGCTTGAAGAATGAACATTCACAGAGATTACGTGTCGAAGAAACCCAAAGGAAAATTGAAGGTTCTAATACTGAAATGAAGAATAAGATTGAGGAGCTGCTTGGAATAATCGCTATATTAGAAAAAGATGCGGTAGTATATAAAGGAGAGAAAGTGAAACTAAACAGGAAGATTGAAAAACTCAAAGAGAAGGTTCAGAAACTAAAGGGAAAGAAGAAAGACAAAACAACGACATTTGGCAAAACCAGTGGAATTCAAAGCGAAAGTATAGGAACGTTCCAGGAGGCGGGTGGGAAGCCGACAGAGCTTGAATTGGAGGTGCTGAGAAAGAAACTAGTGCAAGCTCAAAAGAAGGGGGATAATATAATGGCTGATGTGGTATTCTTTGTGCTAGTATTTGTCGGAATCGCTATCGTGCTTTCCAAAATAATCTAAAGACAAGAAGAGAAAGGTACCAGTTCTTTTGTTTTATTTGTAAGTTGTGAGTATTTTCATATTGCTCTGGAATAATGGTTATTCTTTAAGTTGCTTCACAAATTCTCTTAATCCTTAGTGTGTATAGTCAAATTACAATTGAGGATTCTATGAGAGAATTTCGACAATGAGAAAATGAGACACCAAGACGATGTGCATAATCTTGGTATAGTCCAAAATTAATTGGTAGACTAGCTAATTTCTAAGGTATTTCATAAGTAGAAAACAGGAGCAATGTGATTCTTTTATACTTTAAGTATGATTTCTGAAAGAATTAACACGAAAGTGAATTCCGCAAATCTTGAGAAATTTTTCATATGAAAAAATCCAAATTTTTAGAAAATATTTCAGACAACTAAGGGTTCATTAGCTATATTCTCGACCGCTTAGATGCTATAGAGCAGGAAAATTATTAGAAAATTAGAAAATCCATATTACGTACAATGAAGCAATCTATCTTTGAATTTTATTACGTTTTTTGTCCTTACAAATTTGATAGAGTTTAATCGAGCAAATGCTTGTTCTGAATCTTTGAATATGAGCGCAATGCTAAAAGTAAAAAGATATATTTTAAATAATATTTTCGGTACAATTTTCCATCGTACAACCCAGGAGCTAACCTGATGACACCTACTCTATCGAATATTCTAAGATTTATTCGACAAACAATTAAGAACTTTCCCAAGTTTAACTCAAGCAAAAATATCCGAATCGAACATCGGTAAAGATCATTTGCTTAGACCCCCTTTATATCAAACAAAAATTGTCTGATCATTTAACAAATAATTTTTCATTATCAGAATACGCATCTATTGTTCATGCAAGAAGACAGAATTCTTGATAAAGGCGAGAGTGATTTCAAGTGGAATACCGATCGATTCAATAGCAATCTCTTTGGAGAAGAACACCAAATTGGTGAACTCGAAAAGCATCGGAGAATTTTCCCCAGCGAGACCCACGACATTCATGCTGAGATTAGTAAACTAACAGAAGACCTCAAGAAAGAAAATGAAAAATTGCGAGATGATCTCTCTGGAAAAACCAGTCAAATTAAACTCGTCAAAGAAGAAATAGAAAAGCATACAATTGACCAGCAGCAGCATCATCTACCAGCGATACAAATTCAAGAGAAGGTTGTAGAGAGAGCAAAAGAAGGCAGTCATCTGCCAAAAATCAAAGAACTGGAAACAGCCGTCGAAATGTTAGAAGCCGATAAAAATCTGAGAATAATAGAGATACAAAACCTTAAAAATGAGAACGAGCAACTTCAGGACGATTTGAGGAGAAAAGCCGATCAAATTACAACCCTCAGGCAAGAAATGACTAAACTCCGGGTTGAATTAGCAGCAGAGAATCACGATTTACAAGTCGAGAAAGAGATACTTAAAGAAGCTCTTAGTACAGTCCAGAGTGAAGCCAATCATCTCAAAGGATTAGTCAGTAAAAAAGATAAAGAAGTTGAGAAAGTGAAAGATTGTGATCACCTTCCAAAGATTCAAGAACTGCTAGGGACAGTCGAGATATTGGAAGCAGATAAAACTCAGAGCAAAATCGAGATAGAGTATCTGAAAGAAGAGCTTGAAAGGCAGAAGAAAGAGCATTCACAAAAATTAGCACTTGTTGACAAGGATTTGAGATTTAGAGAGAAAATGATTGAAGATTCCAATCATAAGATCCAAGAACTGCTGGGACAAATAGAGGTATTAAAAGGAGATGTGGCACTTAATAAAGGGGAGGTAGCGAAACAAAGCGAAGAGACTGAGAAACTCAAAGACAAAATCCAAAAGAAAAAGCAAAAGAGCAAAGAAAGTCAGGCCATGAGAAAGAAACTCGAGGGAGAAAAGCAAAAGCTGACAGCGAAAATTGAGAAGCTTAGCAAATCTATCAAAGAGTCAAAAAGTATGATGAAGGAGAAGATGAAGGCGCTGGAGGTTGATGAGGTTCAGGGTCAAGAAGAGACTCCTACCTATTTGAAGCATTTTAGGGATAGTTTGATGGAAAAGTTTCAGGAAGAAGTGATAGATCCAAGAGAGAGGCTTCAGTCTTCGGAAATAGATGAAAAGGAAGTGCTGCGTCAGAGGCTTTTGCAGTTGAAGAAACAAAGAGATAATTTGATGAAATTTCTTGTGTTCGTTGTGTTTGTAGGGATAGGACTCGCAATTACCACATGCAAATTATTCTGAGAACCTAAGAGAGATGTTTAATAATGTGGAAATAGGAATATCGAGTGCCATACAATCTGCATGTCTGTAATTCTTAAGGATGATTCATTCTTGTCTTAGCAATTACTGTATATCCTAAAATTAAAAA
>ENA-UOTZ01000581-UOTZ01000581.1-compost-metagenome-genome-assembly--contig:-NODE-581-length-30515-cov-11.748439_pt1 | contig 30515 bp, 25 predicted proteins | sample MGYA00238144_ERZ746983 | MGnify/ENA primary metagenome ERZ746983 (study PRJEB28759, sample SAMN06268863) | compost metagenome | isolation source: single cell | place: USA: California, Emeryville, Joint... | reverse complement strand
TAATTTTTCCTATTAAAGTTTACGCTGAGGACATCCATGAGTACAGAGAAAAGTTCGGTGGCAAGAAGGAATAAGGATACTAATAAGAAAGAAGGAAGAAGTTTATTAAATTGAAATGAATCAATAAATTCTTAGCAAAGAAATCTATACCGCATCTAATGAATAAATTCTTCATATGAAAGACTCAATTCGATTTTCGGAATCGATAACACACTAACAATTGCATCAACAAGGTCTTTACTAATAATGATTAAGAAATTGGGAATGAAGCAGGGATCAAGCAAATCAATCAAATTTCATAGCAAATTTGCTATATTGATCAGATTTATGAAAGGGATTTCATTGGCAAATGAACAGCGCAGACTTAGGTCGAATTAGACTGCGTATCAGAAATAATCATCAAAGATTTCTTTTCATTGGTTGATCCTTTGATTTAAATCGCAAAATAGGAGTCCGAATTATATCATTCTATTCTATTCATAGTCGTATTAAAACACAAAAAGCATCCAAAATGACCTATTACTTCAGTGACCTTGACAAAAGAGCTTTGATCGGCTACTTGCTCATCGAACTCTTCCATGCAGACAAGAAGTACGAAATCAAGAAAGCAGAAGGTAAACCCACTGCATTTCTTTTTTGGAATTTACATTTCTGATATTTTTAGGCTTCCCCCTGGAAACTCTTGTCGTTAAAGAAAAAGGAGAAGAACGTGTTTTATCAGGATTCTACACCATTCTCAACTACCTTGTCGGCAAAAAACTCACCGCTGACGAAGTTAACCTCTTCTGGAAAGTCTCATATCAATTAACTCAAATGGAAGTTATCGTATCCGTAAGTTTTAAGGTCTCTGCGGGTATCTGAGTTCCAATAATGTTTAGGGAAAGAAAAAGACCACAAAGATAAAACTGAGATTGGATTCTCTTGCTGAGATCGAGCAGATTCTGGCCAAAACTGCTTATATTACAGTAAACCATCATCATGAGCTTCAACTAACATTGATATCCTAATAAAGGGGAAAAACATGACACATATCGATGTTGTTGCATATGTTAACACGTATGAGATCGTTGAGAAATCACAGGAAGAGCTCAAGACTAACTATCCAAAGTTTGTGAAATATATCAAAACTATTGGCGACCAAGTCGGCAAAATCATCCAAAAAGCTAATGAGGTAGAGTCTTTAAATCTGACAAGCTATACTCATTCTCTTTCAAGGCATTCCCAAAGGCAAAAAAAGAAGAAGCCAAAGAAGAAGTCAAGAAGGAAGAAGTGAAGAAAGCTGGTGATGGTGGAGCTAAAAAGAAAGGAGGAAAAGATGCTAAAGCTGATGTTGCTAAGCAAGTTGTTCCTGGTGCAGGTGAGTATGTCCCACCAGAAAGACCAAAAGGAGGTGATAAAGTGAATATTGATGCCAAATATCAGGAAGTGTTGAATGCTCAAAAGATCAAGAGGTTGAAAATTATGTTTCTTTCAGCCTTCTAAAGTTTTATATATATTCAACAAATAATAGAGTAGCTACTTCTGGTGCCATCTTGCCTAGAGACGATAAGAAGAATGTGTTGATCACGAGTGCTCTGCCTTATGTCAATAATGTGCCACATCTCGGTAACATTATCGGTTGTGTTCTCAGTGCCGATGTCTTCGCAAGGTATGAATAAATACTCTGATGATATATTTACGATTGTTTAAATTGTATAGATTCTCAAGATTGAGAGGAAACAACACTATTTACATCTGCGGAACAGATGAGTATGGTACTGCCACTGAAAATAAAGCTCTTCAAGAAAAAGTTACTCCAAAAGAGCTTTGTGATAAATACTTCGCTATTCACAAAGCAGTCTATGAATGGTTCGATATTGACTTTGATCACTTTGGAAGAACCACAACTCCTCAACAAACCGAAATCGCTCAGGATATCTTCCTCTCTCTTCACAAGAATGGACTCTTGGTTCCTGATGTCCTTGAACAACCATTCTGCCAAACTTGCAACAGATTCCTTTCAGATCGTTTCATTCAAGGAAAATGCCCACACTGTGGGTATGAAGATGCTCGTGGAGATCAATGTGAAGGAACAACCTGCGGAAAGCTCCTCGATGCCACAGAACTCATCGATCCTAAGTGTGAAATTTGCAAGCACAAGCCAGAAATCCGCAAGACTAAGCATTTGTTCCTTGATCTTCCAAACTTGACCGAGAGACTCGAGAAGTGGTTGAAACACTCTTCTGAAGCGGGACTTTGGACAGCAAACTCAAAGCAAGTCACCAACGGTTGGATCAAGCAAGGTCTCAAGAACAGATGTATCACCAGAGATCTCAAGTGGGGTGTTCCAGTCCCATTGGAAGAGTATAAAGATAAAGTGTTCTATGTCTGGTTCGATGCCCCTATTGGTTACATTTCCATCACTGCCAATTACACTCAAGACTGGGCCAAATGGTGGAAGAACCCTGAAAAGGTGGCTCTCTATCAATTCATGGGAAAAGACAACGTTCCTTTCCACACTGTTATCTTCCCTTCATCTTTGATTGGAACTGGTCAACCTTGGACTTTGTTGAATAACATCTCCACTACTGAATACTTGAACTATGAGGCAGGACTCAAATTCTCAAAGAGCAAGTAATAATCACCTTTCAAAAATACTTTAGCTAACTCTGTTCGTCTTTTCTATCATCAATAGAGGCACAGGAGTGTTCGGAGATGGAGCAAAAGATTCAGGTGTTCCTTCTGAAGTCTGGAGATACTATTTACTCGCAAACAGACCAGAGTCATCTGATACTGAATTCAGCTGGAATGACTTTGCTGCTAAAGTCAACAACGAGCTTCTCGCTAACCCAGGAAACCTCACCAACAGAGCTCTTAAGTTTGCCTATGACAAATTCGACAAGGTAAGAAAATAATATACTTTATCTCCACAACTCACATTCGTTCATCCCCTGATAGAAAGTGCCAAATCCTGATGACAGTCTTATCCAACCAAGAGACCTCGAATTCTTGGAGAAATTCTACAACCACTTCAAGGAGTTCGTAGCAATCATGGACAAAGTCGAAATTAAGAGTGGTCTCAAGCATGCCATGGAAATCAGTGCTTTGGCCAACAAGTACATGCAAGATGAGAAGCCTTGGGATGAAGCCAACAAAGGAAATAAGAGGTATTCATTCAAATCTATCGTGAAATCCGAGACTAATTAACTCAAATAATTTAATTTATTAATTAATTAGGAGCGACATCGTTATCTTCATTCTCGCAAATATCATCAGAATCGTCTCTGCTTGCTTCGAACCATTCATGCCATCATTCTCAGCTAAAATCAACTACTTCCTCAATCTTGCAGAGAGAACCGAGAAAGATGACAAGATCTTCGAGCACCTCTTGGCTTTGGGTGATCCGAAAGGTCTTTTGACTCTTGTTCCAAAGGGCCATCCACTCAACTTGCCAGTTCCTCTCTTCAAAAAGAGTAATTTTATTTAATAATTGCTTGTTGTTATATCTAATTTTTCCTATTAAAGTTTACGCTGAGGACATCCATGAGTACAGAGAAAAGTTCGGTGGCAAGAAGGAATAAGGAGAATAAGAAAGAAGGAAGAAGTTTATAAAATTGAAATGGTTCAAACAGCTCTCAATAGTGTTTGCTTTCCATCTGAATATAACAATAATTTCTTAGCTAAAAAGATATTCCATTGTCTAAAAAAGTAGAATCAAAGCTATAAACCTCCAAAATGAACAATAAAATCCCTTCACATCCCTACCTAGCTAACTTCCATTTTCAATCAACCCTGAGATCATATAATGCGAAATACTCTAATTACTTTTCTATTGAGGCGTTTCGTATTTATAATGCCGCCTTGGTATTTGTTGAATTGAGTTGTCTTAGCTATCTATCTAAACAATCAATCAATCGATAGATAATTCTCACATTCATATTCTTCTTTTTTTCATACCTCCAACTAACACCTTTAATAGCAAACTAGTTTGACTATGGTAACAGGGTGAAACAACTCCTTTTTTTCTGCAATTATTCTGAAACTTGATGCTAAGATTACATCTCAAACAGGATAACTAGGAATATTTATACTATCTAACCTCACAGAGAAAGTTATGAAATGCGAATCGAAACGAGGACACGATTAAATCACTATATTTTTCTGACTCGATGCATTCACATGTTCACTTCTCTCTGCTTTTATTAAGAATGAGCTGAACTATTCAGCCTTCTTCGTTTTCTTTTCATGAGTGAGGTCCTTCGCCTTCTCCCACAAGAATTCTGGCTCGGATCTACCAAAGTGTCCTCCAACAGACAACTTCTTGAAATATGGCTTCTTGAGTTCGAGGTCTCTGATGATCATTCCAGGTCTGAGATCGAAGTTTCTGAGGACGATGTCTTGGAGATCTTCATCAGTGTATCCTTCGGCGGTTGTTCCGTAGGTGAAAATGTGGAGGGAGATTGGGAAAGCGAGACCAATACCGTAAGCGATTTGGACGAGGGCTCTCTTGCAGAAACCGTTGTCAACGAGGGACTTGGCGACCCATCTGGCGGCATAAGCAGCAGATCTGTCGACCTTAGTACCGTCTTTACCAGAGAAAGCACCACCTAATGAAAGAGAAATTTTTAAAAATGTTAAGGAAGTGAGGGAGTTTACCTCCGTGGCCGCCCCATCCACCGTAGGTATCAACGATAATCTTTCTTCCAGTGAGACCGGCGTCACCGTGAGGACCACCAATGACGAACTTTCCTGAAGGGTTAAGGTAGTATTTGGTCTTGTCATCGATGTATTTAGATGGAATGACTGGCTTGATGACGTGCTCCTTCAATTGAGCAATGATCTCGTCTTGGGTCAAGCTGGCCTTGTGTTGAGTGGAGATAAGGATGGTGTCGACTCTGAGTGGCTTGACGGTTTGGCCTTCAACGACGTATTCGACGGTGACTTGGGTCTTACCGTCAGGGAGGAAGTCTGGGCAGGTTCCGTCGAGTCTGACTTCTCTCAATCTCTTAGCGAGAGCAGAGGAAAGAGCATGGGAAAGTGGCATGCCTTCTGGGGTTTCGTCGGAAGCGTAACCAATCATAAGACCTTGGTCACCAGCACCGATGTCTTCGTCCTTCTTGGCGACGTGGACGGCATCAGCGATCTCAGGGGATTGCTGGTCAAGAGCGACGATGATAGTAGCAGTTCTGTAATCCATACCTTTGTCAAGGGAGTCGTAGCCGACTTCCTTGATAGCGTCTCTGACGACCTGTTCAGGGACGATCTTAGCCTTGGTAGTGATCTCACCGAAGACCATAACCATGTTATTCTTGACGGCTGACTCGCAGGCAACTTTGGATTCTGGGTCTTGAGCAAGGCAGGCATCAAGAATAGAGTCCGAAATGAAGTCGCAAAGCTTATCTGGGTGTCCAGCAGTGACGCTTTCGGAGGTGAAGAGGATATGATCCTTTGGGAGCTTGGCAATACCGGTTTTGGATTCCATGGTATGGAAAGTGTTTCTTTTTAATCTCTTATTTTAGAATTATATTATCTTACTGAGTCTGCTTAAATAGACGCGTAACCAAAATCGAGAGTCACTCGGGAATCCCTAATTGGTTTCTGGTTTGTGAGTCACGCCAAATTCATCTCTTTTTGGAGTTAGTGATGCATAATTTCTTCCTAGCTTGCCAAAAAAATTCTTATCAGATGAGATTATTAATAAGCCGGACTTTTTGAGGCAAGGAGAAGCAGATGATCAATTCATTACAGAATCTCGCTTCGAAAAAGCACAGTTCTTCAATAATTTTGGTTGAATCATTACAAATGGAATAACTGCATCAATACATCGATGTGTTGATAGCTTTTCACAAGGGATATTCGAAAACAGGCTGCAGTTAAATAAAATCAGTAAATCAAAACGATGAATGAAGAGTTAGGAGATATAGTGCACTGTTGATGCCTGCTGAGAGGTTTTGTACAGATAAACTTTAATTATTTGTGTGTAAGACCACGGTTCTCCTCTTCTTAGAATGAGGATTCTAGAAATTGTCACTTCAGTTGGCATAAAATGGCTCTATAATCGAATGCAGAGGCTCTATCGGAGCCACTGATATCATATAAGCTCGCTCTATCTTAGGGCTTATGGATTTTTATGGTGATTGCATCCCTCGTCTATTTTTGCATTTCTTAAAAAAAGCGCTCGTTCACTCGAATTCTCATACAAATGGCTTGGAAAGACTATTATTATGCTATTTGACACCATTTTCTCATCAGAAGCTTGGTTATCGGTTCAATCAAAAGTCTTATTTGAAAATTAGATTTCATGGAAACTCCTATATTTGGCTTGAATTCAGGTTATACCTCTCATTTCGTTGTTCATGATGTGCAATCCACTATAAAGAGGCTTAGCATGGTGGTCTGGGCGTTATGCTTGAGCGCTTTAGCTAATAATAAAATTTAATTAAGGATGGAAATCGCCACGGCTCAGGATTTGCCACAGGACTCCCAAAATCCTAAAATTTATCAAGAATATTGGTGAAGCGAAGCACGTTGTAATTACATATATTAGAGTTATCTGAGGAAAAAGAAGTCAAATGTTCTACAATCGCCAAGAGAATCATATTTGAAGTATATGGAGTTTCGTTCTCCTCGAATGGCTATTTATCTTATTGTGATTAAGAATGTATGCGATCTCTGAGTTTTTCTGAAAAATGAAAAAGTTTAGAGCCGCTTTCACGTTGTGAGAACAAATGCTGTTAAATGATGCAACCGACTGAAAAATGCGCCACTGTCCATTTTTCAGCAAAAGGGAATTGCTGCTAAAGCATTTCTTGAAGAAATTTCTGGCTAACATACTTCATAGAGAACTTGAATCAAATGATATCTTTCTCTTTTTCAGAGGAGGGTCTCATTTGAAATGGAAAGTTCTACAGAATGTTGTAGCCATTGACTCGAAAAATCGAGTTTACTTCAGGTTAAAGAATCAGTCTTGATTAAACTATTGAGAACAGTCCTAAATAGTTGGATAATGTGGCTGCTATTCATCCGACTTGAAAGAAAATCATTGCCTTTATTGAAGTGAAATGACTGTATTTGGTTTCATTTCATAAATAGAAAAATTGCACTCTTATCATAGGCCACCAATCTATCTTTACTGATATGAAATGGCTGCTAATTGCGAATTGATTATTTGGTTGGAAGCTAGCCCCTATCAGAGCAAATCATGATTTCCAAATAGAATCCCAAATTAGATCAATCGAAAGCTTAAAATAAACGCAGCAGACTGACAAATTATATAACTTCCAGTCCATTCTCCTTTCTAATTAAAGAAGAAGTTGACTTCTCCATAAGCGAAAAATGTCATATATAGTAGGTATGTAATAGATTCATTACAGCGGTCCATTGGAGTAATAAACTATTCTCTAAACATTCACAAATTATATGCAGTTTCTGCATTCTGTTGCTAATCTCCTATTTTATGCTGTCAAGAAGCGTTCTCTTCTTCACTAAAGACTCATCCGGGTTATAAGCTTCTTTATTAAAATAGCTTTGTCATCATAAATTAGATCGTTGATTTACTTGGCTTAACATTAGCGTACAAAGTTTGAATGTGAAGCGTCATGTTCAAAAATTAGAGGTTAGAATTCTAATGATATTCTGAACCATCAGCTTTTCTCAACGATATTGGAAAGCAATTCAAAGGAAAAAACAGTTAGCGTGAAAATAAAACAAGAATAACGAGCTTAAACTAATTAAACAGATAAAACCGAAAGCTTTCCGTATTTCCAGATAGCAATTTCTAAGACGTAACAGAAGCCCTCAGAAAACCACAGCTGACAGGCTTCTCCTTTACCAAACTATGATGACTATTGACCATATTCGCTTACAAATACATATAAATAAAAGCTATTAGTACAAGATAACGATACAATTCAATCCTTATGAGAAAATTATGCCAGAAAAGGCAATAAAAAACAATCGATTCTCTCTCTCTAAGGCGTCTCTCCAAAATCTGGCATCCAGATCTAAAAATCACAATTAGTTACGTTACGTCCAACAAAATTTGATCTTACATCTCTTTTCTGTAAATTCGGTACGCTATTTGTTGCTCTCGCATGAAGCGAAACTATCGCTTTGGCAGCGATGAGGGAGAAGAGCAGCCCGAACAAAAACAAGCCCACGCAGATCGACCAAAACATTATCATGTTAATTTTTACAAGAGGAGGGGCATCTAAAACAATGTCGATTAGCAGCAGAATTAATTTCGATCGCTTACATTTCTCGCATGTGGGACCGTAGTACCGACCCTTACAAAGGCAGGTATCGCGGAAACAGAGACCTCCATGTCCACATGGTGGATCACATTTGAATTGGCTGAAGTAATCGGCTGCAGTGCTTGTTTGTTTAGAGTGGCTTATAGCAGATGGCGCACTCATTCTGACCACGTAGACAAGTTCGTTCGTAATTTCTGTTTCGGCTTCATTGGTTGTTTCTTTCTTTGTTTTACTTTTATGAGTCTTGCTTTTCTTGCTGCCAGTTTCTTTATCGTCTTTTGACTTTGTTTTCGTGGTGTTAGTATCTGTCTTACCAGAAGCAGTTTTATTCTTGTCCGCTTTGGTGCTCTTTGTTTCGGTGTCATTAATATGAGATTTAGGCTCTATAGTAAATGCATTGTCATGCAAACAACCAAATTGAGTGGTAGGTTACTTAGACTCTCGAGTTCAATCAATTGAGGGATTTCCAAAAGTGGGTTTTCCTCGAAATTGCGAGCTGAGTGAACCGATTAATGGAGTGAATGATAAAATATTTCTACTGTTTGATAAAGATTTCTGCATATCCCTGAGACCGAGTCCAGTTGTTGATGCGATCGCTAGTAAAGTGCTGAAAACTGCTAAGCGATATATCCAGGTCCAATGTGTTTTCATTTGTTTTTGTGAAATTGGGAGATAAAGTACCGTTTTACTCAAATTTTGGATAAGGTGATAGATATATTAAAAGTTTTGTTTCATCAGAAATTGTAGAAAAAAACGGATTTTTAATAAACGTACAGGAGCTAATTCCATACCCTTGTCGTTTTTTACAATGATCAGGTCGGAGTTAGCTTCATTAATAGCTCGTCACGATAACGTATCATTTGAGTGTTATTCTCGTAATAACCCTTTTTCTGAAGAAAAAAAAAAGACAGTGCGATTACGAAGCATTTTCAAAGTGTGAATCTGATACTAACAATTCGTTGATATTTACAACGATCGAGATAGAGCGCTTTGCACGAAATCTATGAGAATCTCTTCAGCATTTTCGCAGCTCCTGCTTCGGTAAAGATCTAACTTTTAATGGAAAAAAATCATACATTATGACTCATTGAGGTGCATCTGACTGCTGTCTAGCTTGTATGTCGCCAAACCCACTATCCAATCCATCAAAATTCCTGGAGCAATTTCGGCGATGTTAACTAACGAGCGCTATAAATTTAAACTGATATCTCTGTGGGAAACCAAAGCAATGACTTGATCAAATTTTCGCCTTTGTGCCTTAACTCAGATTCGAGACTCCCAAACAAATAAATTATAGGAATGAGAATTTTCGTTTCTACCATTGGATTTGACCCATCCGTGAACTACCAAATATGAATTATTTCAAGGAGTTAGAGATGATTTCTGCAAAATGTGAAGAAGCTTCATAAAGTCCGTATGCAAACAATAAAAATCACGATCTATGAAGGCATCTGCTAATTAGCTATATATCCACATTCAAATATTCGAAAACACAGAGCCAATCGTTTCTTAGCTTTGCACAGCGTCTGAATGATTTTACAATGGTTGGTTCCCATTCATGAAGCAGCAATATTCCCATTCTCCTTATTCAAATGCATTTCTTTAATTTCTGCCCTATAGCAAAATTTCCGATATCGTAAACTCACGAGAACATACATGCATTATTTCATCGATATTAAAGATATTGACTGTATAAATAAAGAAAATCGAGGAGCTAAGAGTTCATTTGAAAAATTAACGTAATCCCACAGACCATCTCCCTTCCTTATTGTATAACAACAACGACTAGATCTATGTCCTTACGAATAGCTATACTTTGTTTATTCGTCTTCGCAGTTTCTTGCCAACTGCAGATTTTAACTCCACCTTCATTGAAGACTTATTGGAATAAAGAAAAGCCAAAGGCGGCAATCGCAAATTTCGGTTACGTTCCATGGGGAAGAAGGCTCACCGGCACAGTATTTAAAGCAAATCCATACAAAGCATGCTCTCCTTTAGAACCATTCCCAATTGACAAAGAAAAAGCGGAAAACCCAGATACTTATCCTATCGTCTTAGCTGAGCGCGGAGGCTGCACGTTCGCACAGAAAGCTCAGCACGCGCAACTGGCTGGAGCAAGAATGCTCATCATCGTTGACAATTTGGATGAATCCGCTGAACAAACGATGCCTGTTGGTGACGGTCAAGACGGCAGCGTTCACATCCCCACGATTATGATTGGAGGAAGAGCCGGAGCTAAGCTCAGAGAATATCTCGACCAGCCTGAAGAAACAAGAGAGCTTATCTCAATTGCCATGAATTTCGAAATGCCGAAGAATCAAGGCTCAAAAGTCAAAATTGAATTGTGGCTGTCTGGGTTAGACGAACGCTCATTCGATCTCGTCAAAAATTTAAAGGAGTATATTGACAGATTTAACCCTGACACTGTAGCTGTGACTCCATATTACGCTATCTGGTATTGCCCATACTGTAGAGAAATCAACTACACAACCGATGAGAACATGAATTGCTTGTCTGGCGGCAGATACTGCGCTCCTGACCCTGATGAGAGTGGACCGTTGAATGGAAGAGACATCCTGTACGAGGATCTACGCCAACTTTGTATTCACACCCTCAGTACCAAGAGCTGGTTTGACTATATGGCCCATTTCGATACCAAATGCCCGTTAGCGAAGGGGAGAATGGAGAAGTGCCATCTCAGGGCGTTAGAGCATACTGATATAGAAGAGAAAACGCTTGAAGGCTGCATACAGAGCACTTTCAACGGCTCAAATCACAATCTCACTGATAATTGGCTACTCAAGAAGCAGAGAGTTACTTTTAAAAGAAGAGGAATTCAAGTGTGGCCTTCGGTTGTTATAAACGGGTTCCTGTACAAAGGGAATGTGCTTCCAGTAACGAACGTTTATGAAGCGATCTGTGAAGCGTTTGACACGATGCCAACTCATTGTATCGAGTACTTCAGCAGGAAGAAATCGGATACAGTCTTTGAAGAGGCTGATGATCTCGATCTTATGAGTATCGTTGTTTGGATCGGTGTTATTGGAATATTCGTTTTGCTAGGAGCGCTGTTTTTCTATAGAAGATGGATTCGAAGAGAGCTGATGAGAGACTTGAACAATCAAGTGAGCGCGAAGATCAGCGAGTATATGTCAATGCAAGACGATGAGAGAGGCCAAAGAGGAATCATCAAAGGAACTGAAGATTAAGACTAGTAAGGAAGGCTAGCTAATAAGGATTCATCTTGAAAATTGTGTAGCAGGAAGATGAGCCTAGTTGATATTGATGATCATTTTATGGACTTCTAAAAATTGAGAAGAATAAATCAAAGAAGAAAGTTATTATCTCGTTGAGTTAGAGAAGTAAGGTATGGAATTCAATCAAAATTTGGAGTAGAGTATAATTTTGATCGGTAATATTGAAAAGTTTCTCTGCGCCTAAGGCCTATCAGGAATAGATCAATGCACTTCAATATTTTATCGAGGTTCCTTGATAAATCCTCTTTATTGATGGGATTAGAAATACTATAAGGCAATATTGAACTTCTCTACATTACACTGCGTTAGATGATTTCAGAGATCTCATCGCCGTTAGATCGAGAAAGAATTTAAAATAAGTACTAAAATATTTTATTGTTGCTGTTATTCTAATTACCCTTCGTCAAACAATTAGCTAAAATTCAAACATAAAAACCCAATTTATTGTTGAAGAGATTTAATTATGCAACGTTTTATTTAGAAAAATTCGAAATTAAAAGCGTCTTTCCTATGCAATTTAAAAACCGTTTGATGCTTGTTCTTTAAAATAATCATTGTGCCTTATTGCCAACAACTTCACAGTGTTCTTTCAATAAAGCCTTGCATAAATCAAATGTCTTTAGGCAGATTAGCATAACTTCGACTACTTCTCTCTCTCTGATTTAAGCTTCTTTGAGCAGAGACCTATAATTTCGAAACAAAAAACAAAGCTTATGCACTTACGATCCTCAATGACTTAAGAAAATCCTATAACTCCTCTTTTTTTGCATTGAACACCAAATAACAGAAATTACAAAGCATTTGAAAAAGCTGAAATAATTCAATTTTCTAAATCTGAGACGTTAGTTTTGCAAGGGTTTTAGCAAATTATTAAACTCAGATAAAATTTTTAAGTATAAAATAATTATTGCACCAGCGTGCATAGGTCATTTAACCAGATTGAAGCTACTATCGACTCTCTGATACTTACACTCCATCAGTTAAATGGCTACTAAACAAGACGCTTTTCAGCAGTCTACTTACGAAAGATATGAAGGACGCTTCAAGTCATGGGTACACAACGCTTTTTACAATGAAAAATTGACCTCTATAGGTATTTCTCTTGATGCACGAGCTCCTCCAAGCACAGATCACTTCCCCACTATTCTACCAGCTTCTACTCCTAGTCGAAGCTATCCAAATAGTCTGGTACTCCATCCATCCAAACCTAACGTTTTTATGGACGACAGACGCCATAACATACATCCGATATGCCTTACAATACTTCCAGGTCCTTCAACTCACACTCTTTCATTATCTTAAACCATTATTTCTTTGTGTAGTTCGATTACCTCCTTACGAGAGACAATAATACTTTCTTCGTCGCGATACTTTTCGTCGTATTTGGAATCCAAGTCTTTGTCGTGCTGGCAAAGATGCTGATTACATGCCAGATCCTCTACAACAAGAAGAAAACTTCGACTTTCGTGACCTACTCCGTCAAGTTTTTGAGTCTATATGCGGTCTTGCTCCAAACTATCCTCACGATTCCCTTCGCTGAGGTTTTCTTTGCAGCGTTCTATTGTCAAAACGATGACAATATACATGGTGGAACCACTTGCTACAGCGGAATCTACTTCCTCTACCTGGCAATAGGCATCATTGGCTTCATTCTCTTCATAGGGCTGCAGATCCTATACTCGATGCTCTACGCCGACATCAACCCTGCCTCACCGATCCCATTCGCATCTCCACAATCAAGGGTCGGGCTTCTCAAGCTTCTGTTGAAGTTGGCCTTACCGCTTTACTTTATCCTCGATTATCAGGTGCAAATTAGTTATTGCCATTGGAATCTAATTTTTTTTTATTTCTCATAGAGTAATTATAGCAAGTATTACATCGCGGTTGTGGGTGTGGCCTGGATATTCTTCTTGGGCCTGAGATTAAGAGCTCCACCTTTCTATGATGATACAACGTTCACAGTCATGATTTCGTTGGAAGCTATCCTCTTTTGGTTTACGGCCGTTGCAAATATCCATGCGGTAAGGAGAATTTTTCTGTGAGTTTGTAAATAATATAATGCTATCAAAAGTTCTTGGACCTGGGAGACAATGTGGATAACATTGGACTGTTCTATGCTGTAGTATTTTCGCCGTTCATTGCGTATGTGTATTGCAAAATAGTCGAAAGACTCAAATGGCGAATCATGAGAATGGACATCAAAAACATGAAAGACTACGACTTCGAGTTATTTGTCAACATATTACTCAAGCTGATCGAACAACGAGGTAACTCGATCTTGCTTTGAGCGAAATTTGACCTAATTCATCTATTCATAGACAAACCTGAACAAAGAGTTATCCTCGAAGGTATTCTCAAGCTATACCTGAAGAACTCCGCAAAGCGAGAGGAAGAAGCCACAGCTATGTTACTTGCAAAAGACATGATGAGAGAAGAAGAAACGCCTGAGAAAGCCAGGTCTTGGTACATGTTCGTCCGAGGCATCTTGCTAGAAGCCTTTGAAAAGTTTGCCAAGAGCAACAGACTTCACATGCTCTACGCCTACGTTCTCCAAGAAAAGCTGAAAAATAAATATAAAGCACTCTTCGAGCTCATGAAGGTGAAGGAGCACAAGCCCAACCTGCTTGAAGATTTCTCAATCTATCGATACAAGAATGTGATCGAGGAGGAGATGATTGAGAGCGACATTAGAAACTCCGAGAGCAAGGGAATGGATGTAAACATTATCGTTCATTTCCAGAATCGATTCGTGGAATTCCAGTCTGCTATTGAAAAATCAGTGCTTTTCCATCTGGATTTCTGGAGAGAGCTTCTCGAAGAGAATCCTGATATTCAAAAGCTCCAGGGGTTGGGAAGCAAGATCACGAATAATGTCGAATCTACTAGTGATATGTTCAAAAAATTGAATGATATGAACCCAAACAACATCAAATGCCTTCAAATCTACGGCAATTTCCTCAAAGACATCGTCAATGATGACATTGAAGGCCAGCGAATTCTTGAGAAGGCTGAGTATGTCGACAAGAGTTCTACGGTCAACAAGCAATTCATTGACAACGAGCGGCTCAAATACGGAGAGAACAGCAATACCTGTATCGCAACGTGCTCAGGCAACTTCAATACAATGGGAATTGTGCTGAACATCAACAACGAAGTCACCAGAATCCTTGGCTATTCCAAGAGCGAGCTTATCGGACAAAACATCACGAGAATCCAGCCTAGAGTGTACGCAGAGCTTCACGACGGGATTATGAAGAAATATTTCGATAGCTCTGAAGGAAAGGTCTTTGGTGAGGAAAGAATCGTGTTCCCTGTCACGAAAACTGGATACATCGTGCCTTGCAGTTTGATGGTGAAGATCCTTCCAAACCTTGATGACGGGATTAAGATTGTTGGGTTCCTGAAGGATATTGAGGCCGGCAGCACCTTTATGAAAAGCGATTACGAATCTGATGAGCGAGTGCATTATATCATGTACGGAGGAGAGAGCGGCGAGGTGTTTGGCATCACTTACTCCTGCTATCAGTCTTTTGGAATCACCCACTCCCTGGTGTCTGGAGGAAACATCTCGAACAATCAGTTCACTATCGAAGCGATTATCCCAGATTTAAGCAACCAAACCATTGAAGATCTCAAGAGTCCAAGCGGTGTGATGATGACGATTGATACTTCGAATCTCCAGCAGAACTTCCTTCTCGGCAATGCGGAGAGTATGAACGAGAGTGAGTACAGGCAAGAAGACGATGAAGATTCCGTATCGTAAGCTCCTTTCTCCTCTGAACTTGGGGTTTAATATTTTTTTTTAATCTGTAGGATTGAAAAGCAAAATCGTTATAGAAGAGCGAAAATCAGAGCCGTGATGATCCAGGACATACTGTATGGAGACGTGAATCTTAGGGTTCTCAAATTCGTTGAAGTCAACGACAACGAAGACATCAAAAAGACCAAAAGCGATGGGAGAGACGGCGAAGAGAAAGAAAAAGACATTGAAGCCGAGAAAGATAAGATGAAAGAAACTGCGCATGAAGGAGAAGCTGGTGCTGAGCAACGTAAGAAATATCTCTGAAATAAAGGTCCTTAAAGCTTCGATTAGACAACAGATCCCACGAAGACGACGCCAGAAGCGACCACTCCTCAAGTCTGTCAGCGGGATCGTCCGTGAATGATGACTTAAGGACACTGAAGGATACTAAACTCGCTATTTCCGAGAAGACTGTTCCTAAATCGATAAAGATACTGAAAAGAACTGCAATCTTAGCCATATTAATCATCCTTGCTTTGGCTGGTATTTAAAATACATTGCAATTCGTGGTTCTAAATGAATGAATTCACACAGCAACCTCATTCGGCGTGAGAAGCGACCACAAATCTGACGTTTCCAACGGAATAATCGCGATCGATTACGCTTATCAACGAACCGATCTCCTTGCAGATGTGCTCTTTTACGTCCGAAAATTAGAGATGCTAGCAACGTAAAGCCTTTCTTCCAATTCCTTTTTGCTAACCTCTCTACCATCAGCGGGTACGTGCTTGATACCGTGCCAGCTTCGCTTGAAGATACGGTCAAAACGAACCTCATCACATTGATAGATAACCTCCAATCCGTTCAGTTTGAGGTTATTAAAGCGAATATTCAAGTCAATTCCGAATCGAATTCTACTAACTACACCATTGTGAATCTATTACAAGACGGTTCTAACCAGACCCAGGTCACTACGTTCGATGATGCGTTGTTCCAGTTCATCACTTCGGCATCCTCGGTCAGAAACTCAACACTAACTACCTTTAATAATACTTCAACTGTGGATTCAACAAAGAAAAACTTCTACTATGTCAACTATAACGGTCTGAGACCTTTGAGATGGGGCTCAGAAAACATCGCGATGGACTTCTACAATTACTACTTCGACCGTACGAGCACTTACTGGATCACCATCGAGATAATTATGATCGTTGCACTCGTTGTAGTAGCTGTTTCGATGGTTATTATTGTTCCTTTCGTGTTCAGCGTACAGAAAACCAACAACCGCGTCCTCTCGCTTTTCGGCTACATTCCACGAAACGATATCAATTTACTCGCAGATAAATGCGAGAGGTACCTTGATACATACTTGGAAGATCGAGACGAAAGACGGGACGGCGACTACGATGCGAGCCAAGACGAAGAAGGAGAGGGAGAAGAAGAAGGATACGCCGACGGAGAAGAACAGGGAGAAGGTGATGGTGAGAATCCTGATGTTACTAACTCCGTGGAAAGGAGCCAAGCCTCCTTCAACGCCGGCGAAGCCGGCGGTGAGGTGCTTCACTCAAGCGCCATGAATGTCAGCCAAGCGACCGAAGGAAACGGGATCGAAAATAAAGTCGCTCTCTACAAAGACTCTACCCCTAAGAAAAACGGATTTGATCAGGAACATACAGCTCGTCCGATGAATAACTCCGTTAAAGGTCATCTTGCTCAGTCTTTGAGAGTCCCAGATGGAAGAATGAACAATTCGAAGATAAACACATCAAAGATGGATAATTCTCGAATGGGGATGGGGAGAGTAGCGAGCACGAATCAATTGAACAAAAGCCTTGAGAAAAGCAGAAGCAAGGACGGTAAGTTCGGCAGTAAAAGCGACATGAACGGCAGTTTACAAAAATCGCACAACGCTTCTACACTGAACGAAAGACCAAGGGCAGAAGCTCTGTTGGATCGGAAGGCTGCTGAAGAGAGAGCAGAACAGGAGGCGGACGCATATTTGGAGAGATCACAAAAGCTATTGAACTCTAAGGATAATAATCGATTTAAAACCATTTTCCAGTTCTCGATTTTCGCCTTGCTTTTTATGGCCTACTTCGCAATCGACTTTGGTACCGAAGTCGTCTTCGTTAATAACGTGAGAAACGCCTACATCCACTTCCGTCAGATATTGGAAAGACCCGCGGATGTGAAATTCGTGAATGTGTTTGCGCAAGAAGAGCTGGCTACGTCTGGCATTGTCACTATCGAAGGTAAATCAGTACATTATTAAGGTCAACTTATCTTTGTTACCCAACAGGAAACGAAACCCGAGAATGGTATACATCAAACGTCTACTCCAACGAGCAGAGTATGACTGCCAGTGTTACAAATTTCCCAAGACAGTTTGACGATTATAACAGCTTGTTCAATTCAATAAACCTTAACAATACATGTGACTTCATCACTAGTGACGCAAGTAACCAAATTTCGGCTATTGCATCGTTCTAATCTTTAAATAATCTAAAAAAAGACTGCGGTACGATTGGAGGAGGGATTTTGTCGAAAGGATTGACGCAAGGAGTTGTCTATATAATCGAGCAGAACAGAGATTTAATCAACAAGTTTCTGTTGGTGAATCCGATTACTTACGAAGTGATTCAAAACTATACTAACAGAACGGAGTTCACAACATCTGGTAAGAATGCCTTTGTTAACGTTGAAAACTAATGAATTATAGTGGATATGGTTACTTACCTCGACGCAGGAATGGCCGCCTTGACTTCAATGTTCACCGTTTGCTTCAATAATTACTTAGCATATGCCTGGAACACTGAAATCATCAAATTCGTGATATTCCTGGTCTTCCTAATCGCTTGCTTTGTATTGATTTGGTCTCCTTATTTGAGTAAGCTGAGCCAGAACATCTGGAGGACGAAAGGTATGCTCAATATGATTCCCATGGATATTATGGGTAAGAATGAACCGCTTAAGCAAGTCTTCATGTCTCCTGATTTACTACAAGCAGTTAAATAGTCCTGCATATATTCTATATCTTTTTTGTTGAAACATATTGAATTTTGAAGTGTCAACATTTTAAAAGATCAAGTAAAATTCAACTTTAGATTTAGTTAGCTGTCTTGGCGAAGTGCCAGGCATAAAATTCAAGAACTGCATTGCTCTTGTATCCAAGAGTTGATACTGGTATAAAATCGACTAATCGAAAAGCTTAAGCAAGATGCCAGTTTTCATCGATAAGAAAGAATGTAAAATATTTCGAATCAAGGTCATCTCCTGCAACGATGGAACGCAGTGTCTCTATTTAATCGAAGCAGATTCTCTAAAATTAATTTGTCAGCAAATACATGTTGGTTACTTCTTCGAGTTTCAAAAGCAAGATTATTATAATTAAGATTATTTGATGCAAATTTCAAAGGTAATTAAACTTTTCAGCTCTATCATGAAAGCAGTCTATCTTTCAAAATATGAATCACCACAACATCCATAAAATCTCTGTCACAGAAAAGCTATCTTTGATTACTTTATAGATTTATTTTTTCTGAGCAGCCTTATGTTCATGTCTCATTCGTCTATCTCTTCTTTGAATTTCTTCAAGCTTCAGCTTCCACCTATTCAATTAAGAAAAGAGTTTAATTACTTTAACATCAAACTCTGATTACTCTTGTGCTTTATTCATATCTTTCCTTGCGAGCCAGATCATATCCTCTCGGAATCGACAATCCGAAGGTAAAGGATCATTCGTATGGATTGACCAAATTGGATCAATCTTTTCAAGGTCCCAATATCTTTTGCCATCAAACTCAACATGACTTGTCCAAGCGCCTTTTCCAGTCACCAATTGCATTTTCTTATTATCCAATCTAGTGATTTCAGCACTACAGAAAGGAAGGTTAGCAAGCATTAGATCGCGGCATATAATACTCAAAGTAGTCCGATGGGCGCTCATTCTTCCCCAACAAGCTTTCATTCTTGTAGAACCTTATTGATCCATACAAATTGTTTTTCTCGTCAGTGAAAGTCAATGACTCCAGCCACTCAACTATTCTCTTTCCCCACAACATCCCACTAAGTCTCATATGCGGCATATTATACGTGATGGTTGACCCGTCGTAGAATTTGACACGGTTAGGTCCATGCGGCCAAGTCAACACCGAGTTACCCATTTTCGCTAAGGCACCTTTATACTCGTAATATCCAGAATAAGTGAATTTCTTCTCATAATCTAAAACCTAATTTGACCAAAAAGTTTGAATTTGCTTAAGCAAGAAGAGTCAAACTATGAAATTTGTGACAGGAGGATGATGCGAGGTGTGTTCACAGTAGATTTCGCTACCATCTGGCCAGAAGCCCTATTCAATCGCAAAAATTACGGGTTTTTTGATATAATTCTTTATACTTGGTAGGTCTCTCCGAGAATAGGGTTGAAGGGTTTCATCTGCTTGCAGCCGGTGTACAACCCAGCCATAGCAAAGGTCATAACGTTCTTCATTCTCTCCACAGGGTCCTAATAGGAATTATGAAAACAAATACAGGAAGTTATGAGCGTACAGTAGTATTCGCGGCTCTGCGGAGGTAGATTGGGCCGAAGGCCCACCAATCGGTGATTCTCTCAATAGTTGAACGCGGTTCAAAGATTCTGACAGGCAACGAGATACCAACGACGTTTTTCCCTTGCATAAGCTCCTTTCCGGCTCGTTTCATCGCTTCGAGGACAATACCCTCTTGACTGGCGATTTCTGCACGGTTACAGCATTCGACGCCCCCTTCCTTAATGATTTTATATCCTGGCTTCCTTTCCTCGAAGGTCTTTGATGGAAGATCTCTCGCGCCTGCAATTAGCTTATCGATTTGTGCAATTCGATCATCAAGGTTCTGGATTTTTGCTTTTCCAAAGCCTCGCTCAAAGTATGTGTTTGCAAAAGGCTCACCCTGAACATTAAAGCGGTCTTTAGCTTCTTCTGTGTCCGATCTTAGTGGAGACTCACCGGTGACGGCTCTACTTGGAGACTTCAAGATCAATAGATCTGGAGCAGGCTCATTCTATCAAATATCAGATCGTTCAATGCTTCAATTGCTCAAGATTCTATATACTGCAGACTCGGCCTTGATAACATCCAAATCTCGCTTGAATCTCTCCTGCACAAGGTAGTCATTGATGACAGCCAAAGTGTTGAGCTTGTTTTTGACAAAATCTTTCTGCTCAATACAATAAGAGACTGGGGTGAGATTTATAGAAGGTTACAAGATCCTTTTGGTTCAGGAGATTTGTTTGCAATGTGAAATAATGAGTGATTGTGCATTTTCCAGATATTTTCGGCATTCTTTGAATAATGTAATAATCATTCATATGGAAAAGTGCTGATTTTTTCTTCGGCTCTTGAATATGTGAAATCTCCGCGATGAGATAGTAGTCATTTTCCATTATAAGCCCGAATCTCTAATTATTCATGAGAAAAGTCCTTTCAATACCAAATAAATAGTCGGGAGGGTACCTTCGTTACGCAGGATATTTGTTTCTGGGGAGAATCTTGAGAATATCTGATAACTTGGCGTAGTTCTCGCTAATTATTTAGAGTTATTGGTTAATTATTACTACTATTTATACCTCCGTAGCAGAGCGTTTTTCCATCTTTTGTATCTGCTTGACGAGCAAATCCCAACGCTGCTTTGAACTAGCTTTTTTGAGAGTCGAAAACACTGGCAGGGCATCTTCTTCAACGTGTGTTCTTGTCTATTTTTGCAAATAAAAATTGAGATAAAGCGTTTGCTGTTTCCGCCGACGAATATACCAATCCACACTGAAAACTCGTTTTTGTTTTTTTCTTTAATTTAAAGAACGCGGACCCTGCAAGCAGTGCTCCCATCGTGTAAACGCTGAATCCAATAAATTTATGTACGGCTAGGAACAGCAAAATTGCTGCAAGTGCAAAAAGAACCATCTTCTTTGCTATTTGTGTATGAATGAAAAACTTCTACCCTCAAAAGAGTAAATTTACTTGATTTATTCCCATGACCTCCTCCTTCAAAATGTGCATGTTTCTCGTATATTTTCAAGTTATTCTTAAAAAGACTGAGCCTCCATTTGGAAGTAGGAGGGAAATTATCAATCGATTTAATTGAACTCATCTCGTCCTTAATCGCTTGCAACTCCTACGAGCTTTAAGTATTTATATACCCAACCGATTTTTTACTTCAGGAAGCTGATGAACGCTGTATGTTTGAACAATTTTGCTTTTTTGTCGGACGATTTTTGAAAGACTTGGCACTGAGGCTTCAGCTTCTTTGTTAGTCTTAGCTACTTTTTTCACAGGAGAGGTTGGCTCACGAGTCGCCGTGTGTTGGCCCTCAGATTGCAGAGGCAGTCTTGGAAATTTTTCTTTGATTGCTGATTGATCGAAGCCTGATGGAATAGTTGGGCGCTTATCAGAAAAAGAAATTCGAGGCTGTACGAACTAATGGTATTATTGAAAGATAAATGATGAGATACGTTGAGAATTTTGAATTTTACCTCTTCGAGGGAAGCCCGCTGCAGCACGTACTTCCACGATTCCGCCTCGACTAGGGAATCCATGCTCAAATAGAGTTTCTTTCCTCCGCTAGGTAATTCAACGGTAATTACATAATTTCGACCCTATTGGCGAAACATCATCCAGGTTCTGCGCGTTTAAATGTAATATATACTTCAGTTTTTGTCACTTCTGATACTTTGGCACCGAGAATCTTCCCAGACCATCGCGGTGTCTTATCGGATGCGTTTTGGTAGTAGCTCACTGAATTTCCGTCCACAACGAAGTATCTTTGGTTCCAAGCGAAGTTAATCGGGCCATCTCCTCGCTTGTAAATTATTCCTGATTTCTTATTGCCTTCGATTAATTTCGTCTTGAATAAGCATACAACAACCATTTATTAAACCGCTGAGACGAAAGGCATACTGTTGACATAACGAGAGGGCTATCAGTAGGAAGAGCGCTGTATAGTTTCGGCATATTTCCTCCTCTGGTGCTGTTTCGATTGGCTGAAGGGAGCAACTGAGACGCACCGGTCTTCTCCAAAATCCTGAGCGGTGATAATGAAGGATTATATAGCGCAAAGGACACGAAAAAATGAACTCACGTCTTGAAGTTGAGATAAGGTATGACCTCACTAAACTCCCGGCGAGAGCCTCCAACAGAGTTCCGCTGACTCTTTTTTTGCTAAAACTGCATTAATACTTCAGTTCAAATAACAATTTATACAAGTATAGTTTCAATAGTCTGTGCTTGTTCTCTAATGTCTTTGACAGAGAGATTCACCCAATTTTCATATTCGCTCAATATCTTCATAAAAGCCTGTATTAGACACTCAAAACGCTGTTAGCAGTTACCTTCTTATGTGAAAACAGCAAAAATTCCCTTGCGAGATGGAGCGCAATAGCCTCTACCTACATATCGAATTTGCTTAAGAACAATCAGGCTCGGTGCAGCTACCTCTTCTTTTTTCTCACAATTAGCTTCGACCACAATCAGCTTATAGGCATAGATATAATTTGGAATCTCTGACTTCCAGTTTTTTTCGTCGCGAATACCAAAATGACTCTTAATATCCTCGATTTCTTGGAAGGTCAATAGCGCTCCCTTCCTCGCAGCGAGAATATCGATCTCTTCTCTTTCAAGGCTTTCTAGAATGTTACGACTCAAGTTAAACGGGTTATCCACATTCTCTTGATTCGTTAGACAAATTGATTGCACCTCCATCTCAGCGTATTTCACCCCTTCGATCTATTCCATTCAATGAGGATATGTGGAAGATTTGAGCTATCACGTTGTATTGCTGCACGCATTTAGGAAACACATAGAACGTCTTCTCCTGCAGCGGGATTACCGCCGGTTGAGATGGATCTTTGAGATAGCTGGGCAAAAGGTTGAAGAATCTGAAGGTTTTTTGAGATTCATATGAGCTCTCGTCAGTCTTTCCGAAAGTGATAAGAAGATGCAGAAGCTCGAAAGGTTTTACTGGATTGTTCTGGATAGTTTCAATAGAATGGCCTTCTTCTTTAGTGGCAATCTCATAGTCCCTCAGAAAATTAAAGTATTGGAATGCTACGTTGTAGTCCTTGAAAATATTATCAATTAAGGTGGAACACTAGCTGTGGTTTTACTCCCAAGGAGACTGGCAAAGGAAAACGAATCTGATAAAATCTCATCAAAAAATTTTATCCAAGGAATATAGATTTGAATGATTAACTATTACTTAAATAACTGCCTTTATAAGGAAGACGAAGAAGCAGTAAGTCATTTAATATTAGCAAAATGTTACTTCAAAGGGAACAAAATCTCTAAGTTACAGCACTTGTATAACCATTTTTCCGTTGAGAGCTCATAAAACTAATCTTAAATAAGCAACATCAACGATAAACTATGGATAGAGTAAAGAATTTAGATAAAAAAATATGCGGTTATATACAAAATAAATCATCATTTCGGTCTTTGCTTCGCCTTTTCTTTCGGTTGTACAGTTTTTGTTTTCTTTTCGGCCTTTTTCTTAGCTGGAAATCGCAAAGGAAAAATGCGTTATGGAGAAAAAAAAATGAATGAATTACCCATTATTTCATCGACTAAATGCCCTATATTCTTGTTATCGAATTCGTCTCCCTTTTCATCATCTTCCTCTTCATCCACTGGTTCATCTCGTTTCGTTTTGCTTTTTGTCTGTTTACCGAACCCACTGTTATTTTTCATATTAATCGGAGGGAGAAACGACCCTGATTTTTTATTCTTATCGCCTTTCAGCATGCTCAGCATCATTGGGTTCATCATCGGATTCATCCCGCCGCCCATCATAGGATTCATCCCTCCCATCATGGGGTTCATGGGTCCGCCACCCATCATCGGGTTTATAGGTCCACCACCCATCATGGGATTCATACCTTTCATCATCGGGTTCATCGGGCTTCCCATCGTTGGGCCTCCCATCATTGGGCCTCCCATCATTGGATTCATGCCCATTCCGAAGGGCGGTGGCTGGCTCATTCCAAAGTTTTGGCCTGATTGATTCAAACTTGCTAATCGAGAACTCCTTAGACTGCCAGGTCTGACATCTTGGTCTTCAACTTCATCCCCCTCCTCAGGCATCGGCATCATTCCGCCGTTCATACCTCGCATGTCAGCTATACCGATGAATGTTGGCTGATGTTCAACCTGTGCCATGGCATCTAAGTTGAAATAGCTTAGGATTAAGGATAAATAAAGAAATTACTTATATGATTAAAAATGGTCTGATTGTTGTAGTTGAGGACTTCGTTGGCGACTTGACTATGATAGTGTTGGATCTCTTTCAGCGTTTTAAGACTTTCGAGTTTTTTTAGTTTCTGTTTGAGACGGCGTTTCTCCTCTTTAAGTCTATTTTCTTTCTGCTTTTTGTAATTTTCAGTAATTGCCTCAAGCATTGCTGACTGACGATCAAGAGCTTCCATTAACTTTAACTCCTTCAATCTTGCAGCTTTATTGTCGCGTTTCTCTTTTAATGGAGGCAGAGGATTCGGGTCTGGCATTCCTCCCATCATTCCAGGGTCCATATAAGGCGACGGAAAAAAGCCGGGACCCATACCCATTCCCATGCCCATATTCGGGTCCATTCCCATTCCCATTCCCATACCCATACCCATTGGGTCCATGCCCATACCCATTCCTCCTCCCATACCCATGTTTGGATCCATACCCATTCCCATGCCTGGACCCATACCCATGCCCATTCCTGGTCCCATACCCATGCCCATGCCCATGTTCGGGTCCATGCCCATTCCCATACCCATTCCACCATCAAACATTGGCTGATTTGGCATACCACCTCCCATCATACCCATATCGCCTCCAAAGCCCATTCCTGGATTGCCCATCATGTGATCGAAATAATAAGAGCAGCAGAATTATTTTTATATAGCTTAAATAAATAAAACTACCTTGAAGTCACTGGTTTTTGTGACTGCGAATTCTCTGAAGTTCCAATTTCACCTCGATTTTAAGTTAGAGGAAGTGAATGAGAGAAATTCACAAACATGATGAAATTACTATTGTCGATCGTTCTCAAATTTAATGTAAAACATAACAATTATTTTCAGACGGAATCCTGCAAATTTCAAATAATATCATTATCGTGAGTTTTCGATGTATCAGATCCTCGAGGTTAGGCTTGGTTGGCTTGATTCGTGGAAACTAATATTTTTTTCTCCAAATAAATACACAATTCTTGAATGCATTGGCAATTTTCTACTATACACCATTGAACATAGAGAAGGTACATATAAAAGTTGTGCTCGTCATATTGTTAGGAAAAACTGAGAAAGGTACGTTTTTCGTTCGCCAGTTATGGTTGTTTAGCCACAGTTTCAGAGATCAAAGATTAATTTTATTACAGGTTAACAAATGAACGCAATCGGAGAGGAAAATTAAAATAATTACTCTGCACGCCTCGGAAACGATCAAGATCAGTTGATCAAACAATGATTTTAACTGGTTCGAAGGATTAGTGGTCAAGAACAAGCTTCAAACACAATATGCACTTGACAACAGAGAATTATGGAGAGTTCTCAAAGACCGAAATTGAGTGAAAGAATAATTGACGTGCAAATTTTTTTTTAGAGAAAATTCTCTTTTCAAGACGCTAACTTTACAGCGATACCTTTCTTCTTAAGCGAAATTTGTTCTTCATAGTGGAAAAATTTGTCTAAAACAGAATATACTCTTCTACAGCAGGAAATATTCATGATTCTTAAATAGCTCGAGCACGATTCATTCAGCACCAAAATCAAAAGACACTAAGTTTAGATGATTTATCTAATTGTACTTTCACCTCTGAAAGAGAGCGAGGAAGGGAGAGTGTGAAGTCGAAGAGATGGAAATTCTCGAACGTAGAAGAGTTACTGAAACAAATAATTCATTCAAGCCAAGATTCTACTGTATCTGCTATAAAACTTTCAATAAATTATTTTAAGTTAATTTTCATTTAAACAGCATCTAAGTAAAAATCGAAACTCAATTTGAATTAGAATTTCAATATCTTCTCTGCAACATTTAAAATCTCTCTCTCTTTCTCTCTCGCTGCAAAGAAATTCATAGTTCGATGAAAGTCTAGCCATTACATACTCTAGGGGAGCGGATGATGATGCATTGGTGTAAGATAATTTAATATAGGTATATGTCTCACGCGTTTAGCACAGCCAAACAAGATTCATTTCACTAGCTACCTCGATTCTTCCTTCAATTCCCTGATTCATAAACACCTCCATCATTTTATTTTAAATTTCAAGTTACAGCCAGGAACTACATAGTTAGTTTGTGAAATACCTTATCAAGAGTAGGTCACCGGCTAATAGTAATCTAATGAGTACCTTCAACTTAATCTTCCCAAGTTGTAATAGAGAGTCCTACAAACAGCTTATGTTATATATAGATGAAAAGAATCCTTCTTTGAGCCAACCCTAAAATACTGAATGTTCTACTCGCGCTCTCAGAAAGAAATTTCTATAATGTTTGACAGGGTATCCCTCATCGGTAAAAAAAATGTATGCATAATCTCACATAGCAAGATTCAAGACAAAAATTATGAAAGGAATATGTTTTTTTAAAAAAAAGAATAAAAAATGGTAAGTTCTTTTATATTTGAATATATTTACTAAAAAAAATTGGTCGATCTGCTGTCATAAGATCGGAAGGACGCCAAACATTCTGCATATAGTCTCCTTTAGAAATATTGCGATGTTCGGAAGATAGGCGCAGAAGTATTCGACATTCCATACCGGTTTAGAAGATTATTAGCAATCATCTTATTAAGCATTTGCATCTCTTGAGATTTTATAATATTCTTTTGAATGTCAAATTGGGGTTGAGTTGGGATCTGGTTTATTCTCTGAGCTAGCTGTTGTGAGGCTAGAAGCTGTGTGAGTTGTTGCTGAATATTTTGGTTAGGGTTGACTGGCAGAAGAGTCTTTTGTGCTTGCTGTAACTGGTATTGGATCAAGGCGTTCTGAGCCGATAAGTTAGGCACGATCCTCATCATCGGTTGGAAAACTGGTTTCTGGAGACCAGCATTTGCCAAGAGTAGGTTCATTGGAGTTGCGAAAGCATTTGCAACCTTGCTAGGCTCTTCTGTCTTGACTGGGAATGCTAGATGCTCACTCTTCATCTCTACTTTAATTTCTGGTTTCGTTTCTTCGGTTTTATTGGTTTCTTTATTAATTTTTATAATGGTTGATTTCTCAGCTCCTTTGACTTTCTTTCTTTTCGAAGAAGCTTCGAGTTCATCGTGACGAGGCTTTTCAGCTTTGGATTTACTATTTCTTGAGATTTCTTCAAGATATGCAGACTCTTGATGAGACTCAGGATGCGTCTCCGAAGAAACTGAAGAGTCTATGTTTATGTCTCCTTTCGAGGTTTTCTTTACAACAGGTGTTGGTTTTGGCAGATCCTTTTTCGTTGTTCTGCCTTCGCGTTTGTATATCTGACAAATCGACTTTGCCGTGGAATAGTTAATTCCTAACTTTCTCGCAGCCTACATTTCAAATTTTGAATTATTTTTTTTCTCACTGAATTCGCTTACCGGCTTGATCTTTTTGCCCTGCTCCATCACGAGCTTAATCAACTTGAGTCTTTTCTCGTTCGAGACCGAATGATACCTCGATCGATACTTTGCCTTGTCCATCAATTCCGAATCACTATCTGAGTCGAAGAATGCCTCGAATTTCGAGAGGTCCTTCTTCCTGAGGTTAAGCTTTGACTTTGACTTGCCGTCGTCGGTTAAAGTTGTGGTCACTGTGTTTTCAGTATTTCCCATTTCTTCTTTGTTTTCAATAGGATGCAGGACTATTAATTATTGGATTAGTGTCAGAGAAGAAGCAGCTAAGGGTACCTCCAGTGTTTTGTTGTTCAGACATTAGTCGAAAGGTGGTCGAGACGCCTGTTTTGTAATTTAGAGAATGTTTATAATTTCAAATACCTGTCTCAATTTATATTGGTATGGTTATATCTGGCAACCAATGAACTGGTAATCATTATATAAATAGAAAATTCAAGTCCCTTTTCAATAAAACTTCTCGATTCAGCATATAAACACCCTAATAATTAGAAGCAGACGCAAACTGTTATAATATTGAGCCGATTTCGATAGATCGCATAAAAAAAATTCATTTAAAAACTATATATCAATTAAAAGGACAAGAATTTTTGGATCCAAATCCTACTATCCAAGTATTTTAAATTTTTCTTTCGATGAATTTCAAATTCTTGAATCTATTTTTCTAAATACCATTCATACTATCCGCAGCTCAGATCTCTATTTTTTTCGAAAGTATAATCTTTTTAAGGTAATATTCCAGGCCAAACCTACATCCATGCAATCGCCATTTGTTTTTCTCATTCATGCGATATTGCAGCTTGAAGGACAGGTTTCTGAAGTAAGAACCATAATAGAGCCTCGAGATAAGGTAGCTCAAGGTATTTTTGGTAATTAGCACTTCATTTATCGGTAAAGCAGAAGGGTTTTTTAATTTAATTTAAAATTGGAGGTGAGTGATCGAAATGCTTAAACAAGTGTTTAATTTCGATCCGCACCACTAATTGAAAGACCTTCCCAACAACTTGACGAGAGCTGTTTTGAAAGCTCTGCGCGCTCATACCCGAATTTTGTTTCTGAAATAGCTTCAAGAGAGGACAAGCTTATTTTGAATAGGTGGTAGAGGAGAGAGCTCGGTGTATAGAGCACAAATTTAAATTTTAAATAAGAGAGTGGCCTTGGAAGACCTTGGCTACTCTCAATTGCTGAACAGGCCAGACGTATTGAGTATTTGGGAATTACATTGAATTCAATTCATACGTACTTCTTCAAAGGTCTTCATTAATGATAATTTTATCCCAAATCAGCAACAATGAGATTAGATAAGGCATTAAACAAAACTATAAATTCTATTTCAGTTCTGGGGCTTTCTCGATTCTTTTTCTCATTCTGAGAGATGAGGAGAGCTAAGAATTTCAAAATACATCACCGCGATCAAAATTAGAGATCGTGTTAGGGATAAAGAGAAAGGAAGTAGAGCTCTTTTTCTCGAAGGATGGTTACACCTCATCTTTATTCTGCTCAAATCAGGCTAAGAAGTGACTTAAATACCATTTTCTGGTGAGAGCAAAAGACAAGGAACATTTTAAATTCTGTCCTAAACGGATTCTAATTAAAAGAATCTCAATTCATTAATTAAATAATTAAATCGCACTGACAAATTATTTCATTCTTTGTTCATCTCACGAACCTTAAACTCTCAGTTCTGATCTGAAGTAATGACAGATCTTCATCTAAGCAATTACGCTTGCAACGTGCTCTTTGAAACCTAAAAAGTCCGCAATTTGAGAGAACTAACTGTGTGTCTTAATTCTTAATTAACTTATTTTTTCATGACTTCAGAGGCTTCGGTTGTGAAGTGGTCTTCGTATTTTTCCTGATTAGATCAGATTCAACTCGGCGGCTACCACGTGGCCTCAAGTTGAGAGTTAGTGCCCTGTAAAACGTGAGTTTTTGATTAGTCTATTCGATTCTATTTCTGGGAGTACAATCCAAGAAGGATGAGTTATAAGATACCAGACGCAATTCGCATCTTCGCAACTCGTGCCTATTTGTTTATATTTACCCGAAATAACAGTAAACGTTCCTCATTGAATTCATGCACGGTGAGTTCTCAGGTAGACGAAGCAAGATCAAAAAATATAAGTTCAGATACTTCGAGTTAGTTTCTCTAAAATGGAAAGTGGTAAATTGGTCTCCAATAAATGCTCTTTGAAGAAGTTTCAATAAAGAGATTAGAACTTTAATAGTTTATGCGCTTCGATATTTCATTCTGAATGATTTTCAGGACGATTATGTGAATGTAGCTCTTGTTTATTCCTCACACAGAGAAACATCATCACAAGATTCTGCTCTTTTTTGTGGGAAGCTGCTTTGGCAATTCTTTTAATATCAAGATTGGAACCATGGCGATCAGTACTACTTGAGCGGAGGTACTTGTAAGACTAACGCTTCTATGGACTTATTATTACTATACGCAGTAAACAACCAATAATATACTTCTTCATGACTCGAATTGCGCTAAATTTATTGCTAATTTAGTTTACATTTCTTACACTCGTTATTGTTCTGAAAATCAAAGAAATTAAACAAACTTATACAAGAAATATTAACAAACACTTTGATTTGATTATACTGATGAAAACTTATTGAAACTTCTGAAGCAAAATCTTCAGCTATCGAACAATTACTCCTTAAAGT
>ENA-UOTZ01000578-UOTZ01000578.1-compost-metagenome-genome-assembly--contig:-NODE-578-length-30525-cov-11.586640_pt1 | contig 30525 bp, 16 predicted proteins | sample MGYA00238144_ERZ746983 | MGnify/ENA primary metagenome ERZ746983 (study PRJEB28759, sample SAMN06268863) | compost metagenome | isolation source: single cell | place: USA: California, Emeryville, Joint... | reverse complement strand
AAACAGCAAATTCGATATCATTTCATTTGTGAGGAGCCTATTCAGAAAGTACGTCTCATTCGAGATGAAATCGCCTCGCTCAAGGAATTAACTCAATTGGCGCCAAAGCTCAGATTTGTGCATGATTTCTGTCTTGCTGCGTGGTTTCTTCTTACCAAATTTGACATTTATTGGGAGAATTTAGATGAAGTTATCATTGCTAATGCAAGCTCTGGCAATTTCAGATTTCTTCCACTAAGATGCCACAGATATAAATCATTGCCAATCACAATCGATGATGATGAAAGAGCTCAACGAGATATCGAGCGTGCAAACTCTCGAAATGAAAGATTCTTAACAGTAATCTGCCAACGATACATTTCCTATTTTCAGGCATTGCTTAAATTACTCTTTGATGAAGTCATTGAGAAAAATCCACTTCATGTCTTTGGCTCAAAAGATATAAATATGTTGAATAGTGGCTCAACAAAGATGAGAATGACTGGCTTATTATTATACTTAAAGCCGCACTCCAAAGAAGCAGATCCTAGCATTTTGGAACATATCTGGATGGCTCTTTATGGTATCTACACTGCTGAAGTAGCAGCATCTAAAATCACGATGTCCCCGACTACAAAGCAAATAAAGCACAAAAAGAAATCAGATAAACGAAGCGAGATATTAGCATGCCTCTCAAGATATACCTATTGTATTATAGTCGACATCACTGAAATAGCCGAGAAAGATCTCAAAAAGTTAGGAAGAGATGCTAGGGAGACAGGAGCAGCAGAATTTCATTTTTTCACTTGGTCTGCACTGATAAAAGATATCATTCCTCAATTACAACAGTTTCGAGATTTCAAAGCCCAAGGAAAAAGAAATACTGAATTGATGACCGCACTCAAAAGTACTAAACATGATCAGATTGGACTGCTTTTCAGTAATCAAGAACTCTGCACAGCTCAGGCTCTGATCAACTCATGCGAGTCTGTTCGGTTGGTCTCCCCAAAAGAGAATCGCGTAAGGCAAACGGTAGTTATCTCGGCTGGGAGTTCGTTAGACGTATACTTATATCATTATAAGGTCGAGATCAGTCGAAGGTTTGGGGTGGAACTCTCAACTATACAGAGAGGAAAAATGTATCCCTTATCTGACATAGTTCTAAAGAAGGGAACGCTAATAGACGAACTCGTAGGAAACATGTTGCGGTCTCTCAGCCGATCTGATCAACCCCATTACAATTTCAAGCCGAAAATTCTCCATGTGTTCCAGAATGGCTATCTATTGCCTCCAGAAATTTTAAATCGAATCTCCGAAAAAGAAGAAATTGTTTCTACATCCATCATCAACTGCTTTTCTCAAATTCAAGCAATTCAAATTCAAACAGATCAAAAATTAACGGACTTAAGTGATGTTTTCCAAGCCCAAGCCAAGTTCACTGAAGGACTGAGGATGCTGCTAGCCGTCTCATTAGAAGTGAAGGACAAAGTTCCTTCGAAACTAGAAAATTATGTTGTGAAACACTCAACGAAGGAGGAGCCTTGCGAACTCAAGCGAGGTGCGATAACTACCTTAATTGATTATGAAAAAGACCGAGCAGCCAATCTCGAATTAGCAAGTTTTGGTGAGTATTAAATAATAAGATTGTGTGATATGAGCGAGCACCTTTTAATCATTTCCATATATAAATCTACTCCTATCCAAATCATCAATGAATTATTTTAGATTTCACTTTATCGGGTTTACAAATAGAAAATTTCAAATCGAAACAAGAAATTTGCAGCTATTTGTCTGATAACAATATTCTTTGTTTTAAAACTAAATTTCCCTAATGTTGATAACGAGCCTTTGCGATGTTCTTGCTCCAATCTTATGGTGTGTTCTCAAAAATAATTTATTTCTAATAGTATCTATCTTACGAACATTTACAAAAAGGAAAGACCCTATAGGGAGAAGCTATTTGAAACAAATTATTCTTCTTCACTCGATATTGAAGAAGCCTGCTAGCTACCTTTAGTGAAAGTTACGGCTCTTGCTTTCTCAACATCGATTTTATTTCCATAAGGATCATCTGACACTCTAGACGAGTTTGCTCACAAACACTAGCGAGATATTTCTCGATTACCTCGAAGCCAGAACGACCGGTGGCATTATAGATAAATGCTTTTCCATCAATTGCTCTATAGCCGCCCTTTATGAAAGTTTGATGCCTTTCCAGTGTCCTACCCTACCTGAATTGAAATTATATCACATTAGTGTCGTGATCCACTATCTTTCTTTGAAAATCCGTTCCTTCATCAGATGCCATTAATGGTTTCCTATCTTCTGCGCTCAATTAATGAAACTTTGACTTACAAATTCATTGTTAGTGAGCTAAAAACTGCGGAAACACTCTGATTGCCATTATGCTAATGACTTTGTAGTTTTCATAATTAAGAGTTCCTTTGAACTCGATTATGAGTCATTTTTTGAAGATTTTCTCACGATCCAATTTTCTCTAACAATCGATAATAGATTCGATGATTTGACAATACACTAGCCTCGGTGTTGCTTCAACAGTGAGCTGAAATGACTCAGTTTGTATTTGCATTTTACTCGAGCAAGAAATAATTCTAATAACATCTTTCGTTTTTTCTTTCATTCTGAGAGTCGATGCTGGATATTATTATCGCTTCAGGTTCTTTCTCTTTTTCAAGTTTTCCTATTCTAGCCTTTCCATTATAAGTGCAAATAATGCTATGAACACCTCATCCACTCCAACACCTGATTTAGTGATATTTCAAAGAAAAGCACTCTAAGCTTGGAAGTTAATTTAATTCTTTCATCTGCGCCTACTGTCCTTTCTTCTTCTCGTTCTGTTTTATTGCTAAGGAGAATTCTTTGACAATCTGGAAAAGTATTTTTCTGATATCACGTAGATACTCACCAATACCTTCAAAACTTGAGCGATTGGTAACATCATATAGAAAAACCGTTCCATGATCTTTTCGATAGCTCAGTTTATTTGAGAGGCGAAACCTGCCTCCAAGAAAATCCCAAAGTTAAACAGCTTTATCCTCCTAATTCACAGTCAGAATCTTCGATTAAACTGCAATTGTCCCTGCTAAAGACATTTTTAATCTTTACTGCGTACGATAGCTCGTTGACGTTTTATCCAACTCTAGTACACTCCGAGCAAGATAACTTTGAAAAGGTAGAGATGATTTCTAGGCTGAAGGGAAGCCTTGTTTGAAGTGGATTCCATTATTAGTTGATAATTTTATTTTTGATATGGTTATTAATTATATCAGAAATATAGACCGATCTATCAGCGTAATTTTCGTCTCATCTCTACCAGTAAGGGTCTAACTACAGAATGGCTATTCTGGCTAAGAAATCAACGAGAGAAATGGAATTTTCACGATTGCTCTTAGAAGATCAGTGCAATCAAATGCTGCAAGAGACTCCACATGTCCATATCACACGAGAGAAATAATGCATATTATTTCAATGAAATTGATTATTTTTGAGATTTTCAGTCTACCCATAAACCATCAGTGTTACTGCCAGCACTCTGTTCTACACTATATCAATTTTTAGAATCTAACACGTTCGTCTTGACAGTTAAATAGATGAAAAATTGAAATTGAGCAAATAAGCACTCCTAAAATCAAATTTAATTCAACTAAATTCTGTAAACTTAAACTTCTTTCCAATATTTTTAGAAAAGCAAAATTCTCAAATCCGAAGTGCATTCTAAAAAGCCAATAAATCATTTTCTCCCTTTAACGAAGTAAAATTAAGTGCGGATGTTATTTTTTGAATCGTTTTCTTTGGTTTAGTTGAGTTGAGGTTTAACTTTATCAGAAATTTTTGTTAAATAATTTTAAAATATGTGTATTTAGCTTTTAATATTTATTGTGTTTAGATTAACTTGTTATTTCACTACGAAAACGAGCTCTTCTCACTCTTTAAGCATAACAAAATGAAATTTGTGAGTAGCATTTTTCAAAGAATAAAGCATATATAAAAAAATTTTTCATAACGATATTCAAGCATATGAAAGTTGACTTCGACATTTCTTTATTTCAGATTCATCAGTCTTGAGCTGAAGGGTTTCATAGACGCCATTGGGAGGAAATTGTGGAGCTTTAGTTAACAATAGACGTACCTTGTGATGCTGAAGGAGAGACAATCGATCACATCTTAGAAGAATGATTCCATGCATAAATTATCTATTCACAAGACAAGAAAAGCGGACCTTTCAACTACTGCCCAAAGTCACAGAAAACGATCAATGGAACCGGGAATAACACAAGGGACGGGAGAATTGGAAAGAGAGAGGAATAATTAGTTTAGGGATCAGAAGGATGCACAAAGATATTTCTGGACGCGAAAACATTGGCATGAAAAACCTTGTGAAAGCAGATCCATTCCAGAATTTATACAGTTTTGAAGCGTTCTCGATACCAAGCGCAAGGAAAGACACCTGGTACGCTATAAAAGCAAGCATAGGAAACAGACCACTGCACCCTCAATTTAGGATTGTCTGAAAATTGAACTTAAATTATAGAATTTACTGTCTTAATCGAGTTTTTTCTTTGCATAAATTCTTTAGTAAAATTCTTATTGTTCGCAACAACCCTCAAGCCGCAATTTCTGGCAAACATCAAGAATTTTCTCTATAGAAGCTTTTCTGGAAATCATTATGTTTATCGTGAGCTATTCGCCTGAATTGTCCTTTTCGTAGTAGCCGAAAGACTATGAAGAATGGAGTAGAAGTGTGCAACAGCTCGGCAGCTGCTTCAATACAATAAATAATCTTGTCATTAGGATATTTAAATGGTCATGTATATGAAAATTGCGATGTTTTATCTCAATAATACACGCTGAATTTTGAAACTAAAGAGATATTTCTCTCCGAATGTGCTTTACGCAAATAGTTTAGAGGAATCAAACGCATTCTACCAGCATCACTCAAGATTTTCAAGATCAGTCAAAACACAAATTGTAACCTTATTACACCATTTTCGAAAAGCCTTTAAACTCACCTTGAGCTTTCAAGAGAATCATTCAATTTCGTGTGACTTATTTAAACTGAGAATATCAATGGGAATTACTCATAAATGGATTCATTTTAATTCTCGAGCTTACCCAAGCAGAACCTAATTTTGCAGACTCCACCCCATACTCAGCTATATCTCGCATTCCTTATATCGCGTAGACTTACATTCTATGTAGACAAAGGACATTTACCGCCTTAAAACAGATGTTTTTGTTTTAGTGTTCTAGAATACCAAACTAATAGTTCGAACTGGAATTGTTTGGATAAATCTGTTCTGTAAAATTCTACAATACGCTTAGGATGATTTCTGCTGTACAAACAAATAACAATGAAATATTACTTAATTATCTTTCAAACGCAGTCTATTCGACGTTCAAAGCCGAATTCAATCGTATTATAAAACCGTTAAACTAAACTAGCAAAGCAGACGGTGAGCCCTGAGTATAAACTACACTCGATAAACGAATCTTCTTTTTGGGTGAGATGTTCCAGACCTTTGCAGTTTGGAAAGGAAAAATTATCTTTGGGATAAAGGAATTTTTGAGAACACATGAGTTCACTTCAGTTTTCATAGTACTTATGGATATTATGCGTTCAAGTTTATAATTGTTAGAAGTTATCCGTAAAGAACAATTTGGAACAAGGATCCTTTTGATTCATAATCACCGTTTAATATTCTCAATCAATTAAAAAGCAAACAAAAAAAGTTATATCGTGCATTCTCTGCGCAGTTAGAACCCGCCGAAAACTTCATTTAAAGAATTATTAAATTTTCTTTAATACAGAAGCTACCTACTCTAAGCAAGACTTGATGAGAGACCAAAAGTCATGGATATTGTTCTGATCTGGTGAATGCAGTACTCGTAATCACGCATCGAATGAGAGAATAACTGGCGCTGAAACGTGAAGCTGGTTTGCCTCGGTATTTGGTTTGATTACAAGCATTCTACACCTATTGATGACATGACAAAAGAAACAGAAATATGCAGACTGAGATCATTTAACTTCAACAGGATCCTTGCAACGAGGCAACGCAAGGCAGAACAAAACAACGACTTTTTCGACTAACGAAGCGCAATGCGCGTTAATGATCAATTTTGAAAATATTTGCCATCAGCTGAGACGATCGATGAGAACCCCTAAATCTATCTGGACTACATGACTTTTTGGATGGGGAAGCAAAAGAATTTCTGAAATTAAGAGAGATTATTGATTTCATCCTTGGTTGAGTGATTCCAGCCTAAAATTATCGTTAATTCCCTAAGAAAAGCTGTCCTTTCGTTCGATTGCCCTAAATGTCACAGAAAACGGTCTAATGTCTTAAATGTAGAGTTTGCTTGAACAATCAATTTCACTTCCTCTCTGCTCCTATATTCTCCAGTCCTGTGTCTCATTGAGATGTTCTAATAGAGTAGTTTAATGAAGCTTTGAGGTTTGAGAATTCGCAAAACATAATTTCTGCTTTCAAGGCTTAGTGCCATTTCTTGTTTTCTTTAAGATTATTGAAAGGAGTCCGGAATTTACTTAAAGAAATAGTACGTAAAATCTTGCCTATGCGATCTATACCATCTCATGCGTTGTAGCCTACTCTGCGTCAATTAATGAAAATAGAGTATTTTTTTCATTTAAAAAGGCAACCAAACACCTACATTTTAAATAATGGGTATTTAGTAATTTTTGTTTCAATCACCCACAAAATGATCCCGAAAAAATTCGAAGGTTTGGCTATTCCATCCAGCCTTCCAGAAAGCATCATTATGTCATGGCTTGGATATTTAAAGAGCACTCAATTGATCAAGTACTGCAAATTTCATAATGTTGCTAATCATAATAAAAAGTTCTTGAGTAGGAACTTGCTTAAGAGCAAGATTTAGATAAAGAAAGAGAAATTATGTGTATTTTGAAAATTATTAAAGAGTACTTAGTCGAAGAAAGACTTTGCGTAATTTTTAAATTATCCAGCAAAATGTTTTTTTTTAATGTAGTCAAACTGGACAGCTTTATGAGCAGGGTTCTGACATGAAACTAAGAAAGGAGTGATTTGTAATATAAATGCAATCTGATGACTACTGGAAATCCTGTGACACGCAAAGCACTTTATTCAAACGGCACCCTGCAAGATAATCGTTGGATTGTCAAAAAGCACACAAAATTTGTTGAAAATTTGAAACACTTTTGTAAAATTTGAAGTTGTCGTTCGATTGTTTCAAAAGCATCGTGTTTCGAAATTATTCCACAAAGAAAAATCAATGGAATAAAGGTTTATGTCCATTCGAAGAAGATAGTGAATTCTTTAAAGTTCAAAATATAAGAAAAAGTTCACAATCTAAGGAAGAATATAGAATTCACCATCAATGAGAAATGACATTAGCAATTTTTAAAGATTCAATTTAACTGAATTATCCAAACGCAATTATGACACAACAACGACTATTCCCTCAAGAAAAACAAAATATAATGAAAGAATTTAGCAATATTAATTCGATGTGGCTGTAGCTTCATTACTAGTGAACCTCGCTCTCTCTGCTTTACCACATTTATCATTTTAGAATACAGCACAGCCTCTCTTTTCATCTTTCGATGCGTCCTTCTTTCTAAATCTAATTTTCGTATCCCTCTTATCCTCTATTGCCTTAGCCACCATCAGAGCGGTTAATTTGTCAAACGCTTCATACACACCAGAGCCCAATTTCGCAGATCCTTCAAAGAAAGGCAATCCAAGCTTCGAAGCTAATTCAGATCCGGCAGCAAAACTAACTTTTCTTGATTCTTCATCATCAGCTTTATGACCGAAAAGCACTGTTTGACAATAAGAAGGAGCGCATTCGTCTATAATAGATTTGTATTTCTCAATACTCTCAAAACTCGAGCAATTTGTGACATCATACATAAGGAAGATACCATCAAGACTCTTGTAATAGATCCTTGGAAGAGGTGCCCCTCTTTCTGCGCCATGACGACCCCAGATTTGAAGTTGTGCTACTTTACCTTCATACTCCACATACTTCTTTTCAAAACCAAGCTTATATATCCAAGCTTGATAATCTCCATTGATATAATAAGAGCAGACAGACCTCATTCCAGTGCCTATATCTCCGAGAATGAGAACTTGGAAGAAATAGTCAAAGTCATTGTTCTTAGTTTTAGCAGGCTCTTGTGATTTAGATTCCATTTTCCACTTAAATTTATTGATTATATGATAATAGTAGTATTAAATTCATCCAGCATCTTGAAGGCTAGATTTATGTCTAATGTCATTAATTTAGTGAGTCCTTATTAGAAAAAATGACTATGAGTCAGCAACATTTACATGAAATGTACAAAAGATGCTTACTCATCATTTTCGGCTGTATGAAAAATAAAATATGAGATTTACATTCTAAATGATTAATTTTTTTGGATGCTATGCATAGCCTCGACATGATTGTTGAATTATAAAGTTGATTTCATTTACAAGTCATTGCTCCCTTGGCAAAAAGAAAGCGATTTCTTCCAGAGCTCTATAGCTGAGAATTGAAAAGCACTTGGATTAAATCAGGCGCAATGACGAGTCCCCGCAGTCGCTATTATGAATGAGCCAAAAATGAGTATTGTTTGGGAAAACATAAACAGAAAACACTCTCTGAAATCGCTTTACAATATTGTACATTTCTGTCATCTTTGATCTAATCCAGCCAACAATGTTGATTCCAAAACACTTTTCATTGTTGTTTTCAGTTGGAGAAGTCTGCTTTCGGAATATCGGGCTTGGTTTGGAAGATCATTTGTAAGAACCACACAGAAATTGTTCAATTCTCCCATTAATAAATGAACATTTCTGAAGTATGCACAAATTTGGAACTTGGTCTTAAATTACACGCTAAACTCTTAGACTTATTCTTGTTATGCAATTGCGTGGAGGTATGTATACTGGCTTGAAATCCTCTTACGATTTAGAAACATTTACTTTGGGTTTGCGAATCTTTGAATGACAACTGTGTCTTGTTTTCTTCAAATTTCTCTTCCATCGCTTTAGTCATCATTAGTCCAATTAATTCAATGAATGCCTCTTTCACACCAACTCCTGATCGAGCTGATGTCTCAAAAAATGGCGCTTCAAGCTTGGAGGCTAACTCAGAGCCTGCAGCGTAACTTACTATTTTTGCCTCTTCTTGATCAGCTTTGTTCCCAAGGAGAATTATTTGACAATCAGGAAATGTAACTTCCTTGGTACTAGCAATACACTTTTCAATGATTTGAAAACTCGAGGGATTTGTGACATCATACAGAACCAATGAGCACCTCGATAATACAAATCCTTGCAGGAGATGAGAACCTCTCCCCACCAGAAAAATCCCAAACTTGAAGTTTGATGGCTTTGTCTTCGTAATTTACGGTTGTTGTCTCAAAAATAGGCTCCCAGAGTTACGCTTTCAGTAGAAGCATACTTACCATGTAAATAAAACTGATGGATAGACGTTTTTCCAACGCCATAATCTCCTAGCATGATGATTTTGAATTGATAGTCAGGTGAAGCTTGAGTTGATTTGGATTCCATTTTCTGTCAAAATTTTATTTTGATACAGTAATCGGGCTCTTCAGCTACTATCAGAAAATTGGATTTCATTGATGAAATTGACTTAAGTTTCATTATCTCTTTAGATTCACCAATATAGATTATTTCCAATCTTTACTTAAAGGTATTAACTATCTTAGATTTTGGCTAGAGTGCTTTTGCTAGAAAAGTTCAAGGTAGCTGTCGGTAGCATATAATTTTGCATATAGATATTATTTGGCTATAAAGAGAAGCTAATCTCAGTATGCTTCTTTAATAGTGAACTCGAATTTAAGCTAATTTTGCATTGAATTTAGGCACATGATGCTTTTTTCTTTTGGGTTTGGGAATCCTTCTTCAATAATTGCACGGATTCCTGCTGTTGTTTTTCTTCGATCTTTCCTTCTTTTATTTTGGCCGGTATTCGGGCGATTAGTTCAATGAATGCCTCTTTCACACCAACTCCTGATCGAGCTGATGTCTCAAAAAGAGGTATTCCAAGGTTGGAGGCCAACTCAGAGCCTGCAGCGTAACTCACTGTTCTTGCCTCTTCTTTATCGATTTTATTTCCCAGAAGAAATATTTGGCAATCAGGAGGAGCCTTTTGCTTGATCTCATCTATATACCACGTAACGCTCTCGAAGCTTGAGGGATTAGTGACATCATACACAACCAAGACTCCATGAGTGCCTCGATATAATTCCTTATCAGGGCGAGAAAACCTCTCCTGGCGAACAAGGTCGTAAACTAGAAGCTTTATGACTTTATCCTCGTAATTAACAGTCTTGATATTAATACCACCTCCTCCTTTTGGAGAAGCTTCAAAATTGTCAAAGAAATAATGCTTCTGAATAGATGTTTTTCCAACCTGATAATCCCCTAGTATGGATATTTTGATGCGATAGTCATGCTTCTCAGGTTGGCAAGGTGTGTGCTTTGATTTGGATTCCATCTTTCTTTTTCCAAATTTTATTTTGATACAGTATTAGGATTTAACAACTCATCAAAAATTAGTATAATTCCTGCCATGAAGGTTCTCAAATTCAAATTGAGGTAAGAAAGTGCCTTATGAAGAGAGTATTTTCATATTGAGTTTCTTGGTTAGACCCATCCGTAATGCTTCGAGGGTAATGAATGGTAGATAGTAATTTCTGTAACAGTTATCCTACAATTCTTGATGTTCAGTATAGATTTAATTGATTCTCTTCGTATTGAACTAACGAATCACATGTAGAATAGCTTGTATTGAACTTGAAGAACATAAGGTATCACATACAAAGCACAGAAATTTGAATAAGAAATTATGATATATTGAAAAAAGATGGAGTTGATTCAAGCCTTAAGATATATTAGTATACCCATCACATATTTACCATCTTTGACTTACCCCAATTAAGGAGTAATATTAGTAACATTTGTCTTTTTTATTCGTAATTTTAGGATCTTTCAGTGGATAATGTTGAAATGCCGGTTTCTTCTCTTCTACAAATTTTCCTTCTCTTGCTTCAGCCATCATCTTCCCAATTAACGCATTGAAAGCTTCATTAATCCCAACACCCTCTTTAGCTGATCCTTCATAAAAAGTTGCTCCATTCTTGGAAGCTAACTCAAATCCTTCAGCATAGCCCACCGTCCTCGCCTCTTCGTTGTCAGATTTATTTCCAAAAAGAACTATTTGGCAATTTGGAAAAGCGCTGCTTTCTCTCACATCAGTTATATACTGATCAATACTCTCGAAGCTTGAGCGGTTAGTGACATCATAAAGAATTATGATGCCATGGGCGTTTGTATAATAGACTCTTGTCGCGGATGTACCAATCTCTTCACCAGGATAATCCCATACGAGCAGTTTTATGATATTGTCTTCATAATTTACCATTTTCGCTTCATAGTCTATCCCGAGCGTCGTTTTGAAGGTAGATTTAAATTCGCCATGGAGATAATGAAAGCTTGTTGAGGTTTTTCCAACACCATAGTCACCGAGCATAATTACTTTGAATCGATAATCGTACTTCACAGGTTGGTGAGGTGCTTGATTGGTTTTGGACTCCATTTTTTTCTTAGCAATAAATTAAAGAAGAATTAATGTTTTATGTCAGATTCATCTAATACATATCGTAAAAAGATATTTGATTGTTTCACTGCTAATACCACATATTTCACACAAACCTCATTGTCCTTCTTGCATTTATTCGAAGTAATTGCAATCTACACAGGGCTGTTAAAAGAATATGAATGAAATTAAGTTAGAGTTCCAGTCAATGGACTACAGGACCCTTTTTTTTGTTTCGCGTCAAGGTTATTGTAGTTGATAGATTACTTCCCGAGGCAACCAATTACTGCAGAAAGGCTATACTACCCTTCTCCAATTAAGCACATAGAAAGACGAAATTTTCTGATTGGACAGCTCAGAAACACTTGCTCCTTCCTTGTTCTACTGAGGCAGCTGTTTTCAGCTTCACAGCTTTCCAATCGTCAATCTTCTCTCCTTCATTTGCTATCATGGCTATTAGCCCAAGCAGTGCACTAAAAGCTTCCTTCACGCCCAAGCCTATTTTAGCTGATCCTTCAAAGAATGCCACACCAAGCTTTGAAGCTAATTCTGAGCCCTCTGCAAAACTAACTATTCTAGCTTCTTCCATGTCGACTTTATTTCCAAAAAGAATAAGTTGACATTCTGGCCAAGCGTATTCTTTGATATACTTCATGTGCTCATCAATACCTTAAAAACTCAAACGCTTAGTAATATCATACAGAAGAAAAATCCCATGTGCGTTTCTATAATAGTTCGCTGGCATAGGTCTGAACCTCTCTGCTCCAGCAGGATCCCATAGACGAAGATTTATGGGTCTACCTTCATAATCCAGGGACTTTTCTCTATACTCGCATCCAATTGTCGTCCAAACTGGTTGAAAGTCGTCAGTAAAATAGCGTACTCCTACTGATGTTTTTCCGGCACCAAAATCTCCTAAAAGCATCAGATTAAACGTTAATGGAATCTTTTCAGGTGGTAGAGGTAGCTGACTTGAATTGGATTCCATTTTTCTTTGAAATTTATATCTGATACTGTAATTGCGAGTTTAATGCTATTATGAATACAACGCTTCATTCATTCCAATGAAGCGAAACGCCTTTCCTTTACCATGTAAAGTGATAACAAAAACACAGAGGAAAGACTTTAAAATTTTCTTTCAAGCTATCCTATTCATGTTCACTGAGACTTCCTTCGATTTTCTTGAGCGCTGACACGAAATTTCCATGACAAAGTTCATATATTTTTCAGATTCTATTATATTGAGATAATAGAGAAGTTTGATACGACTCATTTGCTCAGAAAAAAAATAAATTAGCACAATCATGGCCGACAAAGACTACCTGTCTCGAAGTCTCAAAATAATTCGGTTCTTCGCCAAGAACGCTGGAACTGCAGAGCTCGAAGCCAACAAAGGCACTCTTCTCAATGAATTGGTCAAGTACGTGAAGGCTCTCTCGGAAAATTCCCAAGCAATCGCAAAACTTGCGTCAGAATCCCTGATCGCCATCCTCCGTACCTTCATAAGCGATAAAGACCGCAGCTGTAGAATAAATACTCTTAAAGCGCTTCGTTATATCCTCGATTCGGCGCCTGCTTTCCAATATCTCCGTTCGAAGCATGTTTATATTTTCCTTGCGAAAAATCTTGACCGGGAAAACAAACCCGAAAACACTGAAGAAACCATTCAAACACTTAAATTGATCCGTAAATGGATCGAGATAGATGCCAAGTCTTTTCCAAAGCTCCTGGTCAATTCTATCGTCGGGTTGACGGAATCGCAGGATGAAGTCATTCGTAAAACAGCTGTTGAGTCTCTCAGAATCCTCTCTATGGCAAACCCGGAACTGTCAGGCTGGGCAGGCGGAATCAAGACCCTAATTGACCTTTCCGTCGACCCGAACTGCCGAGAACTCTCTCATTCGATTATTTTAACACTGATTTACCTCTTGAATGATCCAAACACACGATCAGTTATCAAACCTCATCTGGATCTGACGCGTATCTTCTCTCTTTTTACGGATGTTGATTACCCTGTTGAAAGTCGCGACGGTAAAAAAGACCATCTCGTGCGATTCGAAAACCAATTGGAAATCGCAAAAAAGGCCATTGTGATGATGTTGAAGAGCTGGACCGGACTGATCTACCTCGGTCACGATAGAACCTCGCTCAAATCGCTTATCACTGCGCTAAGGCAGCCAATTAAGCCGCTTATTCGTAACGCGATCTATGACATCCTGAATGAAATTTTAACCATTGGTATCAAAAACATCCCGAAACGCAACTACGACTCTCAGATGCAGAACTTAATCAACTACTATTTGATGGTGGTCATCGAGTTGCTTATGGAATGCGATTTATTCACAGTGCTGTTGGAGCTCTCTGGTGTCGAGGACAGAGAAATCGCGAACCCAGCGCAGAAATTCCTGAAGAATCTCTCTTATCTGAACTTCACATTGCTTTCACAGAATCATCAGCAATACCCTAATTTCCTAGTCGCTTCATCGGAAATAACTAACCCTGTCCTCATGGAATTGAAATCGCGATCGTATAACGTCGTCCATAGCATGGGAGACTACCTTTTCGATTCAGTGTTGGAAAGGAGAAAGGAAGGAGGCTCTAGATTTCTCAGTCTTTGTGAGAATCTGTACCTTTCAACGCAGTTAGGATTGCCAAGTCACAAAATGAACAATGAAATCATCGGAAAAATCAAAACCCAGCTTGAAATGGAAACCGATGACCAGAAATTCGCTGCGCTAATGAAAAGCTCCCTCGTGACTCAGAACAGAGAGCCGAAGAACTGGAACTGGGCTGATATCATTCAGATCACAGACACTTACCTCACGAACATGCAACGGCTGGGAGAAGCAATCCGAACAAAATTCCTCAAGAGACTTTTGAATTTCTACCAGCCGTCCAAGCAAGGCTTCATCAGTCTTGAATGGAAGCCTGAAAACTTCCCTTATGTCAAGGTAGGCTACAAGCTGCTGAAAACGATCTTGAAATACAAAGAAGGGAAACAGATCCTTTCGAGCACCTCTGATGAATTCTTTAGCGCCAGTCGTAGCTTTATGGTCGATATGAGCGGTCTCTTGCGGTGTGCTGCTGAGGAAAAGCCTTCGAATTCGAAAGACAACGCCTATGTAGAGTTTATGCCGCTGCTGAGTCACGAAGTTTTCAATCAAAGAATGATTCGAGAGTATATCTGCTGGATCGGACTGCTGAGCATGTCGAAGGTCGGCCTCGAGCTGTTGAACGAGTTCCAGATTCTACAGTCATTGACAGCGTTCGTTACTAAAACGGGAGAGAAAGACCATATTTTGACTCTGATTATCTTTAACCTCGACTACAAAAACGAGGGCGAAGCCAGGAATTTCTTGCAGTATTGCTTGGAGAACGGCTCAAAAGGCTTGATTAAATCAGGGATCGAGCTGCTCAGACTCCTGTACCGCTCAGAGTTGAATGATTTCGCGAAATGGGGACTGCCGCTCCTTTGCACCATGCTTTATAGATCCGAGCAGGAATTCTCGCTCCTCGCTTTGAACGTCATTGAGGAGGTCTGTCAGGATAAAGAATACATGCACGCCTTTCTGTCCCGTGGGCCAAAGTTCACCAGTTTGGGCAAAAATGGCAATAATTTCCTGATTACGCTACTCAGTATCAAGCAAGGCTTTGAATACCTCACCAATGTGACGAACTGGATCGAGGCAGAAATGGAAAGATGGAAAGAAACTGAGAACAGAGAGTACGTTCAACGTGTTGAAAGGTGCCTTTTGACCGCGCTGGACCTCGGGAATTTCGATGACGCGAATAACGGCTTCAAGATGTCTGATTTCTGGCAGAATGACGACAATGCCTCGACTCACCTGTCATTTGTGTTCAGGCTACCTTGGAACATGATCCTCCACTTCGAAAACGAGAAATTTGAAGGGGATATGTTCATGCAGATCCAAATGGAGTATAATCCTCAAAATTCTCAGCTTATCCTCATCGGACTGCCGAAACCACCTAACTCGGACTTCGATAAGAAATTGACTGTTCACCAAGACGCTCATTTCGTCATGAAACTTCATCTCACGATCGGAAAGGTGAATATTGATAATCTCTGCAAAGAAACTGGCTCGCCTTTTACGATTCGATGTGGTTACAATGATAAAAAGCACAACGCGCAGTACATTGGCAACCAGTGCGTTATCAACCAAAACGGCGTGATATTTATCTTCGATTGCTTCGAAAGCACCATCAGGCTGTCGCAAATTAAGGTCGCTATCAAGCTAGATAACCTTAACTCCAATAATTTGACGAAGCTGCCACCTCATCTATACGGAGAGCTGGTAAAAACCCGCAAAGGTGTTGAATTGTTGAGACAAACCAAGTATTTTGAGTCATTTGTCGAAGATATGTTGAGCCCAGACTGCCCTATTCTCAAAAAAAGAGCCAGTCTCTGGTGTATCGGTCACATTGGGCTGAGCAAGAACGGTTTTACTTTGATCAAAGAACATCAATTAGTCCCAAAGCTTGTTCAAATGGCCCAAGAGGCCGAGTTTTTGTCACTTCGAGGCACCTGTCTTTATGTGCTGAACCTTCTTGCTAATACACTTGAAGGCAGCTATGAGCTTGAGAAATGCAATTGGCTCACGCATATCACCGGGGCTAATATCAAGGTCTGTCTGCCGAAGGATCTAAAGCAGTTTTTCACGATTAAGAGCAGCTTTAAGGACCTACAGAAAGCGCCATGGCCGCTTCAGGATGATCTTTGGAAGAAATTCGATGAGATAATGAAGAGTCTTCACCATAGTGAAGAACAACTGGAGGTGTTGCATCATATCTCGGGGCTGAGTAGTGCCATGACGAATAAAACGGCGCAAAAGGAGCTGAAAAAGCTTTCAACGAAAAGTCCGAATCTGTTTACAGATGCCTATTTGTTCTATAGTGTGATCATGATGATGACGTTCTATAAGTTCAGGACGCAAATGAGAAGGTATATCTATTCGCTGTTCGATAAGCTGTTGAGCAATCAGAAAATTTTTGCGATATTGGACAGCACGCAATGCTTTGGCTATAACATCATATAAACAGTGAAGAGAAACGCGAAAATAATATTAAGTTGAGTCCGAGAAGTTTGATTATCATTATATTTTTCACAGTTTTTAGTGAATTCATGAATAAATTGATGACCTCCCAAATCAATAAACAACCCTTAATCTAAAATTTCCCAGTGAATCATACTCAGATTAGTTAGTCCTAACAAGGAATAATCATAAATGAAATTAACTCCAAAGTTAATTAGTCAAACCTACATAAAATAGTAATTCGAAAATTTTAGCTACTCTTGCATATTTTCGACAAAATTATTTTGATTTGCTGTGCCTTAATTTTCAAATATGTCATCAAAATAACTTAAATCATAGCCGATATCCCTGCTCCGCATTCTCCACAGAGAAAGACTATTACCACATAGCTGCATTGATGCATATCAAGAGGATTGCCTTCATTAGATTTTCATAAATTTTAATTCTCAGATGCAAAAAATCAAATAATATCAAACGGGAAGAAAAGATCAGACATCCTTTGAAGGAAATCATTGATAAAAACTTATCTTATCCATTATCGGCAATAACGAACCGCTACAACAATATTCATAAAAAAAAACTTTTCCTCTTAGATCTGAAAATAATGATCTCTCTGACTTTCAGAGTCCGTTAGATTCGGACTACTCAGAATCACCAAACTGTGATTGCTACCCACATCTTTTTCGTTGATCCGAGAATACCTCCTCGCACAACACTCCTTCACTCTCGGCGCTATCCCATAAGTTACTGCATCCAACAACCCTTGAAATTGATATATATTGCTCAGGACTACATCTACCGTTTCACTAGGTTGAATATATCCGAATCCTTTCAAAACGTTGTAAGTAAGAATCGGTATCCAGCAGAAAATGACTATCCCAGGGTATATAAGTAGAGCAATTGAGTCTGCTTTGCTGCCTCTCAGGCCTTTCGCATTTAATTCACCACCCGCCTTAATGAACCAGTACGCACTCAAAATACAGCAAATTGCCGTTGGAATAATAACGAGAAAAATGAGAAGAGTATCGATCTCCCCGGGATAAATTAAATGGACACAGGTATGTTGAGTTTGAGAGTAGCTGATATAATTTGTTAACCCGCTCGAGAGGCCCAACGTCAGAGGGACAACAGTAAGGACGAGAAGATATCTCTTCATATACTTTTCTATAGCTTCTAAGCTTTCATATTTAGTTATTGTGTAAAGCGTGTGTCCAAAGAGTGTGCTTGCGAGGATTGACATGCAGATGAAAACGCGTAAGATCGTGATGGCAGTTTTGCAGTAAGGGAGACCTGATGGTTTGTAGATATATCCACTGATTTTCATGAAGCAATATATGGTATTAGCCGCGTTAAGTGTGAGAATCATCTTCCCGAGGTTTGTTTTGTAAATTTTACTGTAACAGCACAGAAAGACGACGATAGCGGCTGCAAAAAAGGAAATAAAGCCTGTGATTGAGTATTTTGGATCAATTGGAAGCAGATTCAGCTCATAAGGGGCTGCAGTTGTTGTTAGCTCCATGGATAGTCGGCTACGTAGACACTGGAATCGCTTAATGTGCTTGGCTAAGCAATTAAAGTTCCTTGAAGAATTTTAATTTAATTATTAGAGTGGGCAAATTAGTTGGTGAGAGGTAAATGAGACCCGGGATCGCCTTATTTCTAAATCATTCTTTATGTTTTTCTTTGACTTCATATGAAACTCTAACAAGCTCAGTACCACTTGTTAACTTTGTCTTCCTTTTTGCTGACTGAATGAGGTTGCTATCTAGGGCAAAAGGAAAATCCTTAGAAAAGAAGCGTCTCAAGTCAAAATGGATCGACTTCATCGAAATTGTGATCGACAATTGCCCCGCATCACCTTAATGCCCTTCCAGACAAAGTTATCGCTCTAGAGAAGTTAAGCACAATGAGCTATGAATGATATGCCAGTAAAGCTATTTGAATCGTAGATTATGATGAGTGTGTTGCCTCTAAAGTTGAGAATACTCACTCATATTAAGCTTAGTTTTTTCATTTTGTTTAATGCACATCAGAATTAAAGCAAAAACGTTAAGAAATCAAGTCACTATTATTCGCTAAATTCGCTTGCTTATACTACTGACTATTTAATTAAGAGACGACCTCATAACTTTAAAATTTCTTTCGAACATTCTCTTTAGTCAGCAAAAATGCCTTCCGCAAGAGTTTTTCTGAACTTCAGTCAAGCTTATATTTCAACAATTCTTTGAATTAGAAGCGCAGTCTCGACAAGACTCACAGTTCTGAAGTTTATAAAAAAATTCAATTTTTGTTGAGGCTATACTTGGATTGGTATTCCCCCAATCAACCTCATATCGTCACTTTGTTACCTACCAAACTTGTTCTTCTACCTCAAATATTCTCCTGGCATGATTAGTCTCCATTACTTCATGATTTCTGAATTAATTCACAAAATATCATATTCTTAGCTACTTAAAATCTCCGAACAGATTTCGATTCCTAACTAAATAATTTGAAAACAAAATTTTTTACTCTCATCTTCCTCATTACAATTGACGATGGTGAGCTTCTTGACCTCATTTTTCCAATCGATCATGTGCAGTGATTCGAGAAAAACCCATGGCAAGTCTCATAAGACTAATCTATTGTTTGGAGAGAACGAAGAGGTAGGTTCTTATCCATCGATCTGTCTTAAAAAACTCGCAAAAGAAAAAGTTCCTTGTCTTGGATCTCGACGAAACGCTTATTCACACGAAGGTCATCAGGCCAGAGTCCAAGCAAGAGGCTATGGAAGTACTTGGACTCTGATTGATTGAATATCATAGAATTTCTACTTTAGAATGGTATTAAGCTGCTCATGACCCCGAGACCCCACCTGATGAAGTTCATTGAAGAGGTATGCAAGCATTACGCGCTCATAATATATACAACTGGCAGGAAAGACGTAATAATTTCTTTTCTGACTCATAACTGACTACTGGTTCCGACTAGTATGCGGAGTTAGTTATCAAATCACTTGGACTTTGCAAGTATATCAAGCATATATTTCACAGGAATGATTGTGTGGGAACTTGGGACGGGTTCTTGACGAAAGACTTGTCTATTCTTGATGTTCCCATGAAGAATGTGCTGTTGATTGACGTAAATGGGTTCGTTGAAAGCAGTTACTAATCCTTTGGAAAATTAAAGGACACTGCGGCGAATTCAGTCCTATGTCCCGAAAATTTCTTGCAGATTCGACGATTTGAGGGACAAAGTGATGATAAAGCATTGCTGGAGTTGCTTCCGTTTTTGGTGGAGCTCGCAGCGTGTGAGGATGTAAGAAATGTGAGCAAGAGATACTCCAGCTTCTTGAAAAATTCAGTTAAACCAGCGCCGATGAAAGTAAGTGATAGTGATGTGTCGACCATTGCAACAGAAGAAACTGCCGTTACAGAGGCGGATTAATTGGAAACACTAAGTGCTAACTAAGATTAAATTATAATCCTAATTGAGATAATTGATGGACCTTGACAGAGCATTCAATGATCAATAGTTTGCTCTGCTGATACTATGACAATTGATTTGTTAATTTTAGCATATATGTTTAGTTGCTTGCTATATGAATGCCAGAGGAGTATTCATTCATAAGACTGAATACTTGTTACAATTAACCAACTAACCTTATAAAAGCAAAATTCACGAATTTCTTAGAGGTTTCAAATATAAATGTCAGATACTCTATTCTTAGAAGAAATTTTAGTAAAAACATCAGTCATACTTTTCATTATTAGTAATTCGTGTTGTTATTGGATATCTAGGAAAACCACTCCGAAAACTATGTATTGAGATGATTACATAAATTAATTAGAATTTGAAATATATAATCTCCTCTTGCTTAGAAATCTGCTTTAATTGCTTCACATTTATGGCGATTATTCCATCAATTCGTTACGATTCCGCAAAACATATGCTTCTAGCTGGTCCTATTTCAGTTGGGAAAATGAAAGACTGCTTGGGATTGGCTATTACTTTTATCTGATGTTCCTTGTCTATAAATCACCTTATCTGCCTTCAAATCGATCACATTCGCACCTTCTCTATCAGAAGCGACGCCTAGCAACGTCCCATCTTGAGACCATTTCACTGACCAAATGCTGCCTATAGAGGAAAAAACTTTAATTTTTTCACGTTTACTTAAAGTGAATTTTTACTTGCAAACGTGTCAACGTAGGCTTTAACAACCTTTCCTTCACGAATATCATAGATCTTGGGGTCATACTCAGCATCGCCAAAGGCGATTAGGTTTCCGTCGCATTTCCAATCCAATGAGTAAGTTTCTAGATATGTTTTATTAATAAATTTGATATTGCTCTTACCAAACTTGAAATTGTAAGCTTTCGACTGGGCTTGGACCTGCTTTTCCAGATCCATCAACAAAAGTTTACATTGGCTGTATTTTAATGCAACAAGCGGACTTCCCATGGTTGGATTCCAGCGGCATTTGTTATAATAGACTATTCAGAGAATTAATTGTGTTCTGTAACAATGGAAGTGATCACAGCTTGATCTTTGCGGAGCATTATATTTGTAGAGATATTTATCAGAGTCTACATCGAGGACTACGAGGCGCCCATTAAACTGAAATAGGGAAATTTTGGTTCCTTCTGCATTGAAGTCCATGCTCGTGATGAATGCTTATGGATGAATTGGTATTAAATCGCTGGAAAGGCTAAAATTTACAATTTTGTTGGCTGTGCCATTTCGCTTTTTTGAGCAGTTGAAAGCCACAGAAATCAAATAGGTGATATGAAGTCGTTTGTTCTATCGGTAATGCCACAAAGAACTTCCTTTTTGGATTGAGTGAGATGTCTCCTGCTCCGACCTCTGGCATCAAAGTGTTAAAATCCAATTATTATTCTATCACAAATTACCTCCTTGTACTCCACCAAAGGAGAACTGACATCTTTTCGTGGAGAGGTTATAAACTTCGAGGTCAGCGTTGAATCCTTCAGCATAATGATGAAGAGAAATCACATTATCTGTCTCCGGGATCCATGCGACATACGTTTCATCAGCTCCTAATCGCGAGAATAGTCATTTCAATGCTTACTTTTGAGTTCTTACCAGTAGGAAGCTGCGCTCCTTGAAAATGACTGTAGGCGCTTTCTGGCTGCGATAGATCGTGGAAAGCGACTTGGTTGGTCTTATAAGTGCACCAAATGACTTCTTTGGCTTTCATGAGAGCAGATTAGATCAAAAACTCCAGGTTTGTGTGATTACACTTGGAATGAGAAGAAGCATGGGCACCCAAAATTTCCATTTTTATTGCTTTTTTGTGAGAGAGGCTATTTAATTAGTGAAAATAAATCAGTAACTTTTTAGAATTTTTTGATCCAATCAGATGAGAACAGATAAAGTTTTGATAAAATTTGTCTTATTGGAGAATTCCAGGAGTTTCATCGGAACCGTAATTTTACAAGATACTTGTTGATGTTATCCGATTCTGAAAGCTAACTCATTTGCTATGGCGTTACAAATCAACAATATAGCGAAACTACATTTTTACATCTGACTTGCAAGAGACAAATGTTACTCGAGAGTTTGGCCAGACTGATAATACCGAGTTTAAACTTAAAGCATACAAAGAATGTTTTTCTTTAAGATCGTTGATTGATCGAGTATATTCTAGGCAGCTAAGTAAGCAGGCGAGATCTTGTTGGGTATTTCTTGATTGGTGAAAATTTCCTATAATGCCGATTCTATATGTGAGCATCATTTTGGATCAAATTGGCTACAGAGACTATGAGAAATACACTCAAGACCTGGGTGTGAAAAATAGCTGCAATTTTGGATTGTAAAAAGATCGAGTACTATGAATCCGTAAGTTAATTTGAGATAGTTTTTCTATCTTTTAGTGGAAATTCAAACTAATATAAATTTTTTTTACTAAGCCTTTAGCTGAAGAGAACTGGTGACGTATTAGATCAACAAGCTGAATAACGGAGAAATTCAATATATGAGCCAACCAAGTCCAATATTTTGAGCTTTCGATACATTAACTTAATTTGACAAAAACTATGAAATTTCGGAACAGCACTTTTAAAAATAAATATACAATGATAAAATGAAATGCTAGTCGTCGAAAAATTTACATTACAGTTCGAAACTCAAAAAATTATAATGTTCGAGAGAAAATGGGGCAAATTATTTGAATTCAAAAGGTAATTCGATGAAAATTGTTAATTTCAAATGATATGAGGGTATGCGCAGAACGTAAAATTGCAAAGCAACTTTTCGAGCCTGAAAGCCTTCATTTTTTTCAGACCACAAATTTAAGTAGAAGATTCCAGAATTCCTCAATCTCCAAAGTGCTTTACACAGGAACCGGGAATTCTGTCATGTCCAGACAATTAGAACAATTGAGATACAGCCTCTCTCCCTCCTCTTTCTTTAATCTGTTCAGTTCTCTCTTCCTGTTATAGGATAGAAACTGATAAAGACTTTTTAACAGTTATCAGGTCCTAAATTTTCTGTTTGAAGGTTGTTTCTTCTTCCTCTTAGGAGCTACTGCTTTATCATTCTTTAAAAACTCTCTCCATGAACCCGATTTGAATTTCATTGTCTTTGAATAGGCTATCATGGAGAACTAGATCCTGCCTTGCGAATGGAATCTGCTTCATTTTTAAAATTAGTTGTAAACAACATAATATTACTATTATTATTTTTTCAGTCTCTCTCGAATAAATGAGAGTATCTAAATCAGAAGTCCCAGAGAAAGCCCACCAAACTCTGAATTTGAAATTTTACTGAATTATCAATATTTCAAACCCACCAATTTTTCGAATCCATTGCTTGTTAGTTATCAGGAATTCCTAAAATTTTATAATATTTTGATTAATTCTGAGGATGAACTTATGAACAAATCCTGTACAGCATCTGACTCTTCGACAGCACCCTCTCAACTTAATAAGAGATCAAAGAAAGTCAGAAAAGCGGAGCAGGTCAATACCATCCATCGTGAATTCGAAGAATTATTCATGAATGGAGGATTCGGACTTCAAAGTCAAATTCTAAATCTGAAGGCAGATTTAACCACTAAAGTCCTATCTTTTGACTACAAGGGGGATCATTATGAAATCATCCCTTTAAAAAAATCCAAAAAAGCCAAAAGATTAAAAACGCCAACCATTGGAAGCCCGCTGACTTCGAAATCAGCAACGACTTCAAATTACTCAAAAGAAGCATCTCCCATTCAACGCAAAATAACTCTTCCGAAGAGACCTAAGGCAATTGAACCTGTGGAGTTATTGATGCTATTAGGAAGCACTGAAGAGCTATCGACAGATACGCTATTGGAACACAGGAGCAACTATGAATTTTCTGGGCCAATGGCTCCTGAGCTCTTGAAATTGAATGAAGAAAACTTGATTCAGTTTGAGAGACAGGAAGTCATGATCGGGAACGAATACCAAGCACAGATTCCTCCACTGCTCCTCAAATCAAACCATCCGCCTCCTTTAAGAAGGTATAAAGTAAGATCCGATCCAACAAAAATTGGGCCTGAGGAAGTGCAAGCTCTTGAGGGATGCTTGGTCAAAGAATTTTTATTAAAAACCATCAACACTGAAAAACTGTTGCTTTGGCTAAAGGAGCTCAATTATACCATTTCCGAGCTTTTTCTTGCAATTGTTCAAGATAAAGAACAAGCAAAGAGGCGGCTGGTTGTAAAAAAACCAAAGGCAAGAATTTTCTGATTAATAACGATCTAATATTTTCTCCTTTTTAGTAACTGGCGTTGGAGATGTGGCATATAACACAGAAGGAACTTTCTTGGAGCAATGTGTCTAGAGGGAAGATAGCTTAACATTTGTATAATTTTGCCACATCGAAGTCCGATGGCATTGTAGAGCACACTCGAAAATCGAGATGGCACTCTCAATTTATCTTAAGTTTATTTCATGTACTTTGAAACTCGAACATTCCTAGAGATAGACGTTACATTGATTTTTTCTCATAAAATAATCAGATCTATGAGGGAGCAGAAATGAATCCATTCGGTGTCTAGTTTGGAAATATGAATTTTGCATTTCGCAATGGCAAAGAAATTCTGTTAAAGAGAAGACTGCTATCAATTTTGGAAGGTAAAATGCATTTTCAATACTCCCAAAAGGTAAAAGCTTAAGCTATATGCAACATGATTAGAATAACTCGTATCTTATTTGAATGTTTTTAGGCCAAGCGTGATTCTTCTTTAAACTTGCAGCTCCTTTATTACTAATCGAGTTGCTTCCCAAATCTAGTGATTGTAGATTAGTCCAAGTTGTATTCTGACTCAATGCAGTAGCTCCTTCCGCACCAATCTTGTTGCCTCCCAACTGTAGTTCTTGTAGGTGGGTCCAAGTTGTATTCTTACTCAATGCTGTAGCTTCTTCATCACCAAACCCGCTGTTCGACAAATTTAGTGTTTGTAGGCTAGTCCAAGTTGTATTGTGACTCAATGTAGGAGCTCCTCTCTCACCAATCGAGTTGCCACTCAAATCAAGTGATTGTAGATTAGTCCAAGTTGTACTCGTACTCAATGTAGTAGCTCCTTCCACATCAATCGAGTTGCTATCCAAATTTAGTGTTTGTAGGTTAGTCCAAGTTGCGTTGAGTCCAATGACGCCGGCATGGAATGCATTACATCTTTTCTTCGATAATGGTATTTCTCAGTGTTTGGATGTACACAGTACTATGCTACACCGCACCACGGTACGCTGTGCTTGGGTGTCACAGTGTGCTACTGTGTGATCCTTTATGCTACATTGTGTAACATTCGAATTAAGGAGGTTTGCCGGCTAACCCCTAAGATCTCCTCAGAAACCGTGGATTTCAGCTACAAATGAGTTCCTTGAAGATCAATATTATAATTTTGTTTAGTGTTTGCATTGATTTCACACTAATGTCTTTCTTTCCCAAAATTTTTGAAGGAGCTTGAGCAGATATTGAAAGGAATGATGTATAGACACATCCTTGGCCCTCACAACGAGGATATTTGAAAAAAAAAAAATTAACAATTTTGAATTGGACCATTTTTGTTCTTATCTGATATGAATATGTAGTTTTCCCTTGCCATTCGATTTTTTCTTTCTCTGTCGTTCTTCATGGTCCTCTTGGGTAGCATACAGAATGATATTGCTGAGGATTTCGCTTCTGTAGTCACATTTTTCTTCTTCCGAAATTCTTAATCTTGAAAGTAATGCAATATTCTTTGTCTGTTCTTTCTATTGAGTAGGTTATGAAGAGAGAATGCCTAGAAACACGTTGCCAGTTTCTTTGGAAGCTATTCTTGGGCGTTAGATATAATTCTCTCATGATTCTCTTTGAAAATACTCAAAAAGTATTCAAATACGCCTTTCTGATTTATTTTCAATCATCACTTCCCTTCTGATTTTCTCATTTTGAGAGCCAGTGGAAATAAGTTTTCCTTTTGCATGATTTTTGCTTCTTTTTTTTTTTTGTTTTAATATTCTGATGACTCTAGAGTAATTAGAATTAACATTTTTTGGGTTTGAACTTACTGATTCTACTTTCGATTTTTCAGTCCTGACGGAAAGTATAGCGAACGTCATTTATTCTGCTTGCGATATCCTGGCCGTTCAAAAATATATAGAATGCAATTCATTTAAAGGTTTTTCGGAGATTGCGGAGACCACCGAGCTGCGATTTCGTTATGGGGCTTTTCTGGATGGATGAATCGTTATTCTGGAACAAAAATTCTCTTTTTGATTCGTTATATAAATTTATGAGAGATTCTCGCATCATTATAGGAATTTCGAAGATCCAATAAAACTTCGCAGAAATGAAAATGCCTTCTTCTATTGTTGAAGATGTGATTTCCTTTCGAAAGCGCATTTTTCTTTGACGATTTGAAGGCGTTTTCAAATTTTAGAGAGATTTCCGTCGAAATTATTTTTTGCAGATTTTCAGATTGAAGTTCTGTTGATTATCGGATTTTTTCGACTGGTTTTTGAGCCTGCCGCGATATAATAAAAAATTTTTCTTGGAAATGCAAAATCTCGAAATACTGTTCCAGAAAAAAGTTCTAACAACACTTCCCAAAATTCTTCCCTATTGATAAAAAGCCTCTCCATCTTGAGATTAGTTTTGCTGTCTGAATTTGTTGGCATTCTTCAGTATTTTGCCTTTTTTTCAAATGTCGTCGAATTTTTGCTAGAGAAATTCGAATCTGACTTCTGCCCGCCATCAGATACCTTGAGAGAAGGAACTGAGAACCGATTTTTAACGAGTTCATCTTGAAATACATCGATAATCAAGTGAAATCTGCTCTAACTGTCATTTTCGTATCTACAACTCCACTATTTATCATGTATTCTCCTTCGCACAGACAGAGCGATGTGAGGAGAGAATTTTTCTATATTGGTGAAAATTCCAATTTTCTTGGATAGCTTCTTTGAAAAAATGTATTTGATAATTCAAAAGATATGGAGAGAAGTACCAGCTATCATGATAAACAAATATTTTCTGATAATATGCTTTCACTTGATAAAATATTATTGAGAAGCATCTTCATGTTTTCTGATATTTTCCAAAATTGTATTCAGCAAATATTTTACTCCCGTTTTTCACTTGTTTCGTAGCTTCCTTTTAGAATCAAATGTGCTATTTCTGATAATTAAAAGATGCAATCACTAATTCTAATAGCATTATGAATATAATCTCCTTTCAATTCAAAAGCCGAAGAGGAGACCAAAGGTCTCAGTCGTGCAGATTTCGGCAGTTTTACAAATGTGAAGCAACTCCTATTTCCAATAGAATTTTGACTTATAGCAAGGAAAGATCTCAACTAAATTCTCTACTCATGTATTGTTTAATTTCAAGAACCCAAATTACAAAAACATGTATTGAGGAGGAATATTAGCAGTTTCTCTTCGTTCAGGAGAGCTAAAGTTGTTCTTCAACAAGAGACATTTATGTGTCAGGTCTGGAAAATTAAAAGAATAACAGTAAATCAGTTAATAATTATTTAGAAGAATCAATAATCCCAGTATCTAAAAACTAAGCAGATCGGTTTGATAATGTAGATCCACAGATACCGTTTAAGAATCATGTTTTTCGGTTGGTTTTACAGTGAGGTTTAGCCACAAGAGTCTTTACTGAATAAACTTCATCAGTGAACGTTGAAAGAAGTTTATCGGATTTTTTGATTATCAAACATCGAGAATTGGGCCTAGCATGCTATTCTTCCTCACTGCAGCCTAAATTAGAAGTTAGTCTTCTGAAATGATCGTGGAATATGGGATTTTCATTCATTAATGAAAAGCGAGCGATTATTTTAAATTCTTCATAGATTCTGATGACCAGAATTTCAACTAGAATTCAAAAGTTGACATTAAGAAAAAATCCCATCTAATACTTAAGAGATCTGTAAACTATCATGAGAAAGAAGCAATTCTTAATAAAGCGATTTGAAGTTGAGGTATTGATCTCAGGAATCAAAATTTCTAGTTCGAACTTTTAAGAGTTGAGATCACTGCTTTTAAGATATTAATTATTTCACAAGATTTGACACAAAAATAAATGGGACTCTGCAATTGCATAGCAGTTAGAGATGACAAAGGTTCAGTTTCTCTAGACTTGAGGCTTAAAGGTTCCGATAAGAGCCAGCTTAACGAACAAAAGCTTTACAAAACGAATCAAAAATATCAGAATTTTAGTGCGGATCCTCCCTCAAACATAACAAATGATGAGAAAAAGGAGTCGAAAAGCCCAATCCGAGAGAATACGAGATTATCAGGCTCACTAGGAGAACAAAAGGTGGAAATCGTAAATAAAGAACAAAGAAACGGTGAAAAAGAGAATTCTGAACTTAACAAGAAAGGGAATATCCTAAAAGACAGGAACAAAACTCTAGAAAAAGAAAGCTTGGAAACAACAAATAAGCTAGATTCGAAAAAAGAGAATATTTCGGCTTTGGAAAATCTTTATGACCTATTGAAAAAGAAGGAAGGTTTTGATGAAAAAGTGAGAGAACTAAACGACAAAAATGGAAAACTTGTTCATCAAACTGGCCAATACGAAACGGACTGGAATAACTTGTTCAGTGAATCTAAAAAGTTAGAGGATGAAAAATCTCAAATGTTGGAACAGAAGAAGAGCTTAGACACTGAAATTGAGGAGCTTCAGCAGAAATTGCAATATCAATATTCCCAGGCAGTAGATCCCAACAATGTCCTATTCATCGCTCTGAACTGCGAATCGCTCTCAACTCTCTTTAGTGATGGCTGGACTGATTCTAATTCCTCTAACGAAAAGACAAAAAAATTGCAAGCAGCGAAGCTGCCATTACTTGGTGTGCTAGGCGAATCTAGCGCAGGTAAATCCTGGGTCGCTAACCAACTCGCCGGAAACAACCAACTTCAATTCGGACAAATCGACGAGACAAATACTGACAAACTCTATTATATCAAAACCAGCCTCAATTTTAGCGAAGACTCTGGTTGGCTTACTATCTTCGATCCTAAAGGCTCAAACACAGCTCTTTCGGTTAGCGATGAGGGCAACTTCGACAAATATCAAGCCTTGATAGATGAATCAAAGTTTATTGATACCCTTCGACTAGATTTTATGATCAAATACTGCGGGATCATTGTCTTCGTAGTCGGGAAACTGACTGGGACCGATATAATTTCAATCCGGAGGATAAGCCAAAGAATAAGCCAATTAATTACCTTATGCAGATCGTCCTCAACTTATAATAGTTCATAATTTGAGTTGGCTGAAAAGAATCGAAGACGTTGAGAGAGAAATCAAATATACTCTTCAACCCAGTCTGGGCCTTCACTCCGAAACTCTCTTCAATGTTAAACTCGAATCTCAGATCGAGAGGTCGTTCAATTCGATATTATGGAAAGATCCTTTCAATTTCACTCATCTTGTGATGGCCGCAGATAACTCTGACGCTGGAGACTTCTACAACAAAGAGCCGATTGCTTGGCTCCGGTCTAAAATCAATACTCTTGAAAATAAAACAGCTTTCAATTTCCCAGCAAATTTCGCTGAGTTTTTAACATCGAGACTTGGGACCAAAGTCCAACACAAATTAGATACTCAGAGGATCAAAGCTGATGCGAATGAAGAATGGAGTCATGCGATCTCGGGTTATGCGAAAGCAGATGAAATATATAGCACTAGGAATATTGGATTCAAGCCGAAATATTTGAAAAAGACTCGAGTGCTTGAAGACGGAAAACTGGAAATTGAGTTGGAGTTGGAATTAGGCGACAGTACCATTGAGAATAAGCGCATTAAGCAAATTGATGGGAGATATTACTTTGTAATAACATTGAAGAAAGAAGTGGATCGTTTGGATGGAGAAAATGCTGCACAGACGAAGTTTCTCAAAGGGACAAGACAGGAATGCTCATCGACGATGCATCAAATCGAGTTGGTCGCTGACATCAATAGAAAGCCGCCAAAGGCGATTCGTCAGGATGCGGTGAGACCTGGGATCTTGAAAATTGTCTTTGAATCAGATAAAGAAGAAGATTTTGTGATTTAACTGATATCTTTTGAGGAATTAGCACGCGTCTACATTACTTTTTCGGCAGGTTAATTATGTCTTTATTATCTGAATTAGAACGAAAAAGTTCGTTTAAGAAACCTCATTTCAATCCCAATTGAAAATGGATCCATCTTAAGGCAGTTCTAAGATCGTCAAGACCTTTGGCAGTTTCGGTGAAGCTTCCTACTGATCGAAATCTTTTTCACACCCCTGACATTTTTGGTTGGATTTCTCAATTATTCGATTAGTGAGCTGAGGTTGATTTATGAAATCACGAATATTTTGGTAAAATTTTTGATCGAAATTAATTTTATTCAGAGCAAATGCAAAGTTATAAAG